>ERZ808240.2249-NODE-2249-length-21743-cov-8.109784_pt1 | contig 21743 bp, 22 predicted proteins | sample MGYA00521084_ERZ808240 | MGnify/ENA primary metagenome ERZ808240 (study PRJEB31516, sample SAMN03275571) | gut metagenome | biome: mammalia-associated habitat; material: feces | host: Papio cynocephalus | place: Kenya | collected 2012-08-06 ...
AATCTTACGGCATTCGATGCTTTCAGAAAGAACTGAATGAGAACCTCTATAAGGTTGTGTACCTCTGTCTGACAACCATTTCCGTCGCAGAGTTCTATCGACAGATCTGTGACTCCCTCGGACTGGATGTTCGGGGTGGAAAGACCGTGATGTTCAAGGCGATACAGGAACAGATTTACTACTTGTATAAGGAAAAGCGACAGCCCCTGGTACTCATCCTTGATGAAGCGCAGTACCTTAGCCCTGGAATTCTCCGGGATCTCAAGATGCTGATGAACTTCGAGTATGACTCCCTGAACTGCTTCACGCTGATTCTCAGCGCCGAACCGTACTTCAACAAAACGCTTGAAAAGCCCGTGAATGAAGCCCTGCGTCAACGGATCGTCGTCCACTATAACTTTGCCGGACTGAATCCAGATGAGCTTAATGCCTACGTGCTCCACAAGATTCAATTCGCCGGTGGTTCCAAATCCATCATCAGTGCCAATGCACTTACAGCACTGAACGGTTACTGCGCCGGAAATGCCAGAACAGTGGATAACGTAATGTCCACTGCGCTGACACTGGGAGCGCAGCTCGAACGTCAATGCATCGATTCTGAAATCATTATGGCTGCAGCCAACGAGATCACACTCGGCTAATCGTATATTTACTTTTCAATGCCCAAGGTCATGGCTTTATGTCATGGCCTTGTCTCGTGTCTGGATAGATTTCCAGGCATCAGACAAGGCAACGGCAAAGCGTCGCCAGCGCAGGTATTTGAGCGTCGCGTGGATATGATGGCGTCGCTCCCATCCGCATTTCGAATGATTTTAATTCGTCATTCATGCGGATGAGAAAGCGTCACTTCACATACCTATCAACAACTCTAAATACCGCAGATTACAAGTTTTAACTGCATTTGACATCAGTGGTATACCTAAATACATGCCAATAATCATTGGCATGTACCACATATGAGACAAATTACACTGCTTTAGGAATAAAAGGTCTTTCAGAGTTTCCACAACATCTACTGGCAAGCTGGTATACCATGAAATAAATACTTCATATATCAATATCCAAAACTCTGTTGTGAGAACAAGTGGCAAGAAATTATGTCGATAGAAGCGTTGAACGCCCTTATCATCATATGTACGGTCAAGTAACAAATAACCCGTGAGAAACAGGAACACAGGAACACCGAGTCGACCAAATGTAAATAGAGAAATAACAATAATCTTTTTAACAAACGGAAGCATCGCCATTGTAGCCGCATTTATAGGGTATATGGATTCTGTTGAATGCACCACAATAACACATAAAATGGCAAAGGTACGTGCATAATCAAGCCATGATATACGATTAGATGTACTGTTCATTTCTTAACCTGTTGATGATTACAGAAGTTAACTCAACATTTACCTTTCTTTGCTTGCTAAAATCACGTCGATGCTTCTCTTTTCGTTCCTCTGGCTGTGTAGTGAAATAATCCATTACTGTGAATGCCTTGTTAGAAATGAGACTATTCACTCTCAGATTTACCGTCATTATGGCATTCCAACAGCTCGCATGCTAGACGCCCTGATATTGAGCGCTTACCTACTGCCGTACACATCATAGCTCCGATACTCAGTTCATTTACATTTCAAAATCGGATTATGTTTTCCTTTAGAGGCCTTGATACAATGTCCTACTTGCCTCTTCTTTTAAAAATCAACAACTTACTCGCAATATAGTTCAAAATAATAACTAAAGTATTGGCCATAATTTTAATAGCTACATCATTAAACTGAAGCACGTCTACAAAAATCAACATGCATGCCCAGTCAACAATTCCTGTTGCAATTCGACAAGAAAAGAAGGCAAGCATTTCTGATATTATTGTTTCCATTGTATCCGCGCTACTCCGAAACACCCATCTTCTATTTGTTACATACGCGAATAGTACCGCTAGAAACCATGCAAAAACAGTACTTGCCATAATTGTAATGTTGAAATAATGAGCCATTACATAATAAGTTACAATATTGATTATTGTAGTAAGAACCCCAAAAATAACGTATGGTATAATTTCTTTATATTTAGAATATAGGTATTTAATCTGCATTTTTGTCTAGCCATTTAATCATTATATACTTTAAAATTTCTTCTAATGCATAAAAGAACTCTGGTTATCTATTTTCGCTTTTAGCTGCTTACGCTGTAAAAGAACTAATATGCTAAGCGAAAATAATGATATAAAGATTCCCGGCACCAATCCTGGAGTCAAATATTTTAATTCAACATGGCTATCTCCTTCATTTATATCTAACAGCATTAACGCACTATCACACTGTTTGATTTTTCTTCTCTCTCCATTAATATAAGCTCGCCAGCCAGTCGAATAAGGAATGGATATCAGCATATACTTACTTAAATTTGAATTTAAATCAAAGGATATTCCGTTATTAGTCACCACTAAATTGTCTGCCACACTTGGCAAATGGTTAATATTGTCCTGTATTCTATCAAAAGGTTCTCCGAAAACATTTATTTCCTTGATGATATACTGTCCCTTTTTAGGAAATGTTATGGTAATATTATTAACGCTTTGATCAACTCGGCCTAAATTAAACATCCATGTATGACGTCCTCCATACATATGGCTTCTTGAATTGGTAAATTCCTTTTCCACGTACGTGTATGGTATGCTATTTTCATCATATTTGGCTTGTATATGCACTTGGAAGTTTGCATCTTCTCCATTTTCATAATCTAATCCATCCATTAATATATATAATTCTCTATTATCGATATCAGGAAATGAGAGTGTAACTTCTCCGCCTCCTTCTCCGACCTGAAAAAAATTTCCATTTCGTTGAATGTTATTATAATTTTTAAATTTAAAATTAATTTTATCATTAACAAGCTGCTTTATATTCCAAACATTCTCTTTTGCGTCTTGCACTACTGCAGCTTTCATAATTACCTGTTGCTTATCATACGGTGATAAACTCATATATTCATCCTTAGATACAAGATAATTTAGACCATGAACAAAAGAGTTCTGCTCTCTTGTAGTATAGGATTGAAAATTGCTGCTTTGTGTAAAGAGCGTTTTTTCCAAAACGTCATATCCATATGGCAGATTATGCTTTTTGTCTTCTGGAATAAAGAAGTGCTTTACCCCCATCAAATAGCTCAAATCACTTCTTCGATCTAATCCTTGATACTCCATAGGAGCCGAGCTAGTCACCAACGAAACCTCGTTATGAAATTTATCTATATTATTATTATAAATGCTAATATAAAAATCCATTCCACTAATTCCATACAGCCAGCTAACATTTCTCGTTATAGGAATTCCATATTTATCATAGCGTTCAGAAGGTTTTGCATTTACTTCATCAAGTAATTGTCTAATTTCATTTTTATATAAGTAATTAAGTCCTTCACCCCTTGTGACCCATTGACGCGTAAAATCACCATATTTTTCATTAAATACATAGTAATTTGTCAAAAACATTGATGCTGCGGTCAACAGTATACCTACACATTGATACATCTTTTTTTTATAGTCATGGGATTTCACAAAAATCAAAACAAAAAGTATCAAAATAAGCACTGACATTACAGCCATTGGCGAATGATTGTCAAACACTGCACATACAATAACAACATAAGTCAATGCACAAATTGCAATTACTGTGCTCTTATTAAAACTAATATTTTGAAACATTGGCATCGCCAATGCCACCATATAGGCTACTAATAAAGCATATGCCCATACCCATCGATTTGAAGTGTATCCAAACCCATTCATTATTTTTCCAAAATATGGGATACACAGTCCAAACGTCAATATAATAAACTCTAATTTTATTCTTAAATATTCATGCTTGCGTAAAAAAAGTATTATCACGCACGGAAGAGCAACTACACCATAGCCAATTCCGCAATCTCTTCCTAACATATTAAATTCTGTTGTAAATCCTGCTACTAATCCTGAATAATACCAGCTTGGAAATACTTTAGGAACATAAAAATCCGCTCCTATTCGATCAGCATTCATTATCACTAACGTAATTGGTAAAACGACTACCATTGATAAACCAATTGCTAATAATGAATAAAAGAAAAATCGCAAAAAAAGCTGATAAAAGATTTGCCAGTTTTTTTCTTCCTTTGACATAAAGAAAAATTTCAAAGCGCAATACCCAACAATTAAAATTGACGCCATATAGCCAAAGTAAAAATAATTAATGAAAATTAATGCCAAAAAAACGACATAAAGTCCAAATTTTCTTTTATCCTCCCAAAGTCTGTCAATTCCAATTATTATAATCGGAAATAAATATAATGGATTTAGCAAAAAAGGTTCGACAAAAATCAAAAGAGCCGTTCCTGAGAACACATAAACAATTGATCCAACTAATCCTTGAAAGAAACTTAGATTTTTTTTATATGCGAAAAAAGAAAATGCCAGTCCACTAACATACAATTTCAGAGCTATAGTAAAGTTATATGCCTGTTCTGAATATTTGAGCGGTATAAAAAAAGAAATCCAATTAAAAGGGTCTGGAAGATAAGCCCCTATAGAAGTAAAAATATCTGCGCCATATCCAATCCCAATATTCCAAAATGGTAATGCAAATTCATGATTGATTAATACATTTTTAATAAATTGTCTTCCTAACTGACCAATATATACAAAAATCAAATAATGCTGATCCAATCCATCAAATGATCGAAAAAAAGCCTTGTCATATCTCAAAAACCATTGTCCAAAACATATAAAAAATAATATGATAAAAACAATTGTATATATTAAGGTGTATTTTTTTATATTCCATTCACCTTGGATATGTTGAAGCTTGTTCATCAAGTTCACCTCTAAAATAGTATTTAGTTTCTGATTTACATACTTTCTCATTCACTTATTCTTTCATGCCATTTTTTAATTACATCTCCATTTACCAAGTATGCATTTTCAGCTAAACGCATCATCGGCAAATCAGATAATGAATCCGTGTAAAACGCTTCAATCACGCCGCCTATTTCTTTTTGGAATCTCTGTACCTTTTCCTCTCCATAGCAATTAGTTCCAGTATATTTTCCATTTCTTTTATCAACATCTGACGCAATCAGATGTTGAATTCCTATTCTATTGCAGATTTCATCTAAAAGGAAATATGGCGATGCTGAGATTATAACATCATTTTCTTTTTGTTGTTCGAGATACCATTTTTTAATCTTATGTTGATGCTTATTCCAAAATCGGAAAACATATGGCGTTATATCACCTAAAGAAGTCAGAAAGCAATAAAATATCTCCTTAAATTGCGTCTTGTTAATGAATCCTAATTTATAACAAATTGCACCCCATAACTGTCTTGGAAAACATAATAAAATTACTGGCTTTTTCAACACACAATATAGATAGAACTCTATGGTACTGTCCCCATTATATATTGTTTTATCAAAATCATATACATTCATACGCTTTACCTAAATATCTAGAAAATATACAGCATAGAAAAGAACAATAGCGCATACAATATGGTCATAGCTATTAGCGTCTTATCTTTAAGTATAACTTCTACTGGATCTCCATCCGAATTTCCTTCAATGTCCAAACTGTACCGCATTAAAATAACGATAAAAATAGGCACTGTCCATCTAATCACATTATTCGCAAGTTCCAAAGTCCATAATGCATAAAAAACATCCGTTAAAGCCACACAAACATACATATTTCTGTCCAGAAAATTCACACTATAATATTTCAATACTTTCCTGCTTTCAGTAGTCCTATTTAACTCATTACGCCTCTTTCCAAGTCCCATGTACATACTTCCTGTAGTTACTACTAAATACAGCCAATTGGAAATAGCTAAACCAGAGATAAATCCGCCATAAAAAACTCTAATAACAAATCCTGAGGCTAAAATAGCTATATCTATAATTGGTATATTTTTTAAGCCCATGCTATAAGCCACATTCAAAGCAAAGTAAAGTGCAAGACATATAAATCCATACAAATTTCTCAAATAATAAGAAATAGAAATCACACCTATCATGCAAATTGTCAAAACTAAAAATGCAGCTTGTGGCTTTATACGTCCACTCGCCAGTGGCCTATTTTTTTTGGTTGGATGATTGCGGTCTTTGTCAATATCCTGGTAATCATTAATGATATAAATTGAAGACGATAATAAACAAAAACAAATGAATCCCCAAAAAGTATCACTTAATTTCTTTCCGTAAAACAATTCTGTTCCAAAAAAAAGTGGTAAAAACACAAGTATATTTTTTATATAATGTTTTACTCTAAGTAATCTAATATAATCTTTCAACATAATAATTCCTCTTGCAACACTATATCATTATGAAGCTAATTGATTCAGTACCTATGATATATCTAAATTCACCCAGCAAACTTATCCATTGCAAGGCGTTTAGCTAACCGCCCCTAATCAAAGCAGAAAGAATGATCCGTGCATTCTGGATGGCTCGTGTTCCAGGTAATAATCTTGAAAACTTCATGATAGCCTTCAATGCATTTACATCACTATGTAAAAATCACTAAGCTAAAGTATTCAAATCAATCACCACCTATTAGGCTTCCTCATCCACAAGCAGGACCCTTCAATAGGAATTTTTCCACTTACCCCCTCTCACCAAATTGTATATTCAGATATGTCTTCCAAAACTCTACCGAGGTCATCTTATCTTTATTTGCGCGATATCTTTCTTCTACTACTGCGCTTTTATTTTTGTACTCCGATAAAAGCTTCTTACACCGTTTATTCAGTTTCCAATATTTATCTTTATTTAGTACTCGCATACATCCTGTCTTCAAATGTGGATTCACAGCCAGAAGCTTTTTATGCCAGAAATTATGCTCTGGTGAATAAAACCAGTCATATGCCACAATTCCAGGTTTATCTTTCAATAAGCTTTCAAAACAAAATCGGTGTCCATTATACGTGATGCGGTATAACCATTTACGTAAAAAGTTTCTTGGTGGATCCTGATATACCTCATTTAAGTCTATATCTTGGTCAGAAAACTCTCGCAGATCGACCATTTTTTCATTCTTTTTACTTTTTTCTTTCATGATCTGCTCACCTAAGTCCTGCATAATATACTCTGGACCTTTTAAGAAATCCTCTATTGCATCTAAAATCAATTCTGCTCCATTATAATCCAGAGAAAGCATACGAGCACGGAAGAGTTTCGTCATACGATTTATGAAATTTACATTTGGGCATACTCCACTCACAGCCTGTATAATAAGGCTATTTCTATGAACCTGATATAACTCCATAGAGGCATTAAACTTAAACGTAAATCCCATATGCCAAATACAAATTCCATTCATCGTAATAAATTTGGCATGATTTCGGAGGCTGAATTCAACATCATCTCCACGAATAAATAATGGGAGTGGTAGACCATTTTTCTTAATCGTTTCCATAGGAATACAGCAGAACCACCACCCCGCATACATATACTGACGGTCCAAATATTCTTCATCGCATTCCAATATGTCTCTCAAAAAATTATGATCCAATCTGTTTTTTTGCGGACCATAAGACCCGTCTGCATGTACAAAGCCAACATCTTCATGTTGAATACTCATTTCCTCATAGCAAAGCATGGCCCCACTGACAAAATACTCATCATATTCCGACTTAAGCATTCTCAACAAATAATACATCCGCCGAATGCTTTCTGGTAAAATAATCACATCATCATCCATAAGAAGAACATTTGTAATGTTTTCTGGCTGCTCCATGGACTCAATCATGCCACGTGCAAAGCCTCCAGAACCGCCCACGTTCTTATTTGGATGAATTTTAATCTTATCAGAATTCCACTGCTCAGGATTTAAAGTTCTGCCATTATCAATCACATGGATCCATAAGTGGTCTTTAATTTCATCATCACTGTCCAGCAAATTCTCTTGTAATAGTGTTAAATTCGACTGAATAAATTTTTCTTTTTTAAAAGTTGTAGTTGCTATAGAAAGATTTACTGTTTTCTGATCTTCTTGAGAAAACAATCCTTCAAACCAGCCATCAAACAACTCACAATCAGACTCAGCTACAATCTCAAATGCCAATAGAGAACTTTCTGATTTTGGATAATCCATTACAATTTCAGACGATTTTCCAAATGAATATTTTTCCTCTGCTAAAACCACTTTAACTGGACTATGCACATTCAACGTATAACCAACAAGTCGTACCGTGCATTCTCCTTGCAGTTTTAAATGAAGTTTCACTGCCTGAATATTAGTATATTTTTTCCATTTATGCAGTGAAAAAGAATTCAAATACGACATGAAATCCACGACATGATACTTTGGTATACATAGAATACCTTGATCCTTGTCGTATTGCAGTCTTTCACCGCGATAGAATAGCCCCCACTGAAGTTCAAATTTATCACCTATTGGAAACAAAAGATTTTGTAAGTTTAAATACATTCTTTCATCATTCATATTGTCTCACGTCCTTTCAAACATCAGATATTTTTCTGCAATTTCCTCTACAGGACCTATGTCCTTCACAACACCACTATTCAACCACAGAGCCTTCTCACATACGTTCTTCACAGAATCCATATTATGCGATACATACAGAAGCGTTGTTCCTGCATTTCGCATTTCCGTCATGCGTTTCTCACATTTCTGCTGAAATGCAAAGTCTCCAACTGCGAGTACCTCGTCACAGATGAGAATATCCGGTCGCACCACGGTGGCAACCGCAAAGCCAAGTCGTGCTGCCATACCAGAGGAATAGTTTTTGATCGGCATGTCCAGGAAATCGCGGAGCTCCGCGAAATCAACGATTTCATCGAAGTGCTCTTCCATAAATTTATGGTTATATCCAAGAACAGCACCATTCAGGAAAATATTCTCGCGTGCGGTCAACTCGCCATCAAAACCAGCGCCGAGCTCAATCAAAGGTGCGATGGAACCATTCACCGTCACCGTTCCTCGATACGGCTTCAAAATCCCAGAAATCAGCTTCAGCATGGTCGATTTTCCAGAACCGTTGGTACCGATCAGTCCCCACGCTTCTCCCTTCTTCACCTCGAAGCTGACATCCTTCAGTGCGAGAAATTCCTGAAACATCAGCTTTCCCTGTGCAAGCTTCACGAAATATTCCTTCAGGTTATCGATGCGTTCCGAAGCCATATTGAAGCGCACGGTCGCATGATCCACTTTTACTGCAATGTCTGTATCCACGTAGTTCTCCTCTCCGATTAAATATAGAGAATAAATTTATCCTGTGATTTAAAGAAAACCCAGGTTCCCAGAATGAGCATCATAAATGCTACTGCAAATCCATAGATTACGAGGCGTGGATCTGGTGCAATACTGTCCAGAACAATCATACGAAATTGCTGAATGTAGCTGTAAAGAGGATTCAAATATTTAATCCCCCGCTGAAGCCATACCGGCAGCTGCTGAATCGGATAAAAGATCGGCGTCACATACATCCAGGCCGTCATAACCGCGGACCAGATATACTGAATATCCCGGAAAAAAACCGTCGTTGCCGAAAGAAGCATCCCCATACCTAGACTGAAAATATACACTTGTATGAGAATGATGGGGATGAACAGCATCCAGAGCGACAGCTGTACATGACAGAATACGAAGACGATCAGCATTGCGCCAAGTGAAAAGAGCATGTTGACGCATGAACTTGTAACCGTAGATAAGGTAAACACATACTTCGGCACATACACTTTTTTAAGCAGGGAAGCATTGCCCAGAATCGCCCACATGGATTTATTGGTGGCTTCGGAAAAGAAGTTAAAAATTGTCTGCCCGATAATGAGATACACAGGATAATTCACAATATCAAAACGGAACATCTGTGAAAACACCAGTACCATGATGCACATGATGAGAAGTGGATTCAATATGCTCCAGAGATATCCCAGAAAAGATCTTCTATATTTTAATTTGATGTCCTTCGATACAAGTTCATGGAACAGGTCACTGTATCCAAAGAACGTTTGTATTCTCTGCCGTAATTTTTCCATTCGTCACTAAACTCCTTGAACTATTGATTGGTTTCCTTTATTTTATACCATTTCCTTCATTTTATCTTTTGGTATTTTCTCACGCTGCGATAGACATACCAGCACCAGTAGTAGATAATTTGCGGAAAATGAAGTCCGAAATAGCGATAGGCCTGAAACGTCATACGTGCAGCCTTTAACTTATTTCCCGAACGGGACGATGGTGTCACGCGATATATCAGCAGAGGCTCATCTATCCCATAGGCCACCATTTTTTCATTTTTCAAAATGCTCAACCAGGTCACAAAGTCCTCATGCACTGCATCCGAGCATGGCATCGTATATTTCAGCATTACCGAGCGTTTGATCAGAACCGAAGAGCATGAAATGACGTTCTGTTTTAAAAGCTCTTCAAATCCAATCTGCGAAGGTACATGAAGTATTGACGACAGGGGCTTCCCATTTTCATCTACAAATGAAGATCCTGTAAAGAAAAATTCAGACGACGATGTTTGTCGTTCAGCATGTAAGCGTTCCTGTAATTCCAGCTGCTTTTCGAGCTTGTCCGGTCTCCACAGATCATCACTGTCCAGAAAGGCAATCCACTCTCCAGATGCCATTTGTACGCCCATATTACGTGCATGAGATACGCCTTTCTTTCCAGAAAGATTAACCAGATGAATGCGAGAGTCTCTCATAGCATATGCTTCTACAATTTCCGCGGTTCGATCCTTGCTGCAATCGTTCATGACCAGTACTTCAAAGTTCCGATACGTCTGCGCAAGCACAGAATCCAGGGTTTCCACAATATATTTTTCGGAATTATAGCTGGGAATAATTATTGAAATCATGCTTCCTCATCTGATTTAGAGATTCTCAGTGCTTCCTGCAGTTAAATGCTTTTCTGTCGTCATTGGCTTTGCCGAACCAGGCTATGAGCAGTCACTTGCTTTCAGGGCATCCTCGAATCCATCTTCAACGCCTTCTGCTGCATCCGATGTGAAAATGACCTGAAGTGTTTTCATAAGAATTTCCACATCTAGCGAAATGTGATAGTTCTGAATGTACATGAGATCCAGCTTCAGCTTATCATAGGCCGTCGTGTTGTACTTTCCATAGACCTGCGCATAGCCCGTAAGACCTGCCTTCACCTTCAGGCGATACGCGAACTCCGGGATAGTTTCCTCGTATTTCGCAGCAATCGCTGGACGTTCCGGGCGAGGTCCAACCAAGGACATATCTCCCTTCAGGATATTGATAAACTGTGGCAGCTCATCCAGTCGGGTTGCCCGAATAAAATGCCCAACCTTCGTAATACGATCATCATCCTTTTGTGACAGACGTGCCTTTCCATCCTGCTCCGCATTTTCTTTCATGCTTCGGAACTTATAGATATAAAAATGCTTACGGTTACAGGTGAGTCTCTCCTGCTTATAGAACACTGTTCCATGATCTTCAAGCCTAATGGCAATGGCTACTGCCGCCATAATCGGTGAAGTAACCACCAGAAGCACAAGAGAAACGACAATGTCCATTAGTCGCTTTAGCACCTTATTTTCTATCGTAAGTCCTTCATTTCGTGCCATCAGCATCGGTGTATCAAACATATGCTGACTTTCACACGAGCGAATAATGATATCCGAAATTTTAGGTGATACATAGGTACGAATATTGCGCGCATAGCAGTACTTCAGAATATCATTCCGGCTCTCTGCACAAATATCGCAGATCACTACACCTTCATACTGCGGGATCATCGCAATCACTCGATCCATGCCTTCTTTGATGGAAACCAGCCCACTTACGGTAAAGCGATCTGTACGATTCGCAATCTTCCGGATCAGACTGGATGCCGGGCGATCACCATAGACCATCAGGACTCTCCTCGGTGGATAAGCTCGAAGATAGATTTTATTGCAGGCCCATGCCCATGGGATGGCCATCCCGATCTGTGTGAGTGTCATTCCCATGAGGGGTAATGCATTCTCAAGATGCTTCGTCAACAATATAATTGCAACATATGCTCCAATATTGGTAATAATCGTGCCGACGGTCTGCGCAAATATGATATTGAACACCCGTATATATCCGTTTTTCCATCCATTATATATACGTACAACGAAATACATGGCACATACATAGATGGCCATAATCAAATAGTGTCCCTTTCGCCAGAACATTCGCTCCATTCGGAGGTTATAGTACTGCGACCAGGTAATCCAAAAGGCCACTCCATATAGCGTTAGTAAAGCGATACAAAAGAGTCCTCTCAGGAGTCTTCGATATTGACTTCGGTTATCCAAATTTTTTCTCGATTCTTTAAAATATACTTTATCTTTCGAGCTTGAGATAGCTTCTCCAGAACTCGGCGCTTTGCATCCTGTGAATATTCTGCTGGTATGCTTTCTGAGACTTCTTATAGTACAATGCAAGAAGCAGATAGGTCTTTAAAATGAGCCACAGGGCACCTATCAATTCATGCCAGCTCTTATGTACCATCATACCAGTTTTCGAATCCGGATCAAACAGGATCACGTCCTGCTTCCGAAATAATGCATACGGATGAATCCCCATCGGATAATCATACACCTTATTCTTACAGGAGGGAAGTAGCCACCCATTTGCTGTAATCATGTACTTCCACTTATGTCTCACAATAAATGGCTTATAGACATCCGTAATATCATCTGGTTTCTGGTAGGATTCGATGTGCTTTCTGGTTTCTTCATCCAACTCCATCTGGCTAATCGGAATCATTTTATATCCCCGCTCCATCAGCTGCTGGTTTTTTTCCTGCGGATCCAACTGCATCAGGTATACCGGTCCCTTACAGAAATCTTTTACCGCAAGATACGTCATCCGTACATCTTTATATCGATAGCGCAAGGTATTTGCCATGAAGCGCTTCATGATATACTTCTTCATAAAGCGAAGATTTCCATCTTCAAAATAGATCGCATTCGTCAGCATAATATTTCGGATATCATAATACGACAGACTGGATGCTCTTTTATTCTCAAAAACCGAATGCCATACATTGATACCATTCAGTGTCATGATACCATGCTGATTTCGAAGTCCATACTCCACGTCATCCATATGGAGAAAGAACGGAATTGGCATATTGTTTTCTGACACAATGGACAGTGGGTAGCAGGCATACCACCATGCCGCATAATTCCCCTGCCGCAGCTCCTCGTTCTGCCTGATGTGGTCAAAGCATCTTAAATCCAGTCCCTGATTTACTACCACAGGGTCGCCGCCTTCCCAGTTTGCCGCCACCTCATGCTGGATATAACGTGCATCCAGGCGCAACATAGCACCGGCAATGCTTGCTTCCTTATATTCATCTCGCACATATGAAAGGAGTCCATATGTACGCACCAGGGAATCTGGATGAAGCACGATGTCATCATCCATGAAAATCATATGCGTAAGTCCAAGTTCATTTTTCCGTTTGAGAATTTCTAAAATACCACGTGAAAATCCACCCGTCCCGCCTGCATTGATATTCGGATAAACACGAATATGCTCATCCTCTAATTTCGTGCTGTCAAGTGACTGACCATTATCACTGATAAAAATCTGTACTTTATTATAAATCGGAGACTCTGGATTTCGTAAAATGTTGTTCTCCAGCATCTTCATGTTTCGATATACAAACGTCTCCCTTCGATATGTGCAGATATCCAGTGCCAGCATTACATCCTGCGTTGGAACATCATCCGTGTAATAATATCCAGATATCACTGGGGAAACAGCGTTTTCACGAAGACTATGAACTGCAAAGTATATAAATCGGCTTGTTTTTTTATAATCAATGGAAAGATCGATGCACTCCGCCTTTTCTTCATCAAAGAAAATCGCTTTTAGCAGCGATTTTTCATCGTAAATCAAAACCTGAACAGAAGTATTGCAAGCCAGATGTAATTTTAAATTCTGAATTGTTGTATATGTTTTCCACTTTTCAAGAGAAAAGGAATTGAAGTACGTATCAAATACAAAGGCTTTATCTTCAATATGATAAAACATCGCCTTTTCGCTGCAAATATTTTCATCGGGCTGCAGAATATCCTGCAAAATCATTTCATTTTTCTCCGTCTTTTCTGTTTTTCTATATCATTTGCCATGATGCCTTCGACCGTATAGTAGAAGGACTGCCATGCTGTCACATCATTTTTATATAGAGGATACTTCACCACGGTATAGTACATCGCATATGCAAGCGAAATCGACAATCCAAGCATATACCGGTTTGTGATGCCACGCTTATAAAAGAAGTCACGGTCAAATCCCTTGAACCAGGTGGATTCCGTCTGTGCGACCGTGCCAATGCTTTCGGGCACATAGTATGCTTTCAGGCCTGCCTGAAGGCAATCCCGCAGGAATTTAACCTCTTCTCCGCCGCCATTGCCAGTCCCTGCGCCCATATCCTCGTCAAAAAGAATTCCGCGGTTTATAATTGAAGCTCTTCGAAAGCTGATCTGCCATGAGGCAATGCGTAGCGCCGTCCATTTGGTAAGCCGCTGCGTTTCCTGCTTTAAGCGACTCGGTTGATTCTGGATGCGAAAGCAGATTACATCGGCCTCTGGCATTCTCTCGTACGCCTGTAGAATCGTATGCTCGTAAGAAGGATCTAGCTGTTCATCGTCATCGCACAGCAGGCAAACATCTCCGATGGCATGCTGGATGGCAAGATTCCGACTCTTTGACAGCCCCCTGGCAGTTGTAGTCAACATGCGGAGCTTTCCATCTGCACTGGTCTGGGTTTTAAAATCCGTTCGGCATCCAGACGGATCATCAGACGACTCATGTTCTGGTCGTTCTTCTGTCTTTTTCTTTTCGTCTGTCCTTTTTTTCTTTTCATCTGGGCACTGATTCACAATCAGTGCAGATGTTTGAATTCCTGTCTTCTCCGCAATCCTCATGTCCTGTTGATGCATGCAGGAAATCAATACCTCTACGTTCATAAAAAATCCCTCTTAGCAAATACTAAGAGGGATTTTACCACAAGACGGCTTCGATGGGTAGCCTTCGCCTTAATTGGCCGCAGATTCCGCCTCACTAGCCTCCGCCGATGCAGGCGCAGACTCGCTGTTCTCGTTCGCCGCCTCGGATGCTTCCGCGGTGGCTGCTTCCATGATCTTATTGCCATCGACGCTCGGATCCAGAGGGATGTCCTCGCCCGGCTGGATGGTTTCATCATACAGCGTCTCGCCGTTGCAGGTCACCTTGTAGGTATAGCTGTAGATGTCATAGACCGAGCCAAACTGGGTGTCGTCCGCCTTCTTAATGCGGAAGTCCTGGATGTAGGCATTGTCATCGATCTTCTTCGTCACATCGGAAAGAAGAACCTGGACGGCATAATCATCGACATTTGGCTGGATATCGATCGTTGCCGTAATGGTCTTCGCGTCATTGTCGCCGCTGATATCCATCGACTTCACGAATGGGAACACCACGTGGGTCTTCGAGAAGCCATCAATGACGTCGTCATTCAGCTGATCAAAGTCCATCTCATATGGCGCATCGGCTGGTGCTGTCGTCATAACGGGATCATCGACCGGTGCCTCATAGGTTGGCTTACATGCGGTTACGGAAAGCGCGGCCAGTGCGGCTACGCCAAGGATCATTACACTTTTCATCGATTTCATATCGTAGGTCTCCTGCTTTTTCTGAAATCAGTGGGGTTGCACACAGATGCTGCGCATGTGGTGCTGCCTGGACATCAGCATTCGGGCATTTCGCCGCATGCACCTGGATGTTGCGAACGACATGTTCCCACTGTCTATGTTCTCTTTCAATTCAACGTCGCCTATCATACCATCATTTCAGAAAAAAGCCTAGCAGGTTCAGGATATGTTCATGAAAAGTTCAGAGAGTCCTCGTCACAGTCCGCTCAAATCCACTTTATAGATCCGTCCCTCGGCAGGTTCCTCCTGCTTATAGAAAATTGCCATATACCAGGGAAGATATACTATTCCATCTTCAACCTGAACATTATCTTTACAGAAAACGATGGCATTCTTTGCCTTCCATTCTTCTACAGCCCTAACTTTATTCAGCGCTGCGTGCTTCCTGTAATCATTGCCCGACTTAATCTCTACCAAATCAATGGAGGTTCCTTCCTGCATCACAAAATCCAGCTCACCATACCTTTTGGTATCAAAATAATGCAGAGAGAATCCATTTGCCACAAACATCTGGGCCATCACGTTTTCCAGAATGCTTCCCATATTTACGCTTACGTCCCCCTGTAAAATGCTGAATTGGATATGGTCCATGGAAAGGGCACAAAGCAGCCCGGTATCCCCTGCATACAGCTTGAAAAAGCTCCGCTTTTCATTCAGCTTCAGTGCAGCCTTAGGTTCTTCAATGTTGTAGCAAGGATTCGCAACGCCCGCATCAATTAACCAGTTAAAGCTGTCTTCATAACGCTCCAGTCGTGCACTTGCTTTCAGGCTACTCACCGTAAAACGTCGATTTTTTTCGTTCAGCTGTGCAGGGATCGAATCAAAAATGGCTCTGATTTTGGGTCTGTCATTTTCTGCCGCATACTTGGCAATATCCTGCCTGTACAGATCGAGAATTTCATTTTGCTCTCGGATCACCCGGCCTATATCGTGTGTCTCGACATAGGTCTGAACCACTTTCGGCATCCCGCCAACAATAATGTAGGAATAGAACAGCTTGTTCAATGTTGCATGAATGATATCAGAGACTGGTGTTCTCAGATCATATGCACCTCGTAGAACTTCAACCGTTGCTTTCTGAACGCCATTTGCATACATAAATTCTTCAAAGTCCATGGGATGCATGGTATAGAGCTCTTCAAATCCTACCGGCAGTGACCGAACTACTTTATTCTTTACGCCCAAAAGGGAACCCGTTTCGATGTAATCAAAGCGTCCATCCTCCACCAGAAACTTGATCGCCGTTCTAGCATTAGGGCATTCCTGAATCTCATCGAACAAAACCAGCGTATTCCCCGGAATCAATGGTTTTCGTGCCAATGCCGACAGTCCTTCAGTAATCGTGTTTGCATCGAGATTCCCATCGAACACACTCCTCGCATCCTTGTCCGAAACAAAGTTAAATTCGATGAAACATTTATATTCCTTTTTGCCGAATTCACGTACTACCGTAGTCTTTCCAATCTGTCGTGCCCCCTGAATGCAAAGGGCCGTTCTATTCTTTTGCTTCTTCCACGCAAGCAGCTTATCATAGGCCTTCCGATACAGCATCTGCTTCCCTCCTTCTCCATGCATTTAACCGTATCTTATCATATAAAGGCGTAATTGCCAGCTCGATGCGACAATTTTCTTGCGTTTTTGGATGGACTTTGCGACAATTTTCTTTGTTTTTCGGCCACACTCTGCGACAATTTTCTCAGTTATACTTTCTTCCCAGGGCCTGGCAGCCCACAACTTTTTCATCCGTCTACCTCAATCAATTCATGTTCCTGCCCCTTTCCGGCGGACAGCTGCGCGATGCCTCTGTCAATCATAGCCAAATATTCTGCATTCCGAGCAGCTTTTTCAAGTTGATTATACTTTTCAAGGCTCATAAGCACGACATTTTTCTCTTCCTTACGTGTAATTCTTCCCGGGGCCTGGCACCGGTTCTCCATCAATAATTATTTGAGACTAAAAAATGGCGCGGATTTGTCGCCAGTGGAGGGATTATTTCGTCCCTCTACCCCTAAATGCTCTTTTTTTGACGTAGTGGATTTACTCTGCGGAATTTCAGGGCACGTTCTGGTGTGGTTTCAGGGCAATCATCATCAAACGTTATCGGCATCTTTTTAGCTTCATTTAGTTCTGCAAGTTCCTCTTTTGTAAAAGCAATCTCCCTCTTCATTTTCATAGACATCTCACTAGTTTTTACCATAATAAAGTCCCCTTTCAAAGTCGGTTGCCATACGTGCCGATATCAATCTTGTCACATCCGTTTTTGAGCCATCTTCTTCAACTTGAACCCTTTCGGTATATACAACGAATATGATTTCATTTACTTTGCCAATACACTGATCTACATTACCGATCAGCATTCCAACCCCTTGAGAATAAATCAGCCCAGCCGAAGTATCTCCTATGGTATTATACCGATCTTCGTCGCAACTATGACTATCATCATAAAATTCAATACGATCATAGTCAAAGAATATTCGAGCTGCACTCTTAAATGAAATTCCATGTTTCTTCTTATTTATCTGATTCTTATATTCATCATATTCAAAGGTCATTCCTCCCATAGAGAAACGAACACTTCTTTCTTCATTCATAGTGGCTTACACTCATTTTATTACGATATTTCATCTATCTTCACGTTACCTTGACTTTAGTATAACATATGCTTTCAATACGTGGACAACCATTCTAGGTGCTGATCTCCAAAAATGCACTTTGTTTATAATTTTTTATATTTTGTTTATCTTTTCTTCCCGGGGCCTGGCCCCAGCTTGCCAGTATAATTCGTCGTCCATACGGATAGGAAAACGCCACTTCAGGCCTTGCATAGCTACTCCCATGGGGGTATAATCCAAGATGGAGGTTAACAATGAAAAAAATAATTTATCACGGTTCAGAGCATATTATCAAAAAGCCAAAATTCGGTTATGGTAAAAGCTACAATGATTATGGCATCGGATTTTATTGCACCGAAGACTGTAGCATGGCAAAAGAGTGGGGTGTGGGCATCGACCATCATGGTTATGCAAATCAGTATGAAATTGAATGTACTGGTCTATCTATTTTAGATTTGAATACATCTCCCTACACCATGTTGCACTGGCTTACCGTCCTTCTGGAGAATCGTGAATTTGATACTTCTGCCCCGCTAGCCATAGAAGCGAAAGAATACCTTCTTAAAAACTTTCATCTTGACTATACATCTTTTGATATCATTATAGGCTACCGTGCGGATGACAGCTATTTCTCTTTCGCATCCGATTTCATAAATGGTACAATTTCTTATCGGCAACTATGTAATGCTATGCGCCTAGGCAAACTCGGACAGCAATTTGTGCTTAAAAGCGAAGCTGCATTTGAGCGCTTGAAATTTCTTGGCTATGAAACGGCCGATTCCAAAATATGGTACCCTAAAAAGGCTTTCCGCGATCAAACAGCGCGACGGCAGTACTTCGATGTAGAACGGAATCGTCGTCAGAAGGGCGACCTTTATATTACTACGATTTTAGATGAGGAGATAAAGAGTGATGATACGCGCTTACGATAAAATCTACCTTGCCTCAGCGCAGAAAAATTTAGGTCGAATACTTGATTATCTTGTAAGCAATCTTAACTATTCACTTGAAGTCGCATGGCAATTATTTCTGACGAACGAGCTGTCCACCCGATTTGAGCAGGGGGATTATTCCGTACTGGTCGGATCATCTGGAGTAGAACTAACTCGCGCTCTGCTGATGCAATCCGATGAAATCTTATCCAGCCCGTCGCCTTTATATTCTTATGACCGCAGCCCGGAATTCTGGACCGGTTGGGCCCTGGCCTATTATCAGTGGTTCACCGGATTACGTTTTGCAGAAATCGAGCAGGCCGTACCTATTACAAAAGTGCGTTCACTATATATCCCATATCACGAAATGGATATACGGCAATTTGTCGATCGGATGAACGAACAATATCGGATTGCAAAGCCAGAAACAAATTTGAAGGCTCTGCGAACAATAGCCGGACAGAGTCAGGCTCAGCTTGCACAGTTGTCGGGCGTACCACTTCGCACCATTCAGCAGTATGAGCAGCGGCAAAAGGATATTAATAAGGCGCAAGCGAAAACATTATTTCAACTTGCGCGTACATTAAAATGTGACATGGAAGATCTGATAGAGAAGGTGTCATAAATCACCGTTCAGTACTTCCTGGGGCCTGGCACCAGCTCTCGTGTTTAGACTTTCTTCCCGGGGCCTGGCCCCAATGTTTTATACCGCCTGTAACGAAGCGTCTTCCAGTACTTTTCTGAATTGCTCAACTGTCATGTCAGCGTCTTCTGCAGCTTCCGCAATCGACACTCGGCCCTTTTTCACCTGCTTTACCAGCATCCGCATTTCACCAATGCCAATGCCTTCCTGTCTGCCTTCCTGCCTGCCTTCCTCCCTACCTTCAGCTTTTATGCCCTGACTAAGGTTACACATAACAGTCACCTCTCTTTCCAGTTCCTCATTCATTGACACATCAAATTCTTCTTCAAGAATTTTCTTTTTCTCTGTAGCCGCTCTTGATGAAGAAAGCAACACATCCATAAATTTTACAATTCCTATATAATTCTCCGTATCCTGAGCACCAAGACAAATCGTCACCACGCTCAGCAAATCGTAATTCTCCGTTTTTTCTACAGCATTCCCGATCAGCATCTCTGGTCGAATGGAATAACGGATCACTGTGTTTTGAAATTCCTTTGGTGGATGTGTACAGACCCATATAGAATACATTCGGTTAATGTTGAGTCCTCATTATTGCTTCCCGAAATAAGCTCTGAAGCTTTCTTCGCTCTATTCGTGTCATCTACGTGAACACCGACCGTGCCAATTTCAGGAGCACCTTCAATATATTTCTCGGCAATTTCATACACTGAATAGCTACTGTATTCACTCACACAGTTCTTCATGATCTGCGCCAAAATCTGCTTGTTGGCCAATAGCTTCTTCGCTGCTTTGTCATAACTCGACTCATACTCTGTCTGCATAATTGAATGAGCGAGTTGATTTTCAAGCATTACTGATCTCGCCACCGGCATTCACCTCCTTATAGCACGACTCCTCCGAGTTTTATTATCGTTCCGTTTGTATCATTTCATCTTTTCTTTCAGTATAACACATGCTGTCTATACATTGAGGAAATTTCTTAATGCAGATTTTCAAGAACGTGCTCTGTTTATAATTTTTTATATTTTGTTTATCCTTTCTTCCCGGGGCCTGGCACCAGGTTTTGGCACCAGGTTTCTACAGGAGATCCGAACGATGTTTTAATGAGTCGGCAGCAAATCTTTCAAGGGCCTGCACCAATATCGTCTGGCCTTGCCTCGTGTCTGGATGAATTTCCAGGCATCAGGCAATGCAACGACAAAGCATCGCCAATGCAGGCATTTGAGCGTCGCGTGGATGTCACGTGGTCGTTTCCGCCCACATTTCGGAGGATTTTAATTCGTCATCCGTGCGGATGAGAAAGCGTCGTTTCACAAGCGTGCTCTGTTTATAGATTTTTTATATTTTGTTTATCTTTTCTTCCCGGGGCCTGGCCCCAGCTTGCTCCCCAGGTTTCTACAGGAGATCCGAACGATGTTTTAATGAGTCGTCAGCAAATTTTTCAAGGGCCTGCACCAATATCGTCTGGCCTTGCCTCGTGTCTGGATGAATTTCCAGGCATCAGGCAATGCAACGACAAAGCATCGCCAATGCAGGCATTTGAGCGTCGCGTGGATGTCACGTGGTCGTTTCCGCCCACATTTCGGAGGATTTTAATTCGTCATCCGTGCGGATGAGAAAGCGTCGTTTCACAAGCGTGCTCTGTTTATAGATTTTTTATATTTTGTTTATCTTTTCTTCCCGGGGCCTGGCCCCAGCTTGCACTGCAATCTGTCGTGCCCCCTGAATGCAAAGGGCCGTTCTGTTCTTTTGCTTCTTCCACGCAAGCAACTTATCATAGGCCTTCCGATACAGCATCTACTTCCCTCCTTCTCCATGCATTTAACCGTATCTTATCATATAAAGGCGTAATTGC
>ERZ808240.2250-NODE-2250-length-21743-cov-3.794725_pt1 | contig 21743 bp, 21 predicted proteins | sample MGYA00521084_ERZ808240 | MGnify/ENA primary metagenome ERZ808240 (study PRJEB31516, sample SAMN03275571) | gut metagenome | biome: mammalia-associated habitat; material: feces | host: Papio cynocephalus | place: Kenya | collected 2012-08-06 ...
GTAGGCGCTTGCGCTAAACAAACGCGTAAGGGTATCGGCATGCCAACTACGCATGCCAGATACCCACGTGTTTGTACCCCCTCTCCACAAATCTTTTCTTGATAAATTACTGGAATACTAAAAAGACTAGTAACGAACACTTCACTGATTTCTGTGGTGGAATTTTTCTCTTTTTTTTTGGGGGGGGATGTGAAGAGGTACATACTTTCTAGACAACTCTTTTCACCTAATTTTACCTAAATGGTTGCATTTTCACCTGATTATCTGACTTTATTCGGACAAATCGCGTGAAAAACACAACCCTTTCTTCTCATTTCCTGCTTTTAGGTTGCTTGCAGATGCATCTTTTCAAAATTCATGCAACTCTTTTCGCTTTTTATAAAGGTTAAAGTTGCATAGGGTGCTGCCCTTTCACCAAAATCCGCCCACCGCCTTTCTAATAATCGCAAAAAATACCGAAGGATGAGTATCCATACGCAGGTATCAGATAGGCGTATTTTGCCTATCGATACCTCTGCGCATGGATTAAGCGAGAGCGCTCATCCTTCGGTACTTTTTGCGATTACCTCATCCACACTTACAACCTCCGGTGCTTCAAGTGATGTTTCTTTTGCATCCGCGGCTTCAACCGGGTCTTCCAATTCTTTTTTCTCCTCATCATCCCACAGCGAATCGTATTTTTTACGCTCCTTAAGCTTTGCCATCATCTGTGCATTTTTCGCCATCTGATACAAATCACTGTCGAATTCCATGAGTTTTTTCTCATCCGAACCGGGAACGATATCCCCGTGGAACATGCGCATTGCCACTGCGAGAATTTTACCCATTTCCTTATAATAATCCCCTTCTGCTTCGGCATTTTGTTTTGCGCTTACCATCTCTCGCTCGGCATCCCATTTGTCCATAAACTGGTGAATGAAATCATCATAAATCTTCTGCTGGTCTTTCACTGCATTGTACTGGAGTTCCAAAACCGCCGCCTGTTCTCCAAACAATTTGTCTCCTTCAGGAACACGCTTTATTAACTCCTTTGTCTCATTGAGCTTTTTCGATAATTCGAATGCTGTCGAATTGTACTGCTTATGTACTGCGCTGAATTTATTCCGCAGTTCTCCCAACGTCGTCATGCAAACACCTCCTTGTGTTCTTTTTGTAAATCCATTTACAACGTATCTGTAAGTATATTATCGGCAGTTTTCCCTCATAATATTACAACTTGACAAATCCGCCCCTTTCGTACTAGAGTAAGCATAGAAATATTTTTTTTTAAGGAGAAATTAAAATGAGTGAACAATGTACGCATGACTGCTCTACCTGTAGCAGCAATTGCGGTTCGAAAGCCCCAAAAAGTCTCTTAGTAGCACCACACCCAAACAGCAAAATCGGCAAAGTTATCGGCGTTGTCAGTGGAAAAGGCGGCGTAGGAAAATCAATGGTTACCGATTTGCTTGCGGTTGAATTTGCGCGCCGTGGATACCACTGCGGTATCTTGGACGCCGATATTACCGGTCCTTCGATTCCGAAGGCATTTGGTATTACCGAAAAAGCCCAGGGAAATGAAACAACGATTTTCCCTGTAAAATCAAAAAAATACGGCGTGGATATTATGTCCATTAACGTCCTTTTGGAAAATGAAAGCGACCCGGTTGTATGGCGTGGTCCGGTAATTGGTGGAACGGTTCGCCAGTTCTGGTCTGACACCCTTTGGGATAATGTCGATTATCTGTTTGTCGATATGCCGCCGGGGACCGGTGATGTTGCACTTACCGTATTCCAAAACATTCCAATTGATGGTATTGTCGTTGTTACAAGTCCGCAGGATTTGGTTTCCATGATTGTCGGTAAAGCAATGAAAATGGCTTCTCTTATGAATATTCCGGTTCTTGGTCTTGTAGAAAATATGAGCTATGCGCTCTGCCCTGACTGTGGAAAGAAAATTCATGTATTTGGTGAGAGCCACATCAGTGAAATTGCTGAGGAATACCATGTACCGGTACTCGCCCAGATGCCAATTAATCCGGCACTTGCCTCTGCCTGCGATAACGGCACGGTAGAGGATTTGGATTGTTCCTATCTGGAAGATGCTGCACTTGTTATTGAAAGAGGTCAGAAATAGTGGATACAAAAGTCTGTTATTTATTTGGGGCAGGGGAACAATCCCCCTGCCATATTGAATTAGGAAAAGATGATTTGGTCATCGCTGTTGATGGCGGCTTTGACTATTTAGAAAAAATTGGTCTGCGTGCCGACTATGTACTCGGTGACTTTGATTCCGTTTCGGCATCCAGCCATCTGCCATCCGACTGCATCCGCCACCCAAAAGAAAAAGACGATACGGACATGATGCTCGCCGCACGTCTTGGTTTGGAAAAAGGATACACAAATTTTGAAATTTATGGCGGTTTAGGCGGCCGCTTAGACCACACATTGGCTAATATTCAGACGCTTACATTTTTAAACCGGCATGATGCCGTTGGCACCTTAATCGGAGACGGCTATGCACTAAAAGTTGTCACAAACGGCGTCATTACATTCGGAAAAGATTTACCGGAAAATACCGCCGGCAACACATGTTCTGTCTTTTCTTTAAGCGATGAGAGCACAAATGTCACCATTCAGGGATTTCATTATGAAGTAGAAGGGGCGACCCTCACAAATTCATTTCCTCTTGGTGTCAGCAATGAGTTTACCGGCAAAAAGGGAAGTATCAGCGTGTCAAATGGCACATTAGCTGTTTTGTGGAATCGCCCTTAAATTTTCTATTTACATTTCTATTTTATTGAATCAAGTCCGAGTTTTACGGCAATCATCTTGTCAATCGGACAGGTACTCTGGCCCTTGCCATCCGTTCCTTCCAGATACGTGGTGGCAGCGGATTCAAATATCATATACACTTCATCCCCGACAACTTCTACTTCCTCTACCATTGGCGGCAGAGCCACGGCAAGTTCTAACTCACCAAGCATCGTATCGTCGGTTGCATCCGCACGGTTATACACCTGTAATTCCGATAAAAATCTCTTCTTCGTACTGTTTCTTCCATAGGAACAGCTAAAGATTGTACGGTCTCCGGAGAATGTAATTCCCTGCACATAGTTCGGTGTGCTGCGGTACAACACGTTGCCACGGACATCCAAAATAATTTTACCTGTCAAAATCTTCTCTGTCGGATCCGCACCTTCGGTTTCTGCCGGAATTGTACGGTGAATTTCCAGCGTTATTGTAGTTCCTTTTGTACACTTTTCCAGTAATTCAGACAGCTGTTTTGCACTTGTAATCAGCTCGTTATTAACCGAGTAAATAACATCGCCTTTTTTCAGCTTTTCTTTTGCTGTCACAGAGCTTCCTTTTTCTGCAAGCAAAACAGAGGAAGAAGAGTACACTCTTGCAACCTGAACACTTGTCTTTGCCTCATTTTCTTCAGTTGCTTCTGTCTGCACTTCTTTTGTCTGGATTCCCAAATAATCCTCTTCGGCAGGATTCGTAACAATACGAACCTGATTTAATTCGTTGGTCTTTGCATCGTACTCATATGCATACATACGTGGCGCACCGGTATCATTTTCCTCTACTTCTTCGTCCGAATCTTCATCCTCCGAAGAGTCACCGGCAACTGGTGCCACACTAAACTGTGCCACCCATAGATAACCATCCTTTTTATTGTACGAAATCGTCGATGGTTTCGTTGGAATCTGATGCAGTTCCACTTTGCTGGATGATGTATATTCTTTCTTACCTGTCGCATATTTCACCAAATCTGTCAGCGTAATGCGCTCAAGTGAATACATTCCTGTTGTTTTGTCTTTGTTCGAGTGGCAGACCCAGATGTTTTTATTTTTCTCATCATAAGTAATTCCACCTACATGACTCTTCTGGTCTTTTAAAACTAACGTCTTTAAAAATTCGCCCGTCTTGTTGTTATAAACGAAAATGCAGCTATTGTGCAAATCATCCATACAGTATGCCGTCGTAAGCATATAATTCCCTGCCATGCAGACACCCTGCGGACAGAGATTGTTACACTGAATATAATTTTTTGTCCAGTCCTCATCTGCTGTTGGTGCAAGCCCCGGCATCTGATACTTATCCACAATCGTCCATTTTAAATCTGTCAGTTTTTTGTAATTGGCAAACCCCGGAGACAGTGGACTCTTTGATGGATAACTGTATTTATTAATACTGTCATAGGTACTGAAAACACGTACCGGCTTTTTGTTAATCGTAACGATAACAGAAGCCGAAGCCGCCTTATAATTTGCTGTTGCAGGCACACTCATGGTTACCTTCGCCGACACTTTCTTAATCGTGTCTTTTGTCTGTTTAGACAATGTTTTACATGTCTTATCAAAGGTTTTAACAATCGTAACCTTACCAGCCTTTGTGACCTTAATTACATTTGTCGTTGCGCAGGCATACGTTACCGTTCCTCCGCCCTTTGACGGCTTAGCCACAATTGAAAATACTCCGTCGCCCTCTACCGCCGAGTATGCTGTTTTGTCCGGCACTAACAGACGACTTGCTTTTTTTATCTTAAAAGTTTTACTTTTACTACCCTTATATTTTGCTTTTTTCCCTTTTTTAGCCTTCTTGGCTTTAATTGTAACTTTTGCCGTTCCGGCATTTTTATTTTTTGTATACTTGACCGTATAATCCTTGTTTTTTTTCAGTTTTTTCTTACCAAGTTTTACGGTAACAGCTGGTTTTCTTGCTTTTCCATTATATGTATAGCTGCTCTTTGCCAAAGTAATCTTTGCTTTTGTCAATGACTTTGGCTTTGCCTTTTTCTTTGCCTGAACATTCATCCCACCAATTAATACAGTGGAAAAAAGTAACAGTGCTAACAATAGTATTCTTTTTTTACACTTCATATTTTACGCTTCCTTCCCAAAAAAATGTAACTGTCCCTTTACCGAACAGTTACATTTAACCATGCAATCGTGGCAAAACATAGGCATCCTTACTTCAAATTTACCCACATCGTCGGACGTATGCAGGCACCATTTTCGTCCACCGGGAATCCATAGGTAATAATGTCCCCCAATGCCGAAACATACGTAGTTGCCGTGGCATCTTTGCCCGGTGTACGCAGCCGCATTGTCTTTGCCTTTGCTTTCAGTTTCTTCTTATATTTGGTAAACTCCGGCTCATTCATCAAAAATACTTTATCTTGCGTATTCTTGCCGCCGTCCGTTCCAAACTCTTCGTTCGCAATATTTTCAACATCTGTAGTCAAAATCATCGCCAATTCCTCCGGTGTAAATTTACCGTCCTCAAGGAATTCACCATTCAGATATTTTCGCAGCGTACAATTCTCCCATGTAACTTTTTCTGTTTTGTCATGGTAAGGATGTTTATTATCTGCCATATATTTTGTAAGCAGAGCTTTACCATCGGTACGCTCCAAAACCATCCAGTCACAGGTTCCAAACTTCACAACACCACCAATTTTGACTTTTTCAATGGCTTTTTTCTCAAGTGAAATAATCTGGTTTTTACAATCTTTGTAATCGCCCAGTTTTTCGTATGTGGACGATGCCCATTTATCAAAACCAACTTTCGCTGAAAGTCCGGCTAACTGATAACGAGTTGCCGGAACATTATAGCAGACAATCATTGCAACAATAATCGCAAGTACAATCCATTTTGCAATTCCTTTTTTCTTATTGTCATCTTCTTCCTGCTTCTTCACTGTTGTTGTAACAGTTCGTGAAATTTCTTCTTTTTCTGCAGGCAGTTTCTTTTCCCATTCTTTTGCAAGCGCTGCACATTCTTCACTTAACGCAGCACACTCTTCACATCCCTCAAACGGAGTCTCTTTACCTAAAGCATCCATCTGTGCGAAATCTTTTGTAAGGCGCACATAGATGCGATAAACATCTTCATCTACTAAAAGGCATCTTGTCGCTCTCTTTAACGTCTTTAACTGGACAAACCGTTCCGCCGGCGTCAATTCAATGACCTCTTTTTTCTTTTTCTTCTTATCTCCCTTTGCCATGCACTGGAATCCTCCTTTGTCTCTTATGCGGACTGTATTGGTAGTATAACATAGATTGTGCCTAATTATCAACTTTTTGACATCTTTTGTTTGTCATACGAAAAAGAAGAAACTATCATTCGCATGAACATTACTGTTTCCCGATTTGTAGTTTCTTCTTTTCTTGTTCCAATATTTATTCACAAAGAATTATTTTTTCTTCGAATAAGTGACTGCTTTCTGCTCTTTTTCTCCTTTTCCGGAAAGAACATACCACAATGGTGATGCTACACATACTGATGAATAACATCCGGAAATAATACCTACAATCAACGGAATTGCAAACTGACGTACCGAATCCACACCGAATACTGCCAATACAAATACCATAATAAAGGTAGTTACCGAAGTATTAATGGAACGAGACAATGTCTCTGTAATACTCTTGTTAATAATTTCTGCAAGGCTTGTTCTTGATGTAGCCTTAGCTTTATTCTCGCGAATACGGTCAAATACTACGATGGTATCGTTGATGGAATATCCGACAATCGTAAGCATACATGCGATAAAGGTACTTCCGACCGGAATAAATGCACTTGCCACTACATAAACGGTCAGCACGGCAATTACATCATGAACAAGTGCCAAAACAGCACTGATACCGGTTGAAAGTTTACGGAAACGAATCCAAATATAAAGCAGCATACATAGTGTCGCAATCAGAGTTGCTACAGCTGCATCTACTTTCATTTCATCACTGACAGAACCACTGATGAACTCGGACTCAATTTTTGTAGATTCATCCACGCCAAACGTTTTCGCCATCGTTGCTTTCAATTCTTCCGACTTCTGCTCACTGAGTTCCTCAGTACGAACAACAATCTTTGTATTATCCGCAACCGAAATCTCAACACTCTTACCGCTTCCAATTACGGATTTTGCAGTATCTTCTGCTTTCTGTTTATCATCATCTGTTACAGTCTTAGACAAGTCAACAGATGTCGAGTTACCGCCGGCAAAATCTAAGCTATAGTTAAACAACGGACCACCGGAAGCAGCACGGACAACAAGTCCTGCCACACAGATTACAACAACAGCTCCGGAAATAACAACATATTTCTTCCAGTTACCAATAAAGTTAATTGTCTTACGTTCTTTCTGAATACCATACAGTGAAGTATTTGTCATACCCAGTGCGCAGAATGCTTTCATCAAAAGTTTTGTAATAAACAAAGCGGTAAACATGGATAACACAATACCAATACCAAGTGTCATCGCAAATCCTTTTACCGTACCGGAACCTTTAAGGTACAATACCAAAGCGGCAATCAAGGTTGTTACGTTACCATCAATAATGGCGGACATCGCTTTTGAGAATCCGTTATCAATAGCGGATGCTACCGTCTTACCGGTTGCCAACTCCTCGCGGATACGTGTAAAGATAATACAGTTTGCATCCACCGCCATACCAATACTCAGGATAATACCCGCAATACCAGGCAAGGTCAATGTTACATTCAAACCATTCAGTGCAAGCAACATAGCTCCTACATAGAAAATCAATGCAATGCTGGCTGCCACACCGGAAATGCGGTACATAACAATCATGAAAATGATTACGAGAATCAAACCAACAACGCCGGCAAACAAACTGGATTTCAATGCCTGACTTCCCAGTGTTGCCCCTACTACGTTACCATGAATATTCTCAAGTTCCAATGGAAGAGCACCGATACGTACAGTAGAAGCAAGCTGCTCTGCGGACTCAGAAGTAAACCTTCCCGAAATCCAGCACTCACCGCCGGAAATCTCTTCTTTCAGGTTTGGTGCAGAAACTAACTTCTCATCATATACGATAGCAAGCTGCTCACCAACATGCTCTCCGGTAATCTTAGCAAATTTCTTAATTCCTTTACCTGCGAACTTAATGGAAACACCATATTCAGTTTTTCCGGTACCTTCCTGCTGTCTGCTGCCGGAAGTTGCCTCACCAATCATATCACCGGTCAAAAGAACTTTCGATTTGTCGTAAACGACTTTATCACCTTCGTTTGGTGTGCCTCCTTTTTCAGTCTTCAAATCTGAATATAAAATGAAATAAAGTGCTCCAGCCTTACCAAGTTCCTTCAGAACCTCTTCTGAATCACTGGCACCCGGAATATCAATTGTGACACGGTCACTACCTTCCTGATATACAGCAGCTTCCGTGCTCTCTAATGTCTCCACACGTTTCTGCATCTTATAAATCGTGTCTGCCATGTCTTTGTCTGTCGGCTGTTCACCGGTTCTCTTACCGGTACTATCCGTCTTGTAAGCCTGGTATGTGACACTCACGCCACCTTCCAAATCCAATCCAAGACGAATGTTTTTTGCGCTTCCTCTGTGTGCGCTACCAATTCCCCTTGCTGCTACAAACGCAAACGCTGCAATCAGCACAAGAACCAGTAAGACCTGTAAAACGCCCTTTACTTTACTGTTCATGTTACTTATCTCCTTTACTATAAATCCTTGCCAGGGTCTCTTATTGTAAAAATCCCCCTATCGAGCACTGCTCGAGTTTAAAGTATACCACAAAACAATTGGTTCTTCAAGTATAAAACGAAAGCGTCTTACGCCTAAACTTCTGATTTATTTAACGGTAACCGTTATCTTTTTATAGGCACCGTTATTTGCCAGCACATAAAGGATGCAAGTCCCCTTTTTCTTTGCCTTGACGACACCTTTTTTACTTACCGCTGCAATCTTTTTATTTGACGAATAGTAACGGTATGCTGCCGCATGTTTCAAAAGTTTTTTCTTCTTATCTTCTCTGACAAGTTTTGCTTTAATAGTGAATTTCTTTCCTTTTTTCAAAGTGATTTTCGTTTTTTTCACTTTAACCGCTTTCGCATTTGTCGTTTTATTGGCAGACATTGAAACATGAAGTTCATTAGACTTTGCCACATAAATTTTCTTACCGTCAACCATGCGATAAGCAATAACAAAATATTTGTATTTCTTTTTATTGCTTAATTTTTTATGCGTCTGTTTTGTCCGGCTAGAGCGTTTTAACAAGTGATACTTACTCTTTCCGTTACAATATGACCAGTAAATTTCATATCCTGATACATTGTTTACTTTCAGCCACGACAAATGAATCTTTTTACTGCCGCCAACTCCTTTTGCTAAAAGAAGAGGTAAATCCTCTCGTGCTGAAAGGCTGTCTGCGGACACCTTGGATTCGTCTTTCACGGAAGTTTGTCCATCTAATTTTTCCTCTTTGTGTGACGAATTATTATTTCCTGTTCCGGTCGTTGTGGTGCTTGTGCCTGTCGTCCCGCCCTCTCTTGCATCTGCCATTTTGGCTTGCTCGATAATGGCATTTATCTGGCTTATCGCCGAATTGCGAATGGCTTCTACCTTTTGCACCGAAGTAGTATATTGTAACTGGTTCTCCGTCTGCTTTATCATACGATCCACTCGTTCTTGATAACTTGTTCTCTGCTCATCCGTAAGGTTTTTCAAATCACTAAAAAGAATACCGTTTTTCGGCTTTGCCTTTTCTGCCGTATTCCGAACAGACGTCATCGCCTTTTGAATGTCCGGCTGTAAGTCTTTCACACCAAGCACCTCAATTTTGGGTGTCTTTGAAACAGATGGAATCGTAACAGTCCATGTATTTGTACCTTTGTCATACTGTATATAATTAGAAGAAATTACTATTCCATTGTCCTTTATCACAATATTTTCAACAGAATATCCGGTTTTTCCCCTTATTGTAAAAGTATAGTTTTCGCCTTTTTTTACAGACGCAGCACCTTTCACTTCAATTCCCGAATCCTCCGGCAATTGAACCACATATTCCTTATGCTTCCATTTTGCATAAAATGTAACATCTTCCGTTCCCCGGTAAATGCTGCCCGGTGCATAATCGGTTCCGCTTCCGTCCGGCTCCGTATTCCAGCATTCAAAACTGTGGTCTTCATTCTCCGGTACATCTTTTGATAAATAATATTCTACATCAATAATTTTACTTTCTTCTGTCGTCTTCGGATTTTCTCCATAATTTTCATTATAAACAATCCTGCATTTCTTTTCCGTAAGAATCACATGCATTTCCCTGTTTGCCCCAATGCCATTATAATAGACCGGATTCGCATCCGCATCATTTGTCACACAAAGTAAATCCGATGTCTCATGCCACTCACCATCCGCTTTGTAAGCAATGATGTCAAGAGAATACATATACGGATTTTTCGTGAACTGGTTATACTGCCAGACAGAATACTCGCCCGTATAGTAACCATCTGCCTGACGAAAACTTTGCAAATAAGCATTGGTATGCTGTGGAATCGTCCGGAATGTGTCATCTTTGCTGTTTTTATAAGTCAACCGAAATCGGACAGCATCTACAATTCTTGTTTTATTTTCAAATTTTGTTGATATATTCCATTTCACCTTGAATACAGAAGGATTAAAGGTAAAATGAAGTCCATCTTCTTCCTCGGTCATCTGATAATCCACCGGGACACCGGAATATACTCTGCGAAAGGAATACGTGATTTTTTCCCCATTTTCATACTGTGGCAGGGTTCCGAAATCATAGGAAGCTGTGCCGCTGTCTCCGGAATCCGTGACCCGAAATTCTTTGGTAAGAAGTTCTGTACTCTCATTATTTACTGTCTTAACCAATGTAAGTTCCACAGACGCCGGTCTTTCATCTGCCGGAACAGCCCCTTCAATTAGATTGTTATACTCATCCTTGTAAGAATACGTGTAATCAATCCAAATTATGCCGGTTACATTTTCTTCACCTGTGGTATCTGCGTGCGCCTTGAAACTTGCACAAAAGGATAGCAGAAAAGCTGCACATATTCCCAGATAAAGTGCATAGTGACGGACTGTTTTTAATGCAGTCCAATTTTGTTTTTCCATTATATTTCCTCCTTTTATCCCTTTAAGGTTTTGTTATGTGATTATTTTACTATATTATGGGGGATGACGCAAACTGAGTCTTATCCCAGTTTGTGACAAGTGTTCGTTGGCGCTTTTATTTTTTTGTTTTCCGTTATTCCGTAGAAAAGCTTTGCGTCTCGTGGGCGCTCTCGCTCGTTGAGTACGTAGCGGTATGGGCACTGAAACTACCAGTGCCACATACCGACGTACTCAAACCCACGAGTCACAAAGTTTTTCTACGGAATTACTGGAATCCAAAGAAACCGGCAGTGAACATTTGTCACAAACGCATCATATCAAACTCAGTTTTCTTTATTTTATAATTGCATTTCGAAGAGGATATTTTCTGCTCTATTCGCGCCCTCTCCTCTTTGCTCCAAGCCTTGCCCCATTCGCCCTTGCGGGCTCATGGACGGCTCGCGCCGTATATAAAAACAAAAGCAGCCATTCATTTGTGAGTGAACTCACAATGAATGGCTGCTTTTGTTTTTATGCATGGCTTGGAGCTTAACCAAAGTATCTCTTTAAAAGACCCTCGAAGGCTTTGCCATGTCTTGCTTCGTCTTTTGCCATTTCATGAACGGTGTCATGGATAGCGTCTAAGTCTGCTGCTTTGGCACGTTTTGCAAGGTCAAATTTACCTGCTGTTGCACCATTTTCAGCGTCAACACGCATCTGCAGGTTTTTCTTTGTGGAGTCGGTTACTACTTCACCAAGAAGTTCTGCAAATTTTGCCGCATGCTCTGCTTCTTCCCAAGCTGCTTTTTCATAGTAAAGGCCTACTTCCGGATAGCCTTCACGATGAGCTACTCTTGCCATGGCAAGATACATTCCTACTTCTGAGCATTCTCCTTCGAAGTTTGCACGAAGGTCAGCTACAATGTCTTCGCTGACACCTTTAGCAACTCCTACTACATGTTCTGCTGCCCATTCTCTTTCGCCTGTCTGCTCTTTGAATTTTTCTGCCGGTGCCTTACAAACCGGGCACTGATCCGGTGCGCTGTCTCCTTCGTGAACATATCCACATACGCTACATACAAATTTCTTCATACTAATACACTCTCCTTTTGATAAATTATTTTAACCACTTTTGTGATTTATAAACATTTTTTACAGGTGCCGTAAAAATAGATTTCATGTCCTTCTATTTTTCCGGGAAACTCGTCATCCATCTTGGTATCCAATTCAAAATCCCACTTGGCTTCCAAATCGATTACCTGTCCGCAACGACGACAAATAAAGTGATTGTGTGGGGTGGTCGTCGCATCAAAATGCTCTACCCCGTCACCACAGTTCAATCGCAAAATCTCGCCACAGTCTGCTAATAAGTTTAAATTCCGGTATACCGTTCCCAAGCTAATCTTAGGAAACTCTTCTCTAATTTTCTGATATACCTGCTCCGCAGTCGGATGAGACTTTGTTGAACGCAGATAGACTAACACAGCTTCCCGCTGCCTGCTATACTTGAGTCCAGCCATATCTCACGCTCCTTTTTAATAATAGTAACTGTTACTTTTATTACTATATATCATTTACCTTTGCTTGTCAATACTTTTTCTCAATAAATTTTATTTTTTTTCACATTCGACATTTTTCTACATAATATATAGTAAAAAACAAAAAAGGAGTTTCTATGAATCTTTCAAAGAAACCATTAGCAATGGCATATGTCCCATGGCAGATTTTTGAAAATGTCATGGAGGGCGAATGTGCCTTAAGACACGGCACCATTTTCGAAGATTTAGTTTTTCCATTTGTTGGTGCACAGGCTGCCTGCCAGGCAGACCGCAGTCAAAACCACAACCATTCCGGTTCTTGTGGCTGCCATAACCGCCAGCCTTATATGCAAAACAACTCCTGTGGAAGGCGAGGTGTTTATTGATGAATCAAAACAGACATTCAAAACATCAGAAAATGACCGCTGTGCGTGAGGCCGGATTCTGCATGATTGATGCCGGTATGTATCTGGATACTCATCCTTGCGATGGCAAGGCAATGGATTATTTCAACCGTTATCAGCAGATGTACAAGGAAGCCGTCTGCGATTATGAGAAACACTGCGGACCGTTATTTTTAACCGGTATTGATACAAATGATGGCTGGACCTGGACCGATGAACCATGGCCATGGGAAGGGGGGTGCAGCTGATGTGGACGTATGAACGACGACTGGAATACCCGGTCAATATCAAAACGCCAAATGCGAAATTAGCAAAAGTAATAATCAGTCAGCTGGGTGGACCGTAGTGCTGAGAGTTATAAACTCTTATAAAGCACGAAAAGATGGCAAAAAGCCACCTTTTTCGGTTTATAATATGCATTCTTCTATTGAATCTTACGAATGAAGATATCTTAGCATCTGGCATATCAATAATTATTAAAAAAATTCTTGACGCTCTCCTTTTTTACTTCTTTACATCTTGTTTTGTATTCAACGCTATGTTCCTTTTGTTGAATCGACTTTTCAAGAGCATCAGCTAGAGATACACCCGTAGTTTTTGTCTTTATGGTGACAGTTTTTAACATACTCTTTGTTGCCATAATCGTCTGCCCCCTTTTTGTATGTCTATTCATCATATTTTACATGATAATTAGGAAATGTCAACGGAAATGACAACAATTTGCATTTTAAATTTTTTCACCTTCCTTATCTGCTTTCTGCTGCAATACATCAATGGACTTTATAATCACCGACGGAAGTTTAATTCCCATCAAGCCTGCATTTTCTACAATGGAAATCAACTCATTTGTTATAAATGCTATAACTACAGCATCTCGAAAATAATCCGTACCAATTGCCAAATCAACTCGATATGCTACAAGAACAAATACAAACGACATCCCTTTCCGGCATAACCCCTTCCACCCGGCGCGGGATTCCAGTTTTCCCGTTGATGTCTTATTGCTCTTCTTAAACACACCCGCTACAAGCAATCCTGACACATAATCCACTGTCATAAAAATAAGAAGCGTTGTCATTCCGGAAGTCCATCCTCCAAAAAATGCTGCCACACTACTTCCAATCAACCCGCAAATCGTACAAATCATCTGTTTCATTCTTTAGTCCCCCTTTCTTATTCTTCCAATTCATCCGCAACCGTTGGAGATTCTCCCCAGATTGCAAACACCGCATTAACAACTTCTTCCGGTTCCGTCCCCTGCAAATCACTTCTTCCAGTTTCAGAATTAACATAGGCACATCTATGTCCATCGCCAATCTGTGATTTTACTCCATTAATTTCAATAAACTTTTGAGTTAAAATGCTAACTGATTGGTTCGTAAGCATATCAACCGTCTTTTCTTCCTTAATTTCCATCATCTCACCATTCCTTTCCATCAATTAAATCCAATATATCAAATCTATGTAAACCATCGAAAACTGCTGGGCTTTCGGTAATAACACATTAAGATAGCCTGTACCACTTGTAACCTTCGTTGCCGAAGTACTGCCAATCATGACATGTCCGGCATATATTTCACCTATTTCCTTGCTGATATATCCTATTGGGTTGTATGGCAAATCTTTCAGGCAAAACTCACTAATACTAGGTGTTGCACTCTGCAATTCAAGCATGCCTTTAATATGAACTATATTGCCAACCTTTTTATATTCACCATAGCTGAAAACATTTGCATATTTCTCATCACCATAGTAATGAGAGATTGAAGGTGTCCATGTTTTTTCTTCATAGTTTCCCTTAACACCAATTGATGCGGCCACCTGACCACCAGTCACTAAACCGGTATCTCCGGTATTAACTTCTCCCAATGACTTCTGACAAGCATCCCCTAATGTATAGGTTCCCGCTACCGGAACACCATTTTCGTTGAAATATACCGGTCTTTTAGCACTTCCAATTGCTTTTTCATTAGAAAGTTTCTTTGCAATATTTACCGTTTTATTTGCGTCAGCTGTATTGTCGACATTTGATAATTCTGCTAATTTTTTTCTAATGTCAGAATCAAAAACAGTAAACAACGGTTCTACTGCCGTAATGGTTAATGATTCAATTTTCACCCTGAACAGCGGCATATCATCTATCAAATCGCCACCATCTAAAATATTGCCGGTGTTATATTCAGGGTCTTCCCCAACACTTCCGGATGTACCTTTGATAGCTACTAAGGATGCCTTTTCGATCGATGTGTCTGCATTTCTTTCATATCGCATAACAATCAGGTCATTCCTATTTAAACCACTAATGCCATTTTCAATTGCCACATCCACATAATCCGTTAGCTCGACTCCCATCTGCGTTCCCTGGTTCATGCACATTCCGTCCCGGATTCTGATTTGATTATTTGTAACAATCGTTGCAGCAAATTTTTGACCATAATCAAAAACATATTTCCCCGTTCCAAAAACAGAAGCATTCATTGCCCGGAAATCATCCGACGTGATGTGTTCTGTACCGGTCCGCCCTGTTACAATATTAACTGCCATTTTTCTTCACCTCATATCTTATTGATTCTTTATCTTTTTCAATGGTTACAATCTTTTTTGTGATTGGCTGCGCAACAAATATTCCTGTGTTGTTTTCAAACGCTCCGACAATATCACCTATATCATACATTTTTTCCGTATCCAGTGAGATTTCCAATTCGTCCGAAGCATAATACTCTGCAAACCGTTCAATCGCACCGTCAACCATTGTTTTATAATGGTCAAGTACCTTTTCGTAATAAGCATTCGGTGCAAATTCAACACCAACATCAACATCCTTTTGGCACGTATAATATTTGTTTTGCGTCCACGTTGGAAAATCGGTAACTACCTTCATATAATATTTATTTGCTTTCCAGTTCGGCGCCACAACCTTGGTTTCTTTGGTGTACCTGTCCTGAGCGCTCCATTTGGGTGTTACTTCCTTGCTTCCTTTGTTATAAAATGTATTTTTCCGCCACTTAGGTGCTTTCTTCTTATAAATGGCTAAATCTCCACATTTTACATATTTACCATTAAAATAAATACAATAAGTGTCTTTATATGTATGTTTCCAATCGGATGGCTGACGCACCTGCAAATTATAAACTTCCTTTGAATCTGCAGAACATTGACTGTAATCAATACCATCTGTAACATAATAATTACCATAATTTTTATTCCAGTCATTTGGCTGTTTTGTCTGTTTCTTATATGTTTCAACAGTCACACTGTCAACGGCAGTATACTCATTTTCCTTGACTTCAAAATAGTCCTTGTAATTAGCCGCCCAGTCAGATGGTTGTTTTGTCAACAGTACATAGGTCGTTTTCGACTCACTTTCCACGTTATTGTATTCACCATTTGATAAATAAAAGTAGTCTTTGTAATTTGAGTTCCAGTTCCACGGCTGCACCGTCTGCAACACATACACATCCTGAAGATTCCTCTCAATCTCCTTATAACTTCCATCTGAAATTTGAAAATACTTCGTATAATCTTGTTTCCAGTCCGGAGGCTCATTCGGCAGTGGCAGGTAATTTTCAATCGTTTCCGCTGAACTAAAGTCATACGTTTCCGCAATCTCTGCACTGCCAAACAACGATTGATTTCTCTTATCAAGGATGTAATCACTATCTTGCATTGGATTATCAGTCAAAGCATATGGTAAAATCCCACCGTTTTCATTCGAAAAAATATGTATCACATGCCTATCTTTCAAATCGCCCTGGCCAAGACAGATTATATGGTTGCATAAATTAAAGTTTTTCTGCATAGAAAAAGAAACCTGCGATGTATCAAATTCTTCATCAATCGAATAATCGCAAAGCAATTCACACCAAAGCAATACTTTATTACCCTGCCATTTCATACACAGTTTTGCATGATACGATTGGAGCATTTTGCGTATTCCATCATATCCATTTTCATAACGAAATTGATAATTTCTAACTTCAATGCCAGACAAATCACCACTAACAAAAAATGTATCTGTAAGATTCATTCTCTCGATAAGTTCCAGAACAACCTCATTTGCATCGCCATATACCGTCAAATAATCATACCCGACATCCGGCTCTAATACTTTACTGTTTAGCACTCCGTGCCATGTTCTTCCCTTATAAGCCAGCTTATTATTATCCGGGTCCGGCGCTATACTATCAATAATTCCTCCGTATTCCGTACCTTCAATATAGAGAATATAATCCTGCTGACATGGATTGTTATCAAGTAAAACCGTGCACTCAAAGTCATTTTCACTTTCACCATACGCAAGGTCAAACTTATAATCCTGCAGCACTCCAAGGTCAATCCGATTCTCGTCCGCATATATCAAATCCATTTTGGTTCGCTCCTTTCCGTGAAAGAACGAACAGAGACAATACAACCTTCCTGCCACTGCATCAGTGTCCTTCCATCCGACGCCGGCATTTTTTCAAAGATATAATTTTCTCTGTCACGTTTTGAAAATTCGTTTACCTTTTCACCATTTGCCTTCGTTTTTATAATCGTTTTTTCTATGCTGTTAATGGTCAAATATTCGCCCTCTTCCAACGCAGTATATACACGATAAACCTTACCGCCTGCAATCAATGTAGGATCCTCGCATGCTCCATGAAATACGATTTCAAAATCAAATGGAACGAAACTGTCACTCACCAGTTTGTTTGCATCGGATGCCGGTGCAAAATCAAAAGGGAAATCATTCGGGCAAAAACCGGCATCCGGATTATCTTCTGAAAGTATTGGTGTATATGATGAACCAAACACCTTATACACATCTTTCATCCATTTCCCGGTCTCACTGACAAATACGAATTCGTTCATTATCACTTTGGATGCATACCAATCTTTAATTTGCTTCTGGACAAAATAACCTTCCATGTAGTAATCATCATTGACTATCAACTTGCCCTTCTTTACAGCATAAATATCTTTTTCAAAAACTTCCAAAAGTCTATTGCAGTATTCATCATACTTTTTCTTCGTAGAAGCAATCACCGCAATCTGCACTTTCTTTTCAACCATATTTCGACTGAACGAATATATCTTTGGATTGTATTCGTTCTTTGTACTATACGACCATTTGTAGTCCTTCAAATCAGCTGATTGGAGCATATATGGCAGTTTATTAAATTCAATTGTGTCGCCAAATGAGTTGACATATTTAATACAATCAAGCAAATGATTTCACCAGCCTTCCAATCTCTCTTTTATTCCACGAAATATCAGTCCCGGCAAGTGCTTTCTGAATCTCTTCAATTCGATCCGTTCCTGCCATTTCTTGAAGCAGAGTAATAATAGCATCCAACTTCTGGACAGACTCCCCATCCGAACTGCCCGGATTCAGTTTTGCCAATCTTAACGCAATCTGGTCCAACCACCCGGTATTTTTTTCAAGTGGGACAACCGCTTCAGAGCCATTACCTTCCAGCAATCCGACCTGACCTCTTTCCAAAACACCGCCTTCCTCTAACTGTGGTATCGTTGGAATGTCAAAGCCAAACTTTCCACCTCCGATAACCGGTACCCAATCCGGAACATCAAATGAAATTTTGTTAATACCATTAATTAAAAAGTTTAAACCTTTGATAATCAGGTTAATCGGAGCCTTCAAAATATCACCAATCACTCCAAACACGCTGGTAAAGAAACTGCCTACGCCACTGAAAACCGATTTAATTGAACTCCACAAGGTTTTGAAGAATCCTACAGTCGCACTAAATGCAGACTTAATTCCATTCCATGCACCTTTAAATATCTTTCCAAAGAACGATACAACCGGACTAAAGACTGCTTTGATTCCATTCCATATTCCACGAAACACGGAAACAAGCACGCTAAACACTGTTTTGATAACAGTAAATGCGGCACCAAAACATTTTTTGAAAAAGGCAGCCACCGGTCCAAACACAACCTTAATTTTGTTCCATATTGCACTAAACACTGGTGCTAACGCTTCCCATACTGTCTTAATCGCATTAAATGCAGCCGTAAATACCGTTACAACTGCGTTGATAACCGTTCCAAGCGCCGATATAATTGGCGGTAATATTACACCAAGAATATTGGAAACCACGTTTATCACCGGTACTAAAATAGTAGATAAAACCGTAGCAACTGTTTGTATAAATGTAATAATTGGTGGCAATATTGCCGTAACCAACTGAATTAGTGGCTGAAGTATTGTCATTATGCAGGTCATGACAGGTTGCAACACGTCAAACAATGGTGTCAGTACCGGAAGTAACGCCTGAATTAACTGAACAATAACTGGCAACACCATCTGTACAATCTGCATAAGTGGTGGCAATAACTGCTGCAGTATCTGAGTTACAACCGGCAGTATGGATGTCAGCAGTTGTGTAATAACCGGAATCAACTGTTGAATCGTTGGCATTATGGCCATGATTGCCTGCGCAATCAGCGGAAGAACAGAAGTTGCTAAATTTATAAATACAGGCAGAAGCTGATTTACTGTATTCATCACGACCGGTATTATCGTTTCTGCAAATTGAGACACAAATGGTATTAACTGTTCCAGCCCTGCCACAATCATTGGTATTGCCTGTTCAACCATAGGCATTATTCCTTCCACTACATTCGCAAATGAATTCTTTAATTTATTCAAAACAGGTTCTACCATTGCCCCTACATCTGCCATTACATCTGTAAATCGTTGGTTTGCTTTTTCCGATTCAATAACATCTTTATTTGTTTCCTTGTAGGTGTTGGAAGCATCCTTATATGTCTTGTTCAAAGTATCCATAATAAGTTTTTGTCTTTCCTGCTCCGTTGAACACGTCGCAAGTTTCTTGTTAAATTCATCTTCAGAAACACCTGCCCAATTCAGCGCATCTGCAAGAGGTCCTGTAACCTGACCGACTTTTGCCGTCTCATTCGCCGCTTCTGTAAGCCCCTCAATTGGTAACGAATCTCCAAATGTTGCAAATACACCTGTGCAAATATTCGTCCATGTATCTAAATCTTTTTGATTATTTGTGAGTACCGCAAGATGATTTGCCGCTTCAACTGCCTGTCCAGAATCTCCAAGAATTGATTCAAGGTCAGAATATGTTTTCTTTGCAGAATCTGCTGAGTGTCCAGACGTTTGAAACGCTGTTGTTAATTTACCCATTTCAACTCTGTACTCTCGTGTACTGTTGGCTGCTGCCACCGCCGCACCACCTACAGCAATCGCAGCACCGCCTGCCACCTTAACAGTACCGGCAACCATACTTCCAACTTTTTTCCCTGCATTTCCAATTCCTTTCAATACTTTTGACATCTTTCCACCGGAATCATCCGCTTTCTTTGTGGTTTCATCAATAGCTTTGTTCGCATTTGCCGTATCAACAGCAATTGAGCCTACAAGCTTAAAAAGTTCCATTTCGTATCTCCTCCTTTCCTCTTTATTTCTCTATCTGTCATTTGGATTAAAATTTTTCAAAATATTCCTCGAATCATTTATTGTTGTTTCAAAATCAATATCTTGTGACGGTGTTTCCATAGGCTGCTTCACCAATCTTCTAAACTCAGAATAGTCGTTTTCGAAATCTTTATGAAGCCATGTATCAAACAGGGTATCATTTATCACCCGTTCGTTATTCATATCATAGATTTCACTAACAACCTCTAAAAACCTTCCGCATTCAAGCATAGAATCAAGTAACAAAAATGGACTTGCATATCTGCTAAATAGCAAGTCCATAAACTTTATGTCACCTATTTGAACAATTCTGAAACAACCCGAATAAAATCCTTGAATTCATCCTTTTTTACTACAGCCACAACCATTCTTGCAAATTCATCTAACGGAAGTTCTGCAACATCCGTCTCTTTTAATCCAGATATACCAGACAAAAATTTGTAAATATCTTTTTCACAATCCGATACGTGATCTAATATAATCCCAACGACATCCGTAATAATTGCTATGCCAATGGAATTCAAATTCTTTTTACCATCACTCTGAATCATCTTTTTTACTTCCTCTGATTCAAAGCAGGCTTTAAATTCCTTAACACCAATTTTACGGATAATGTTAAACATAGGGAACATATCTTTGCTGCATAATTTCCTTAATTCGTAAGTTGTTTCTGCCATTTTTCAAACATCCTTTCTGCTAATTATCTTTTTCAGTTATCAACTATGCCACTTTTGGATAGTAAATCTTCCAAGGCAGCGTATCGAGGTCTGTATCATCTTCAATATCTGCGTGACAAGCAAACGTATAAGCTCCAACAGCGCCCTCTTTTGATTTCCCTTCCTGCTCCATTCCGGAGGTACACAATGTGTTCTCAAAAATCACAATAATGTTTCTGCCATCCAGCATCTGACCAACAAATGCAATATTATCGTAATAATCACCATCTGAAAGCGAACTTTTGGATTCAATGAGTGTATACGAACTGTCTTCTGAGCTTCCATTCTTGCCGATAGTGGAGGATTTAATAATTTCCTCTGTCAACTCAACAAAGTTAATTTCCATTTCTGCAGTTTCACCAATTTTCTGTTTCAATCCTTTCGTTGGTACAAGCACACCGTCCACTTCAACATCATAAAACTCCGGCGTAATGGACACTTTAGAGCCACCGCTCGTTGCTCCGATGATTGACTCTTCAAAGTTCCATCCGCTTTCCGCTTTATACTCTAAATTTTTGTGAATCGTACCGGCACCAAAAAGAATGTTTTTCGGAGTTCCGGTTGTTACACCTGTTTTTCCTGCTTTTGACATAATTACTTCACCTTCCATTCTTTAATTGTTAAATTAATTTGTATCTTCTTCAACGCAGCATCACCTGTCGGAACATCAAAACTGTTTGAATAAAAAATAGCCACACCGGAACCACTCGCCGTAATTTCCGTGTGACCATTGACCGCATCAAAATATGCTTGTATCAATTCTTT
>ERZ808240.2251-NODE-2251-length-21726-cov-5.260025_pt1 | contig 21726 bp, 22 predicted proteins | sample MGYA00521084_ERZ808240 | MGnify/ENA primary metagenome ERZ808240 (study PRJEB31516, sample SAMN03275571) | gut metagenome | biome: mammalia-associated habitat; material: feces | host: Papio cynocephalus | place: Kenya | collected 2012-08-06 ...
CCGAATTACTCGTTGGGCGCCGTCTATTCCTTCTCGCCCTTGATCGAGGCGTAGAACGTCGCGTGGTCGAAGACGTCCTTGATCGTCTTGCCCTTCACGAACGGCAAGGCGAGGAACTCGTCCACCGTCGGAACGAGCTCGGAGCAGTCGACGAAGTGGTCCTTCTCATTGCGGCGGCTCGTGTCCTGGGCGCGCCACGCCTCATAGTTGACGTCGGTAAGGTAATAGATGGAGGAATCGATCTTCATGTACACCGAGTGGTTGCAGTGCAGGTACTCGGCGAGCTCGTCGTAATTGATGTCGAGCGCCTCAGCGGCCTTCTTACCCATGGTGGCTCCTTTCCCGAGCGACCAAACCGTCAGTGAATTGAATATAGCCCGCCCGCCGCGGCAAATCCCCGCGATTGCGAAATGTTAGGCGAGCGTAACCCTGAGCGCCGTTCACGGAATAGATTTGACTATTCGCGGCCCGGCGCACAAGGCTCCGCCACATGCCTTTAAGGCGTTTGAAAGCCTAGCCAAGAAGAACGCGACGCAGCTCGTCGGGGGTGTCCACGATGGTGGTCGCGCCCGCGGCGACGAGCTCCTCGCGGGTGCGGAAGCCCCAGGAGACGTTCACGCAGGGGCAGCCGCACGCGGCGGCCGTCGCGACGTCGACCTCGGAGTCGCCGATGTAGACGAGGCTGGAGCGGTCCGCGGCGAGGCGCTCGAGCACGGCGTCGACCATGTCGGGCGCGGGCTTCTTCCTGATCCCCGCCGCCTCGCACTCGCCCAGGACGGCGTCGAAGGCGCCGGGCATGCGCGCGTCGATGATCTGCTGCACGGCGAAATCGGCCTTGTTCGACACGACCGCGGTCTTGAGCCCGGCGGCGTGCAGGTCGGCGATGAGGGCGGGCACGCCGTCGTAGGGCTCGGTATGGTCGAGCGCGTGGTCGCCGTAGTAGCGCTTGAACTCGGCGAAGACCTGTTCGTAGAGGTCGTCGGGCGTGCCCTCGGGAACGCTCAGCTCCATGAGGCGGACGATGCCGTTGCCCGTGAAGGAGATGATGTCCTTCTCGGGGCGGGTGGGCATGCCGAACGCCGCAAGCGCGTGGTTCACGGCAAGCGCGAGGTCGCGGGTGGTGTCGAGCAGGGTTCCGTCGAGGTCGAAGACGGCGGTCGTGTACTTCATCTAGCGAGGCTCCTTACTCCTAGAGGGCGGCGCGGCCGCAGACGTCTGAGGCGCGCATCGCGTTGGCGACCTTCTCGGGCGCGACCTCGAAGGGCATGTTGTGCAGGGTGTCGTTGGGGGCGCAGGCGAGCTTGGCAACCTCGAGGACGCGCTCGCCCGAGTCCTGGACGTACTTGCTGGGACTGATGAACGTGCGTGCCATGCCAAACACCTTCCCCTCGTACGAACATGACGCGACCGGGACCTTCGCCCCGGTCGCTCGAACATCTTAGGTTATACCCAATGAGGCGCAGGCACGCGAGCCGCGCCGACCCTAGCGGTGAACGGTCATTAGCGGGTCGCCGAGCTTGACGAGCGGGCGGTCGCCCAGCAGCGTGCCCGAGTCGGCGATGAGGTCGATGCGCGAGAACTTGTCGGCGTTCGAGACGGCGACCACGACGACGTCCTCGTACCCGGCGGCGGCCACGGCCGCGCGGTCGAAGCGGATCAGCGGGGTCCCGGCCTTGACGGCGTCGTTTACCTCGACGAAACGCTCGAAGCCCTTGCCGTTCATGTTCACGGTTCCGATGCCCACGTGGATCACGATCTCGATCCCGTCGTCGGTAAGAAGACCGATGGAGTGGTTCGTGACCGTGGTGGCGGCGATGCGGCCGTTCACCGGAGCGTAGACGACGCCGTCGCCCACAGGCAGGATCGCGTAGCCCTCGCCCAAAAGGCCGGCTGAGACGACCTCGTCGTTGACCTCGCGCAAGCTCATCAGCATGCCGGACGCAGGCGCGTAGACGACGCCGTCGCGGGTGGCGAACTTGGCGGACGCGGGCGCCTCGGAGTCCCCGGACGGGCCGAGCGTGGCCATAATCTTATCCAGAAGTCCCATGCATAACCCCCTTGTTTCGGAAGTGTTTCCTTCGCAGCCATTCTATCGTGCGCGAGGGGGCGAATATACGGTTCAACTGGCTCTTTCTTACGATGCCAGTGGGCCTGCGGCGACGGTTCCAGCGGGCCGGGCGCGCGCCCGTCGACCGTTCCGGCAGGTTTCGGCGCCTCCGAGCGGTCCCCGCGGCGCCCCTCGGCTCAAAAATCGCGCCAATTGTGGGCTTGTTCTTGGAAGCCCCGAGTAGAGCGGCACATCACGACGAAAAAAGGCCAGGTAGATGAATTGCGCGATTCAGCGCTACTCGGCAAAACCGAATCAATGACCACAATTCGCGTGATTTTTGAGCCTCGGGCGGTCGAGAGGCGTCAAAAGGGCGGCCGGGCCCGCCCGAAAAGGCGGGCACGGCCTCAATCGCGATGCGCAGGCGCGACTACGGCTCGCGCAGCACGATACCCTTCGACGTCTCGTACGTCACGAGGAAGTACCCTCCGTACAGGAGCACCACGAAGCAGACGGTGGCGACGAGCGCGCTGCCGATGTCGTAACCGGTGAGCAGGCTCACGACGTCGTTGACCGCGGTGAGCGCGCAGGCCGCATGGCAGACGGCCACGACCAGCGGAAACGCGAAGTACACACCAATCTGCGCCATGAGCGCGCGGCGGACCTGGGCGGGCTCGGCGCCGAGGTCGGCGAGCACCCGGTAGCGGGCGACGTTGTCGGCCGCCTCGGAGAGCTGCTGGATCGCGAGGACGGAGGCGCAGGTGATGAGCAGCACGAAGCCGATGTAGATGGCCAAGTAGGCGACCACGACGGTGAGGCCCACGGTGGCGTCGGCCATGTTCTGCCCCGTCTCGACGAAGCAGGCGGGCCAGGAGTCGGAGCTGCGGGCATAGCTGGCCCCCAGGGCTTTTTCGGTAGCGTCCCAAAAGCGCTGCTCGACCTGGTCGCGCGGCCCCGCATAGCTGACGTCGAGCGAACAGGTCACGGGCACCGCGCCGGCCGGAATAAGCTCGTCGGGGACGACGATCGCCCCCGTGACCGAGCCGCCGGAGCTGTTGTAGAGCGTCTCGTCCACGCGACCCGCCGGGTGCAGCTCTGCTCCGAGGGCGGATACCGTGGGGTGCTGCTCGATGAAGGCGTCCCAGAAGCCGTCGAGCGACGAGAGGTCGTTCCACACGAGGAACTCCCCCGTCCCGAGCTCGACGGGGTCCTTGCCGAGGAAGGCGCGCAGGGCGTTGTAGTCGGAAAGCTTCACGAAGCTAAAGAGCACATGCCCGCCGTCCATCGCCTGGTCGAAAAGGGCGTTGCCGTGGTAGTCGGTCGTCTCGAACGCCCACTTCTGGAGCAGGCCGCCCTCGGCCACGCGGAACGTGTACGCGCTCACCTGGGCCGCATCGGACACGAGGTCGTCCCACTCGGGGATCTCGCGACGAAGAGCCGCGAGCATGTCGAAGCCGTCGGCAACGGCGGCGGGGCTGGCCTCGGGGCCGTCGCCCCCGTCCTCGCCGTCAGCCTCGAAAATGCCGGTCACGCCCATGGGATACGCCCGCAGCGACGCGTCGTACGGGCTGCCCTTCTCGAGGGCGTCGTTCATGGACGTGCTCACGGAAAGCCCCGTGCACACGCCGCAGATGGCGAGGAAGAGCATCGCGCACACAAGCGTGATGGAGACCCAGGCGGTGTTCACGCGGCTGTTGAGCTGGCGCAGCACGAAGGCGTTGAGCCCGCGCAGGTAAAGGCCGGGCCGGCTCTGGATGAAGCGGAGCAGGAAACCCGAGATCGAGAAGAAGAACAGAGCCGTGCCCACCGTGACCAGGGCCGTCGCGAGACCGAACTGGTCGGACATGATGCCGTTCTTGAGCAGCACCCGGTACGCGGCGCCGATAAGCGCGACCGAGGCGACGAAAAGCGCGACGGACAGCGGGAGGCTGCGGACCTTGACCTCCTCGCTCACCTTGTCGGCGCGGATGAGGTCGATCAGGCGGTAGCGCGAGACGGCGACCACGTTGAACACGAGCGAGACGAGGAAGATGGCGGCGAAACAGGCCACGGTCTCGATCGCCGCCCGAGGGGAGAAGACGAACGCGAAGCCGTCGATGTGCGCTTGGAAGAGGTGCGCGGTCACGTACATCATGAGCTGCGACAGCAGGACACCCAGCGCGAGGCCGGCGGCGAGGGCCACGAGGCCGACCGCGAGCGTCTCGACGACCATGATGCGGCTGACCTGGCCGCGCCCCATGCCGAGCGTGAGGTAGATGCCGAACTCGCGCTTGCGCCGGCGCACGAGGAACCGGTTGGCGTAGACCACGAGGAAGCCGAGCACGACGGCGATGAAGACCGAGACCCCCGAGAAGATGCCCATGACGGCGTGCAGGGACTCCGACTGCGACTGGGAGAGCTCGATGACGGCGGTCTGCTCGGTGATGGACCCGAAGGCGTAGAACACGCACACGCCGAAGACGAGCGTCAGGAAGAAGACCGAGAAGTCGCGGACCGATTTGCGGACGTTGCCGAGGGCGATCTTAAGCAGCATCGGCGTCGTCACCGCCCAGGAAGCTCACGATGTCCATGACCTCGTCAAAGAAGCGGCGGCGGGTCTTGTCGCCGCGGACGACCTCGTTGAAGAGGCGGCCGTCCTTGATGAAAAGCACGCGGTGGGCGTAGCTCGCCGCGAAGGAGTCGTGCGTGACCATGACGATCGTGGAGCCGGACGCGTTCATCTGCGCGAGGCACTCGAGCAGCTTGCGGGAGTTCTGCGAGTCGAGGGCGCCCGTGGGCTCGTCGGCGAGGACGAGCGCGGGGTCGCAGACGATGGCGCGGGCGCACGCGACGCGCTGGCGCTGGCCGCCGGACATCTCGTGCGGCATCTTGTCGAGCACCTCGGAGATCTGGAGGCGGGCGGCGACGTCGTCCACGCGGGGGCCGATTTTACGGGCGGGGACGCAGTTGATGCTGAGCGCGAGCGCGATGTTCTCGCGCGCGGTCAGGGTGTCGAGCAGGTTCGAGTCCTGGAAGATGAAGCCCAGGCGCTCGCGGCGGAAGCGGGCGAGCTCGGCGCGGCGCAGGCCCGTGATGTCGCGGCCGTCGACGAGGATGTGGCCCGCGGACGGGCGGTCGATGGTGGAGATGCAGTTGAGGAGGGTCGTCTTGCCGGAGCCCGACGGGCCCATGACGGCGACGAACTCGCCCGGCATGACGTCGAGGCTGATGCCGTCGAGCGCGCGGGTCACGTTGCCGCGGGCGCCGTAGTACTTCTCGACGGCCTGGACGCGCAGGGCCGGCTGGGCCGAGCCGGGCCGCGGGGCGTTGGGGCGGGGCACGCGGGACGGTTGCATATGGGATGCCATGATCGGCTCCTCTCGTGGGTGCGGAGTGGACACGACCATACTCCGCCCCGGCGGCTCGGGGAGCCATGAGGCCCGGTGAAGGCCCCCTTACGGTTTCGTAAGGTTCCCGTTTCGCGCGATTCTCGCGGTTCTGGGGGTAAGCCCCGAAATCGACCATGCCCACCCATGGGCGTTATTCGCGAATGCCCAGTTGAGCCGAATCGCGGGCGACGGATGGGCATGGTCGGTTTTGGGGCCCGGGGTTATTCCCAAGCTATTCCGGGGCTATTCGACGCCGATTCCGCGCCAAAAGCGCGTCAGGCGCGGCGGACCGAGGCGGGAAAGACGATCGAGACGCGCGTCCAGGCACCTTCCTCGGACTCGATCCGCGCGGCGAGCCCCATCTTCGCGCAGAGCTCACGCACGAGGTAGAGGCCCATGCCGGTCGAGCGGGCATAGCGCCGGCCGTTCTCGCCGGTAAAGCCGCGGTCGAAAACGCGGCCCAGGTCGCAGGCGGGAATGCCGATACCGTCGTCCTCCACGCAGAGGGCCGTCTCCCAGGCGTCGAGTCCGGTGCCGCGGCGCTCCGCCCAGATGCGCACCCGGCCGCCGCCCACGCCGGGCTTGGCGTATTTGGCCGCATTGCCAAGGAGCTGCCCCAGGATAAAGCCGAGCCACTTGGGGTCGCACGTGACGGTATAGTCGAGTTTTCCCAGCTCAGGCACGATATGTGCGTCGATGAGCGCACGAGAGGACCGCCGTAGCGCCTCGCGCACGGCATCGCCGAGCACGACGTCGCGCACCTGGAAGTCCCGGTCGAGCGACACCGTGCGGGCATAGTAGAGCGCCTGCTCGACGAGCCCCTCGATGCGCCCGACCTCCGCGTCCATGGCGTCGGCGGCCGGGCAGGGGTCGTTCGCCGCCACGAGGCGCGCCGCGGCAATCGGGGTCTTGATCTCGTGGACCCAAAGCTCGACGTAATCGCGGTACTCGCGCTGCTCGGCGCGCATGGTCGCCACACGGCTCGCCATGGAGCGCGACTCCCGCGAGAGCGCGTCGTGGAAGAGCCTCTCCTCCAAGGTCCGCGGCCGGTCCAGGAGCTCCGGCGCCAGGTAGGCATCGTCGGATTCGGCCAAAGACGAGATCGCCTGGTCGAGCTTCGTATAGAAATCGCGCCTGCGCAGGTAGTCGATACCACGGGCAAGAAGACCCGTTGCCCCCAGGGTCGCGGCGACGAAGCAGACGACGCCCGGATCCGTCCCGTAGGCGAGGAGCGCCAGGCACACGAAGGCGAGGGAGGCCGTGCCCAGGGCGACGGATCCCGCCCGGTCGAAGAGGTAGGCGCGGAAGCTCATCGTTCCCCCAGCCCCTCAGCCCACGATGTAGCCAAGGCCGCGGCGGGTGCCGATAAAGCCCTCGACGCCGATGCCGGCCAGCGTCTGGCGCAGGTGGCTCACGTTCACGGTGAGGGTGTTGTCGTCCACGAAGTCGTCGCCCGCCCAGAGCTCCTCCTGGATGCGCTGGCGCGAGACGACCGTCCCCGGCGCGCGCATGAGCAGGGCGAGGATGCGCAGCTCGTTCTTTGTGAGCTCGACGGAACGTCCCTGGTAGGAGACCTCGCAGCGCGCCGTGTCGAGCGTGACGCCGCGATGGGCGAGCCTCGCCGCCGACGCCGCGCCGTCGCCGTAGGAGCGCTTGAGGAGCGCGGCCGTGCGGGCCAGGAGCACCTGCTCGTTGTACGGCTTGGCCACGAAGTCGTCCGCGCCGGCGGAGAGCGTGACGAGCTCATCGAGGTCGGTGTCGCGGCTGGTGACGGCGATGATGGGGACCCGGCTTTGCGCGCGTACCTCGCGGCAGACGTAGCCGCCGTCGACGCCGGGAAGGTTCAGGTCGAGAAACACGAGGTCAGGGGCGCGGTCGAGAATCTGGGCGGCGACGTCTGCGAAATCATCGAGCGCCTCCGCGGCATAACCGTTGCGCGCAAGGAGGGCACAGAGCCCGTCGCGTATGGTGGGGTCATCCTCGACCACGAGCAACCTTCGCATGCCGCGTCCTCTCTTTGGAATGTTTGGACGGTTTTCTTGGCAGCGTAGCACAGCGAGAGCCCCTCGGAACGAGGCATGGCAAGTCGTTCCGAGGGGCTTTCCGAGGGGTCGCTCTTGCTCGGCTCATGCGAGGGGCATGCGTGGGGGCTCAGGCCACGGGCGCCGGCAAGGGCAAAGGGAGCTAGGCAGCCGGTGAATCTCCGCTGCTGCTAACTGTATGTTAGGTCATCAGACTATCTGTTTGAATCCGCAGGTCAGGATTAGCGGCGAACGGTCACAATCCCTACGTAAACGGGCCCGGACCGCTCACGGCCCGCCCAGGGGCCACTCAGCGCCCCGCCGCGCAGTCCGCCTGGCCGCCGCGCAGGATCCTGAGGCCGTGGGCGATCGGCTCGATCACGGCGGCGATGTTCTCGCGGCACGCCTTGGGGCTGCCGGGCAGGTTCACGATGAGCGTGCGCCCGCGGATGCCCGCGGCCTCGCGCGAGAGGCACGCGCGGGGCGTGATCGCCATCGAGGCGGCGCGCATGGTCTCGGGGATGCCGGGCGCCATCCGCTCGCACACGGCCGCCGTCGCCTCCGGCGTCACGTCGCGCGGCGAGAAGCCCGTGCCGCCGGTCGTGAGCACGAGCGCGACGTCCTTCTCGGCGCAGGCGATGAGCTCCGCCTCGATCAGGTCGCGCTCGTCGGGGACGATCGAGGTCCGCACGACTTCGTACCCGTGATCGCGAAGCAGCCCCACGAGCGCGGGGCCGCTCGCGTCGGCGCGCTCCCCCGCCGCGCCGCGGTCGCTCACCGTGACGACCGCCGCCGTGTAGGCGACCTTCTCCTTGGCCTTCTCTTCCTCGCTCATCTCTCGTTCTCCTTAATTTGGGGTCCGACCCCAAATTGCGTTAGCGGCCAAAGGGGCAGTGGGGGTAGGTGCAGGGCTTGCAGCCCAGGCACAGCCCGCCCTCGCCGAGCTCCACGAAGTCGCGCTTCTCCAGCTGGACGCCGGCGAGCACGCGCGGCAGCACGAGGTCGAGCACCGTCGCCTTGTTGTACATCGCGCACCCCGGCACGCCCAGGACGGGCACGCTGCGGCCGGCGCCCTCCACCTCCGGGTCCTCGAAGTAGCCCACGAGCAGCATCGCGCCGGGCAGCACGGGGCTGCCATAGGTCACGATGCGGGCGCCCGCGCGCTTGATGGCGCCGGGGGTGTTGTCGTCGGGGTCGACGCTCATGCCGCCCGTGCACACGACCACGTCGACGCCGGCCGCGCGCGCCTCGTCGATGGCGGCCACGACGGAGCCCATCTCGTCGCCGGGCGTCGCGCGGAAGGCAACCTCCACGCCGAAGTCCGCGAGCTTGCGCTCGATGACCGGCGTGAACGCGTCCTCGATGAGCCCGCTCGCGACCTCGGACCCCGTGGCAATGACCGCGGCCGTGCGAGCCGAGAAGGGCCGGACCTCCAGGAGCTTCTCGCCGCCCGCGGCGGCCTCGGCCGCCGCGAGCACCTCCTCGCGCACGACGAGCGGGATCACGCGCGTGCCCGCCAGCGCGTCGCCCGCGCGCACGGGGAAGTTGCCGCGCCGCGTGGCGACCATGACCTCGTCGGTGGCGTTCACCGCGCGCAGCCGCTCGGAGTTCACGAGCAGCACGCCGTCGCGCGAGGCGTTGATGCCGATCTTGCCCTCGGACGGCTCGCCCGCCGCGACGCACCCCGGGCCCAAGCAGAGCTCCGCCAGACGGTGCGCGGCGTCGTCCTCGTGCACCATGCCGGGCTCCATCTCCCACACGTAGAGGTTGACCTTGCCCATGCTGAGCAGCACGGGGATGTCCTCCTCGCGCACGACGTGGCCCTTCTTGAAGCGCGGGCCCTTGCTCTTGCCCGGGATGATCTGGGTCATGTCCTGGCACAGGATGTGGCCGACCGCGTCCTCGGTTCGAATGAGCTTCATGGTTTACCTCCTGATGCGGATCGGGTCGCCGGGGCGCACGGTGCCGCCGCGGGTCACGACGGCGAAGACGCCGTCCGTCGGCATGACGCACTTGCCGGTGAGGCGGCGGATCTCGCAGTCGTTGTGGCACTTCTTGCCGATCTGCGTCATGACGAGCTCGCACGCGCCCACCTCGAGGACGGTGCCCACGGGCAGGTCCTTGAGCGAGAGCCCCCGCGTGAGGATGTTCTCGGCGAAGTCGCCGGCGGCGAGGTCCGGCAGCGCCTCGCGCATCTGGTCCACGGACTCCTCGGGCAGAAGGCTCACCATGCGGTGCCAGGCGCCCGCGTGCGCGTCGCCCACGACGCCCAGGCCGACCTCGAGCTCGATGGAATCCTGCGGCACCTTGCGCGTGCCCTTCTTTACCGAGATGCTCGTGGCGACCACGCGGCCGTCCGCCGCGCCCTGGCAAGAAGACCCTCCCGCAGCGGCCGTCGCCCCATCGCGCACGAAGTGCCCGGACTTGCCGCCGGACTTCTCGAGCAGGCGCACCTCGCCGATCACCATGTCGCGCTGGACGGCCTTGAGCATGTCGTAGATGGTGAGCCCGGCCACCGAGGCCGCCGTGAGGGCCTCCATCTCGACCCCGGTCTCGCCGCAGCAGCGGCACACGGCCTCGATCGCCACGCCGCAGGCGCCCGACCGGCCCGCGTCCGAGTCCGCGGCCGTCGCGGGCTGTTCGCCCGCCGCCCGCTCGACCGCCGCCCCCACGAGCTCGAAGCGCACGTCGACGCCCGTGAGCTGGATGGGGTGGCACATGGGCACGAGCTCCCAGCAGCGCTTGGCCGCCATGATGCCCGCCACCTGCGCCACGGCGAGCACGTCGCCCTTCTTGCACCCGCCCGTGCGCACGAGCTCGAGCGTGGCCGGCGCCATCCGCACGAAGCCCGCCGCCCGCGCGACGCGCTGGGTCTTGTCCTTTGCCGAGACGTCCACCATGCGGGCGCGCCCCTGCTCGTTGATATGCGTGAGGTCCTCTCCTACCGACACGTCATCCCCCAATCTCGTTCATGTCGCGGGCGCTCTGGCTCGCGTGGTCCTTGTCCATGTGGTGATACGCCGGCTTGGCGGCGATCCCGCGTCTGATGGCGTCGAGAAGCTCGTCGCCCTCGAGCCCCCGCAGGTCGAGCTCGGCCGAGGAGTGCAGGCAAGGCTTGAGCTTGCCGTCCGAGGTCACGCGGATGCGGCTACACCCGTCGCAGAACTTGTGGCTCATGGGGCGGATCAGCCCCACGCGCCCCGCCCAGCCGGGCATGCGCCACAGCTCGGCCACGCCGTCGCGCCCCACCGGCTCCATGCCCGGCAGCCGCTCGAGCACGGCCTCGGCCGGCAAGAAGCGCGCACGGGGCCACCCGGCGCACGGCCCCATGGGCATGAGCTCAATGAAGCGCACGTCGATGGGGTCGTCCTTGGCGAGCGCCGCGATCCGCGGCACCTCGGAGTCGTTCACGCCGCCCATGAGCACGCAGTTCACCTTCGTGCGCGTAAATCCCGCCTCGCACGCGGCCGCGAGCCCCGCGAGCGCGTCCTCGAGCCGGCCGCGCCGCGAGACCTGCCGGTACCGCTCCGGGTCGAGCGAGTCCAGGCTCACGTTCAGCCGAGAAAGGCCGGCGGCACGCAGGTCGGCCGCCACGGGCGCGAGCAGCGTGGCGTTGGTCGTCATCGCGACCTCCTCCACGCCGGGCGTCGAGGCGACCATGCGCACGAGCTCCACGACGCCGCGCCGCGCGAGCGGCTCGCCGCCCGTCAGGCGCACCTTGCGCACGCCCAGCCGGGCGCACGCCCGCACGATCCGCTCCATCTCCTCGAAGGAGAGGATCTGGTCATGTGTGAGCATGGGCACGCCGTCCTCGGGCATGCAGTACGTGCAGCGGCAGTTGCACCGGTCCGTGACCGAGAGCCGCAGGTACTCTATGCGGCGTCCCTCCCCGTCGATCATCCGCCCCACCTCCTAGCGCGCCCATGCGCGGTCGACGAGCGGCATGACGGCCTCGGGCGCGATCGACATCGTGACGCGCGCGGGGTTGCCCAGGGCGGCCCAGGCGTCCTTCTCGCACTCGTAGCGCAGGTCGGCGCCGCCGGGCGAGCGCAGCATGACGATGGTCGAGAACGTGTTGTCTATCACGCGGTCCACCTCGCACGGGATGAGGTTCACGGGGGTGCCCGCCGCACCGCCGCCGGCGCCGGCGTCGGCAGGGCCCGCCGCGCCGCCCGGCGCCGCGGTCTTCTTGCCGTCGGCCTCGGCCACGCGGAAGTAATGCGCGCGGATGCCGGCGTGCGTGGCGCCCGCGGGCACGGGCAGTCCCGTCTCGAGCTCCACGCCCCAATCGCCGCAGCTCAGGCGCGTGGTACCCCCTTCGCTCCCCGGTCCCACGGGCTCGGCAGCGCTCACGTTCTTGCAGCCGCTGATGAGCGCCGCGGCGAGCGTCGTGGGCGCCGAGAAGAGCTCGGGCACGCCGAGCTTCCCCTCCGAGCGGCCCTGCGAGACCACGCACACCGAGTCGCACATGCGGTAGACCTCGTCGCGGTTGTGGCTCACGTAGACCGTGCCGCCCGGGAACCGGCGCAGCGTGTCGGTGAGCTCGAGCTCGAGCTGCCAGCGCAGGTACCCGTCGAGCGCAGAGAACGGCTCGTCCAGCAGAAGGAGCTCGGGCTTGCTCGCCATGATGCGCGCGAGCGCCACGCGCTGCTGCTGCCCGCCCGAAAGCTCATAGGGCTTCTTGGCCTCGAGTCCCTCCAGGCGGAAGGTCGCGACCTGCTCCGCCACGGCGGCCGCGCGCGCCTCGCGGCCCGCGCCCACGATGCCCACGCCGATGTTCTGCTCGACCGTCATGTTGGGGAAGAGCGCGTAGTTCTGGAAGAGGTAGCCCACGCGGCGCTCCTGCGGGCGCAGGTTCACGCGCTTCTCGGAGTCGAAGAGCACGCGGCCGTTCAGCACGATGCGGCCGGAGTCGGGCGCCACGATGCCCGCGATGCACTTGAGCGTCATGGACTTGCCGCAGCCCGAGGGACCGAGAAGCGCCAGCGTCTCGTCGGGCCGCTCGACCTCGAAGGCCACGTCGAGGTCGAAGCCGCGCAGGCGGCGATGGATGTCGACGGAAAGGCTCATCGCGCGCCGCCTCCCGAGCCGCGCACGCGCAGGGGCGAGGCCGCGCGGCCGGCGCCCCTGGACCCGCGTTTGCTCTTCTGCTCGAACCAATTCATCGCCAGCAGCACGACGGCGCTGATCGCGAGGTTCACCATGACCCACATGAGGGCGCCGGCGTCGTCGTTCGTGCGCCAGAGCTGGTAGACCGTCGTCGAGACGGTCGCCGTCGAGCCCGGCGTGTAGCCGCAGATCATGGCCGTCGCGCCGTACTCGCCGAGCGCGCGGGCGAACGCGAGCACGGCGCCGGCCACGATCCCCTGCCGGCAGTAGGGCATCTTCACGCGCCAGAAGATCCAGCGCTCCGAGCGGCCGAGCGTCCGGGCGGCGTCGGCGAGGTTCTCGTCGAAGGACTCGAACGCGCCGCGGGCGGTACGGTACATGAGCGGGAAGCTCACCACGACGGTCGCGAGGATGGCCGCGTACCAGACCATCGTGAGCTTGATCCCAAAGGTCTCGAGCAGCCACGCGCCCACCGCGCGCCTCGGGCCGAAGACGCGCAGCAGCAGGTAGCCCACGACCGTGGGAGGGAGCACGAGCGTCAGGGTCAAGACGACGTCCAGCACGCCCTTGACCACGCGGTTCGCGCTGGCCACGACGTTGGCGAGGAAGATGCCCAGGAAGTACACGATAGCCGTGGACACGAGGGCGATCCTCACCGAGTTATAGAGCGGGTACCAGTCCATTCGTCCTTCTTACCAGGCGCGCTGCGTGCTCGCCGGGTGTCGTCGCTTGTTGCAATGCTTGTGCCAAGTGCCCCGTTTCGGCCGGCGCCTTGGCCACGCCCCTACTTGGACAGCGGGGTGAAGCCCACTGCCTCGAACTCCTTGGAGGCGTCGTCGCCCTTGAGGAACTCCAGGAACGCGCGGGCGGCGTCGGGCTGCGGGGCGTTCTTGGTCGCGGCCGCGGGGTAGACGACCTGGCCGCACATCTCCTTGGTCGCCTCGTCCGCGACCGTGAGCCCGGCCGAGAAGGCATCCGTCTTGTAGATGACGCCGCAGTCGACCGCGCCCTCCTTGACCTGGGACGCTACCTCCTTGACGTTCGTGCCGTAGGTGATGCAGCCGTCGGCGGCGAGGGCGTTCTCGTCGAGGCCGTAGTAGGCGAGGATCTTCTGCGTGTACTGGCCCACGGGCACGTCGGAGTTGCCCATGCAAAGAAGCACGTCGCCGGTCTTGAGGTGCTCGGCGAGGTCGTTGAAGTCCAGGATGCCCTTGGAGTTGCCGTCGGGGACGACGAGCGTGACCTTGTTCTCGAGGATGTCGAAGCGCGTGGCGTGGTCGATGAAGTCGAGGCCGTCCTCGTGGTCCTTCTCGGCCTCGGCGTCGAGCTGGTTCATCTGTTTCTGGCCGGCGGAGATGAAGACGTCGCAGTCGGCGCCCTCCTGGATCTGGGTCTTGAGCGTGCCCGAGGAGTCGTAGTTGTACGTGAGCTCGTACTCGCCGTTCTGGGCCATGAAGGCGTCTCCGGCCTTCGTGAGCGACTCGGTCATGGAGGCGGCGGCAAAGACGATCACCTTGGCCTTCTCGGCATCGGAAGCCTGGTCGGCGGGCGCGGCGTCGCCGGACTCGGAGCCGTTGCCGCAGGCGGCGAGGCCGGCGGTTGCGGCGGCAGCGGCGAGGCCACCGAGGAACTGCCTGCGATCGAGGTTCATCATGGTTGGGACTTCCCTTCTCTTCTGAGCCCCGTCTTGGCCGAATGCCGGCTCTGACCGTTGGCCTTGGGCGGCAAAAAAACAACGGGGTCGGCGCCCGGCGCGAGACGGTCGCGCGAAGCGGCGGACCGATGCGGGCGGCGCGCCTAGCGGCGCAGCTCGGCGCGGCAGCGGATAATCTGCGCCACGATGGAGACCGCGATCTCGGCCGGGGTGACGGCGCCGATCTTCTCGCCGATGGGCAAGTGGACCTGGGCCGCGAGCTCGGCGGGGATGCCGTGCTCCTCGAGCGTCCGCCTCACGAAGGCGGCCTTGGTGCGGCTGCCGATGCAGCCCACATATGCCGGGCGGTGCGGAAGGGCGCCCTCGAGCGCGGCCGCGTCGCCCAGGTGGCCGTGGGTCAGGACGACGACGTAGTCGCGGTCGCAAATACTCTCGTACAGGCTCTTGTCCTCAAACGCGCCGCAGGTCACGCGGCGCGCCGCGGGGAAGAGCGCCGGGTCGCAGATGCCCTCGCGATCGTCCACGACCTCCACGGCGAAGCCGACCGAGGCGAGCAGCGGCACGAGGGCCTGGCCCACGTGCCCCCCGCCAAAGACGTAGCACACGGGCTCGGCGCCCACGGGCTCGATGTAGGTCTTCGCGTCCTCGCTCCAAGAAGGGACGTCCGTCCCGCGGCCGCTCGTGCGCACGCGGGCGCGCGGGGCCTCGGCGTCCGACCAGTCCTCCTCGAGCCACGCGCCCGCGCCGGAGTCGGCGCAGCGTTTGAGCGCCTGGAAGACCTCGAGGTCGTCGGGCCCGAGGAGCCGGACGGCCAGGAGCGCGTCGCCGCCGCAGGCCATGGCGTTCTTCTGGTGCGTCATCCACTCGAGCATGGCAGGGGCCGGCTCGCCCTTCTTCGCGGCGGCGATGAGGTCGCGCTCGCGGCCCTGGGCGATGAACTCGATGTTGCCGCCGCCCACCGTGCCGATGAACGTCCCGTCCGCCAGGAGGAGCATACGGGCCCCCTCGTGCCGGGGCATCGAGCCGCTCGTGGCGAGCAGGCTCGCGAGGGCGCAGGGGCGCCCGGCCTCGAGCTCGGCGATGGCCGCATCTATGATGCGCGGGTCGTTGATGGTTCCTGCGACGTCGTTCATGCGAACTCCTCGATTCCCTCAAGTCCCTCGAGCGCGGCGGCGCTCACGGCCGCGGACGGCGCGGCGTGCGGCGCCTGCGCCGCGAGCGCGCCCGTGAGGTGCAGGATCGCCTCGAGGACGCCCCCGCCCACCGCGCTCGCCTTGTCCGAGACGGTCCGGATGTACTCGGGCTGGCAGCGCGGGTCCACGTCGCCGGACTTCATGCCGCGGCGGACGGGCACGCCCGCCTGCAGAAGGCCGCGCACGACGCCGTCGATGGTCGCGCACATGGGCATGCCCTCCACGGTGCCGCAGACGTCGCCCGCGTGGACCTCGTCTCCCAGCTCGACCGTGGGCTGGAAGACGCCGTCGGTCGGGGCGCGCAGGACGCGCTCGCCGGCGTAGCCGCCGATGAGACCGGGGATGGCCGTGTTCGCGATGGGGCTGCCCTTGTAGTAAACGCGCCCCAGGTAGTGGCCGCGCATGGTCTCGACCGCAGCGTCCACGTCCACCTGCGCGGTGAAGCCGGGGCCCACGCCGATGACCACGGGGGCCATGCCGCGGGTAGTGCCGAGGTTCTTCTTTGCGAGGATGGCGTCCACGAGGACGTCCGGTTTGAGCTCGCGCGCCATGGTGGCCTCGGGGTCGACCAGGACGGCGACGTTGCCCTCGTCCATGGCCGCACGGGCCGCGCCGGCATCGGCGCAGAGCACGCCGCGCACGTCCTCGACCTTGGTCTCGCCCAGGCGGATCGCCTCGCTGAAGCACACCGTGCGGCGGATGGACGTAGGGACGACCAGGTCGGCCATGACCACATGGAACCCGCAGCGGTAGAGCCTCAGGGCGATGCCGGTCGCTATGTCACCCGCCCCGCGAACGTAAACGAGCATGGTTCCTCCTCTACAGCCTACCGCCGCGCACCCCGCGGCTCCGGGAGGTCCCGCGCGGACGCAAAGTCTGATAGGCATACAATCTGTGTTGGTGAGAATATCTTATCACGTGTTGTGTGAGACCGTTATATCGTGAACGCGCTAACGGTTAGCTGGTATTATTTACTCTATGGACGGCAATATTTCCGCCTAGCCATACTAATTGTTTGGATACCAGATGAATTTGCAGGAAGCACTAGCGGTACGTCCCGGAATCACCGCCGTTGTAGGGAGCGGCGGCAAATCGACCCTGCTACGCGAGCTTGCACACGAGCTCGCGGACACCGGCGCGAAGGTGATCCTGGCGACGACGACGCACTTCTTGCCGTTCGAGGGAATCGAGACCCTCATAGATCCCGCCGATGGAGACGTTGCCACCACGCTCAATGAGCATGGGGTCGCCTGCGTAGCCGGCCGCGCCGCGGAAGGCCAAAAGCTGACCGCCCCTGCCGCGGGCCTCGAGCCCTACGCCGGCCTCGCCGATTATCTCCTCGTGGAGGCCGACGGTTCCAAGCGCCTCCCGCTCAAGGCCCACGCAGCTTGGGAGCCCGTGGTTCCCGCAGGCGCGCGACGCATCCTTGTGGTGGGCGCAAGCGGATTTGGGAAGCCCATCGACGGAGTCGTGCACCGGCCGGAGATCTTCTGCCGCCTCGCAGGTTGCGATCTCAATGATGCCGCGACGCCGGAGCTCGTGGCGCACGCCATCGCCGCCGAGTCGCTCGCAAACGTGGTCGCCGTCAACCAAGCCGAGACCCCCGAGGCCCTCGAAGCCGCCCGCGAGCTCGCCGCCCATCTCGACCAGCCCGTTTACGCCGGCTCCTTCCAAGCCCACGACCTTGAACCCCTGAACTAGCCGGCGCTTTCGCTCGGAATCCGGCTTCCAAAAGCTCGACATTTTAAAAACTCTGACTTTTCCGACATTTCTACGGAAATCCCAAGTATGAAGGCGATTTCCGCACACAAAAGCCCAGTTGGCGCGTCCATACCGAGGGCCGATACTTGCCCATCCCATAGAAATGTCGGAAAAGTCAGAGTTTATTCCGCCCCTGCGCGTAGTCATAAAGCGACGGCACGCCAAGGCCCCGGCCCGCTTCCCCTCTTGCGATTTCTAAGCTGCGTCCTTTGCAGCGAAGTGAGCACAGAGGGGAAGCGGGCCGGGGCCTTGGCGTGCCGCAGATCGAATTAGGTCTATGCGCTCTTCATGATGACCGCGCGCACGATGCCCGCCGCGTCGTCGCACGCGTCGAGCACCTGCTCCATGCGGTCGAAGATGCGCAGCCAGGTCACGGCGTACTTGCCGTCGGCCGCGGTCTCGTCCTCGCGGAAGAGGCGGCGCAGCGCGTTCTGGTACACGGTGTCGCCCTCGTCCTCGATGTCGCCCACGGAGATGGCCTTCTCCATAACGGGCTCCGGGCTCTTGTTGTAGTCGGGCAGGCGGTTGATCATCTCCTGCATCTCCTTGACCGCGCGCACGGTGAGGTCGGCGATCTGCTCGGCCTCCAGGCGCATGTCCTTCAGGTTGAAGAGGTCAAGGCGCATGGTCACACCGTACATGGCGTCGGTCACGTTGTCCATGGCGAGCGCGAGGTTGGAGATGTCCTCGCGGTCGAGCGGGGTGATGAAGGACGTGTAGAGCTTGGACATGATCGTCTTCACGCGGTCGTCGCAGTTGGTCTCGTAGACCTTCATCTGCGGGATGCGGCTCATGGAGTTGGGGAAGTCGTGCACGATGCCCGCGTACTCCTCGGAAGTCTCGACGATGAGGGCTGCGAAATCCTTGAGCAGGGTGAAGAACTCGTCTTCCTTCTTGATGCGTGCCATGGTGGGGCTCCTTACGTTAGGGGTCGAAAGTCGTAAACGCTCAAATAATTGATGCGGATCCTAGAAAATCACGAGGAACAGCTTGGCCAGCACGTAGCCGATGAGGCCGCAGCCGGGGAAGGTGAAGATCCAGGTCAGGACCATCTCCTTGCACACGCCCCAGTTCACGGAGCGCGGGTCCTTGGCGGCGCCGGCGCCCATGATGGCCGCGGTCTTCGTGTGGGTCGTGGAGACGGGCAGGCCCGTGACGGTCGCGATGAAGAGCGAGACGGTCGCGCTCACGGAGGCGGCGAAGCCCTGGTACTTATCGAGCTGGACCATCTCCATGCCGACCTTCTTGATGATCTTCTTGCCGCCGATGGCCGTGCCGATGGCCATCACGCCGGCGCAGAGGATCTCGATCCACAGGGGGAAGCCGCCCATGTCGCCCACGGACTTGCCCAGGGTGAGCGCGATGGCGAGCATGGCGGTCGACATGAACTTCTGGCCGTCCTGCGCGCCGTGCATGAGGGCCACGCCCGCGGCGCCCGCGATCTGCATCTTGCCAAAGAAGTTGTTCGCGCGGCGGCGGTCGGAGTCCTTGCACGCGATGGGGATGATCTTCGAGATGACCCAGCCGGCGAGGAAGCCGAGCACGGTCGAGAAGACCAGGCCATAGATGACCTTGACCCACTCGCCCATGTTCACGCCGTCGAGGCCGCCGGACACGGCGAGGGCCGAGCCGGTGAGGCCGGCGATGAGGGCGTGGGACTCGGACGTGGGGATGCCGAAGATCCAGGTCACGATGCCCCAGGTCACGATACCCACGGTCGAGGCGGCCAGGGCGATCATGGCGAGGTGCGAGTCGCCGCCGAAGTCGACCATGCCGCTGATGGTGTCGGCGACGGCGGTCGAGATGAACGTCATGCCGATCAGGCCGATGAAGTTGCACACGACGCTCATCAGGATGGCCGAGTCGATGTCCATGGAACGCGTGCCCACGACCTCGGCGATGGCGTTGGCGGCGTCGGTCGCGCCGTTGACGAAGATGGTCCCCAGCACGAGCAGGATCACCAGCGCCAGGAACGGGTTCGACGCAAGAAGGTCGAAGAACTGCCAAAGGGTTATCAAAAAGGTCTTCTTTCCACGTATGCGCGCGGCGATGCGCGCCCAGCACTGTCATGCTTGTGTAAGCACCCGTTAAGAATAACGTAAACATGCGGTTTCACGGCCAAAAGTAAGCTGCGCGATGCGTTATGTAAGCAACCCTTACAATCAGCTTACATTGCGCGGCACCTATGGGGCTTTTCCTGTCGCGAGCAGCAGGACTTATACTTGGGTTTCGCCGTCGCGGGCCTTGCCGCCCGCTCGACGGCCGTTTGCGGCGAACACCGCGGCACACGCCGCGCCACTCACCGCCTGCCCGCTGCCCGACCCAAGGAGAAGACCATAGCCCCGACCCCCGCAAAGACCCCGCGAAAGCAGCCGCGCGAGCCGCACGTCGAGGCCCTGCGCCTTGTGGCCGCGGCGGGCATCGCCGTCTTCCACACCTTCATGCCGTGGTTCGATGGGCTCACGGGAGGCTTCGGCTACGGGGCGCAGGTGGCCCCCAACCACGCGACGACGGCGATCCTGGGCTTCATCAACCTGCTCGGCGCCTACGGGAACAACGTGTTCTTCTTTATATCCGGGCTGTTCCTCATCCCCGCGGCGGCGCGGGCGGCCTCGGAAGCGCGAACGAGCGGCGGGGCCTACTGGGGTCCGCAGATGCGCAAGACCACGCATCGGGCAGCGAGCCTGCTCGCCACGGTCGCCCTGTGGTGCGGCCTCGCGTGGGCGGCGAATCGCTGGGTCTGCCCCATCGAGGGGCTCGAGCCGGGCGAGACGGCGTGGTTCACGGGCGGCCTCGAGTTCATATGGGTCTACCTCGCGTTCACGCTGCTCGCGCCCGCGATCGGGTGGGTCTGGTGCCGTGCAAAGAGGCCCGCGGCGATGGTCGCCTGCCTCTGCGCGGCGGTCTTCGCCGTGAACGCCTACATCGCGTTCTTCTCGCAAGGCGACGACGTGCGCGGGCTGCTGGACTGGCGCAAGCTCATGAGCGCGGCCACGTATCTCTGCGCGTTCACCTGCGGCGGCGCGATGGCGGGGGTCCGGCTCGAGCGTAGGCGGGCCACGGGCGCGCTCGCGGGCTGTGTCGCCGTGGCGGCGGCCGTCGAGGCCGTCTGCTCGCACACCGGCGCGCTTACGCTCATGGCCGCGACGAGCTTCAAGTCGACGTCGGTCCTCTCGTTCGCCATGGCGGCGGCGTCCGTGCTCTACGCACGCTCGGTCGCGGGCGCAGGCTCGAAAGATGCAAAGAAGACCGAGCTCACGGCCGTCGAACCGCCCACTCCCGAGCGCTCAAGCCGGACCGCGGCCTTCGTCACGCGCTGCGCGAAATCGATCCTGGGCTTCTATATCCTGCAGTCCATCCTGGCAGGGCTTTGGCAACCGGTCTTCATCGAGCTCACGGTGGAAGCGTTTCTCGCCTACAACTCGTGGGTCGTCCTCGCGCTGGGATGCGCCCTGAGCCTTGGGCTGCTGGCCGCGCTCATCGCGGTCGACCAGCTCGTGAGGATCCCCCTCTTCGAGCGACTGGGGCTCGCATAGATGGCTGGAGACGCAGGGTATGCGCAGGCCGCGGGGTCGAACCTCCGTGTGTTCGCGCTCGTCATCGCCGTGGCCGCGGCGCCCATCCTTATATATGTATGCGTACGCGCTTGGCGACTGGTTCTGCGCCGACAGGTGGAACGGGAGCTTGGGCCTGCGATTCCCCCGGGCCTCGAGGTCAAACACCTTGCCCAGGAATCGCACCCCGGCAGGCTTATCCTCGCTTTTCCTCGTTGGGCGAGCTCAAAGGCCGACGGCACGCGCGACCTGCGCACCAGAGACGAGAGTATCGTCCGGCCGCCGTCGGTCGTCGAGGTCGGTCATTGGCGAATCGAGTCGCGCGACCCGCTGGCGCTCTATGCTTATGCCTGCAAGCTGCGCGCTGCGGGCAGCGAGATCGCGCCCTGCGCCGAAGAGGCCGAGAAGCTCGCTCGCCTGAAGGACCGTGCCCAGGCCCAGTCGAGCGCGCGCAGCATCGAGGAGCTCATCGGACGCTTCAAGGACTCCCCCACCGACTTCGAGTCGTTCTGCGCGGGACTGGTGCGCTCGCTCGGTTGGGACGCCCATGTCACGCCACCGAGCCACGACGGTGGTTTTGACCTGCGGCTTGTTGACCGACAGACAGGATTCACCGCAATCGCCGAGTGCAAGCTCTACGCCCCGGACAACCCTGTGGGCCGCCCGCTCGTGCAGAAGCTTCGCGGCGCGAACGCATCCGCGCAGGCCGACGGGATGATTTTCTTCACCACAAGCAGCTACACCGCCGAGGCACGCGCCTACGCCGCGGAAACCGACGTGCGGCTCGTCGACGGCAATGAGCTGTTGGCGCTTTGCCGCCGTTCCGACCAGCTCGCATCAAGCGCGAGTCGACCAATCCTTCAGGAAAGCGACGCACGCCTCACGCCAGACGAGCTCCTTGCCCACTTTCCCACCGACATGCTCGCCGACCTTCTCGCTCAGCGCCGCCATGAACGATAAGGGACGCGCGCTCGGAACGCCGGCCGCGCTCTGACCTCGGCCGCCCGGCTATTTGAGGA
>ERZ808240.2253-NODE-2253-length-21724-cov-5.407587_pt1 | contig 21724 bp, 11 predicted proteins | sample MGYA00521084_ERZ808240 | MGnify/ENA primary metagenome ERZ808240 (study PRJEB31516, sample SAMN03275571) | gut metagenome | biome: mammalia-associated habitat; material: feces | host: Papio cynocephalus | place: Kenya | collected 2012-08-06 ...
AAGGTAAAGCAAGGGTAATATTGCGGCGGCGTATTTGCCGTAGAAAGCGAGCGACAGCGTGAGCAAACAGGCTGCAACGCCCAGGAACAGATATAGCCTTTGTCCGAATTTTTCGCCAAGCAAAACTATTAAAGTGCGCTTGCCGCTTTGTTTGTCTGTGTCGCGGTCGCGGTAGTTGTTGAGTACAAGCAGCGTGTCTATTGCAACCCCGCAGGCTGTGGCACATATAATTATGGGCGCGTTGATTGCGGAGGTTTGCAGATAGTATGTGGCTGTTATCGGCACGAGTCCGAAGAACGCCAAAACGAGTATGTCGCCCAAACCGATGTATGAGAAAAAAGTGGTATATAGAAAGGCGAATACCACGCACGCCCCGCCGAGAAACACGAGCCACAGCCCGGCTTCCCTGACCAGCAGGCAACCGAAGATGCACGCCAGCGACACGGTGAATACTATGCCCAGGCGCATTGCCGTGGGCGAAATCCAGCCTTGCGCCGTTGCGCGCTTGGGACCGAGGCGGTCTTCCTTGTCCGAGCCGTGCATGAAGTCGTATATGTCGTTTATTAGGTTTGAGGCAATCTGCATCAGTGTTGCAAACGCAATGCATATAATTGCGGGAAACCATTTGAAGCCCCCGTCGGCATATGCCGCAGCACACGCAACTATCACAGGTATAACCGCCGCGCTCAATGTCTTTGGGCGTGTGGCGAGCAGCCATGCTTTCGGCGAGTTTTTCCTTACGTTATTTTCGTTCATATCGCGTATGGGCTTTATTGAAAGTCAACAACCGTAATTCCACTTCCGCCAAACTGCACGTGCTCATCGTGGAACGACACGTTTCCCGGCACTGTGCGCAGGTATTGGCGTATAACCTCGCGCAAAGCCCCTGTGCCTGTGCCGTGGAGTATTCTTATTCGTGGCACTCCGAGCAGCTGGGCATCGTCAACAAACGACATCACGGTGCGCAGAGCCTCATCGCCACGCATTCCGCGCACGTCTATGTCGGGCTTGAAATTGTTCTTTCGCTCGTCAACCGCCATGCGGGTTGAGCGGCTTAGATAGGCGGCATCCTGAAGAACTTTCTTTTCTGGCGCGGAATCGATTACTAGGCGTTTTGCGTCAACAACCACCTGCATGGTGCCAAACACCACAATGGCCTTCTTTCCCGAAATATCTTTTAGCAGCCCTACGGAACTTTGCCCCTTAATCCTGACGTAGTCTCCGGGCTTGGGCGTGCCGGAGGGCTTTTCTGGCGCGGAATTTTGTGGCAGAGCTTCGCTCTTTTTGTCGTCAATGTGGCGGCGGCGCTCTTCGCGGCGTTGCTTGCGGCGTTGTATCTGCTCCATCTTGCGCTGTATGTCGTCTTCTTTAGAGTTTACGTCCACATCGGCAACTTCTTTCTTGAAGTCCTCGAGTTCACGGCGCACTTCGCGCGTTTTTTCGCGCTCGGCCTGCATTTCGCGTATGGAGCGTATTGTGTTCTCTATTTTTGCGTTCGATGCGTCAAGCAGCTGTTTTGCGTCCTCCTTGGCTTTGGCAATTACCTCCTTGCGGCTGGTTTGCAGCTCCTGCATCTCGCGCTCATAGCGGCTTATTATTTCCTCAAGGCGCTTTTCCTGTTGGTGAACCTTTTGGCGTTTCGTCTCCCAGTAGCGTTTGTCGCGCACAATGTCGAGCAGGTATTTGTCGCTGTCTATGTATTCTTTGCCCACAATCTGCGACGCGTCATCTATAACGTCCTGCGGAATGCCAATCTTCTTTGCAATCTCCACGGCAAACGAGCTTCCCGGCTGGCCTATTTGCAACTGAAACAAAGCCTGCATTTTTTCGCGGTCGTAAAGCATTGCGCCGTTCACCACGCCCGAGTGTCCGTCGGCGTAACGCTTAAGGTTTTGGTAGTGGGTGGTTATTATGCCGTATGTGCCGCTTGCTATGAAGCGTTTGAGTATTGCCTCGGCAAGCGCGCCGCCTATCTGCGGCTCTGTGCCACCCCCGAACTCGTCTATAAGCAGAAGGCTGCGAGGCGAAGCATACTTCATCATTGTCTTCATGTTCAAAAGATGAGAGGAGTATGTGCTGAGCTCGTTTGTTATGCTTTGCTCGTCGCCGATGTCAATGAAAATGCTGTCGAATACGCCGGTCTTGGAATTTTCGCGCACGGGAATGGAAAGCCCGCATTGAAGCATATATTGCAGAAGCCCCACCGTTTTGAGGCATACCGACTTGCCGCCGGCGTTGGGGCCGGAGATTATGAGAATTCTGCGGCTTGAGGAAATTTCGATGTCAAGCGGCACAACTTTCCCCCCTCGTCTTTTTAGCGAGGCCGAGAGTATGGGGTGAACGGCTTGCACCCAATCTATCACCGGGTTGTCGCTAACCTGCGGCTCAACGGCTTGCATGCTTTCGCCCACAAGAGCCTTGGCGCGCACAAAGTCAATCTCGCCCATGAAATGATAGCTCGGAATAATGTTGCCTATCTGCGGGCGAATACGGTCGGTTATGCCCTTTAAAATTCTTATTATCTCGCGTTGCTCCGCACTCTGCAATTCGCGAATTCGGTTGTTCGACTCAACCACCTCGGTAGGTTCTATGAACACGGTCTTTCCCGTTGCCGACTCATCGTGTATAATGCCACGGAATTTGCGCTTCAACGCCGGGGCTACGGGTATCACAAGCCTGCCGTCGCGTATGGTTGGGGCTACATCCTTGTCGATAAGCCCCTCTTTCTGAGCCGAGGAAATGATGGCGCGTAAAGAGTGCGAAATGCCCCTCTTCGCGCTTTCTATCTCCGAACGTATGCGGGCGAGTTCCGGCGAGGCGTTGTCCTTTATTCTTCCGTATTTGTTGAGTATGGCAGCGGCACACTCCACAATTTCGGGGAAAACCGCCACTCCGTCAACCAGTCGCAGGAGTGCGGGGTAGGGTGCGCTATCCTCCTCATCGTTTGCGCCGCGTTTCAGGAAACTTACAATGTCTGAAATAGTGGAAAGCGAGCGCATGAGGTCGAAAAGTTCAAGCTCTTCGAGATGCGTGCCCTCAAGGCGTATGCGCATCAGGGCCTGGCGTATGTCTATGAAGTTTTCCACCGGAAAGTCGTCCTCCTCGTTGAGGATTTGGCGCATTTCCTTCACCTGCTCAAGGCGTTCGCGTATTTCGTCGCCCTCGTGAAGCACCTCCATCTTGTTGATGCACTCCACGCCGAGCTCGGAAAGGCACCGCCCCTTGAGCATGGTGCGAATTTCGTTGAAACCAATCTTTTCTTCGAAATTGTCGGGATATATCATTATGTTCTAACTTATTATCTAAACATTAGCACCTTAACCGATTGCAAAATTACTAAAAATGCAAAAGCCCTCAAAAAACCTCAGTCATAATTTGTCAGTATGCAGGGCTTTCATTAATTTTGCACCGTCAAAATCACGGCGTTGCCGCATTCTGCTACAAGGAGAGATGGTAGAGTGGTCGATTACACCGGTCTTGAAAACCGGCATACGGCGACGTATCGGGGGTTCGAATCCCTCTCTCTCCGCAGCAGAGTCCTGTAAGTCGAAAGACTTGCAGGATTTTCTCTTTTTAGGCCGACTTTTAACTGGGCATGATTGCCGGGAAAATAAAGCGAATGTGTAACAAATATAAGGAAAAATAACGATGCAGGACTTTGCTGCAATTGATTTTGAAACAGCCAACAACGAGCGGTCATCGGTCTGCTCTGTGGGCGTGGTCATAGTGCGTGACGGTGAGATAGTGGACAAGTTCTATTCGCTCATAAAGCCCGAACCAGAGTATTATAACTACTGGTGCAGTCGGGTGCACGGCTTGTGCGCCGATGATACGGAAGATGCACATGTTTTCCCTGAGGTGTGGAAACAAATAGAACCGAAGATAGCCGGACTGCCTCTCGTGGCTCACAACAAGGCGTTCGATGAGAGTTGCTTGAAAGCCGTCTTTCGCGTCTATCAGATGGACTACCCCGACTATCCCTTCTACTGTACTTGCGTGGCCTCGCGCCGAGTCTGGTCCAAAGGCAGCCACACCCTCGATGTCATTGCCGCCCGCTGCGGCTATGATTTGTCAAACCACCACCACGCCCTGTCCGACGCAGAAGCCTGCGCCGCCATAGCGCTGGAGATATTATAAAACTGAATAAGGATATGCCAGGAACGAAATGCAATCAGAAAGAACTTCCGTTGGTTCCGTTCTCTGAACTCAGAGAGAAGACTTATGTTATTCCCTATCAGCAGAGAGGATATAAGTGGACTTCGTCAAATGTGGAAGAACTCTTGTGTGATTTAAGAGAGTTTATTGAGGATGCTAATCCCAAGAAACGCATCTATTGTCTCCAACCATTAGCTATTGTACCTATGGGAGACAATAGATATGCCATACTGGACGGACAACAGAGGCTTACCACATTATACCTTTTGCATAAATACTTATATGGAGAGTCGCCATATGAGTTTGATTACGAAAGAGACATTGGTGATGACAAGACCATGACAAGGGCATCGTTCATGACAAAAATTGAAAAGGTTAGCGATGAACTTGCATCTACTAAAATAGATTTCTTCTATATTCATAAAGCCTATAAACATATTGATAAGGTTTTTAGGGATTGGGCAAAAGATTCAGGCATGGGTGTTGATGAAGATGTTGACAAGATAGAGCATTACAGGAGTATGTTCAAGAAATTACTTGAATGTGGAAAGGAAGGAAAGTCTCTTCAAGTGATATGGTATGAAGTTGTTGGTGATGATGAAAAGCGACATGAACTTTTTAGCAACCTCAATAGCGGAAAAATACATCTTACTAATACAGAGCTAATAAAGGCTTTGTTTCTCAACCGAGCCTCAGGCTTACCAGCTAAAGAACGAGAAGAAGCTGCTGCAATATTCGAACAAATTGAGCAGCAGATGCAGGACGACCATTTCTGGTATATGTTTAACGCATCTGAACTTCGCAATGGTCAAACTCGGATGGACTTTTTGTTCAACCTCGTAGCTAATTGCGAACAAAGCGATTATGAGATAGATTCAAGATGGTCCTTCCGTAATTATTTCTCAAAACTAGAGAAAGGGTCGTTATCGGATAAGTGGAAGCAGGTAAGACATACCTTCCTCCGCTTAAGGGATATGTATGATGACATATATTGCTATCACTACATAGGTTTCCTTACCTATAACTCCAATGACACATTGAACAGTACCAGCAATCTCCTTAAACTTAGCCGGAAATCCACTCACTCCGAGTTTGTTGACAATTTAAGAGAAAAGATTAAGTCCATTTTAAGCAAGCGACATAAAAAAATCGAGGACTATACATACGATCAGTCGAAGAAAAAAGATTTGCGATTGTTGTTTGTAATGCACAACGTGGAAACGATTCTTCAGAAATATGCTTCCTTGCATGACAATGATGAGTTACAATTGCAGACCCGTTTTGAACGTTTCCCATTCGAACTCCTTCATAAGCAGAATTGGGATATTGAACACATTGCATCAAATACAGATGCAGATTTCAAAAATCCAGAAGACAGGGATTCGTGGTTGGAAAGCATCAAGGCTGATTTGGGTGATAAATACCCGTCCGACTTGGTAAGTGATCTTGAGACACGCTACAACAAGACTAAAAAGAAAGAAGATTTCAATGACTTATATAAGACCATCATGCGTAAATGTGATGATGACATTGTAGATGCTATAAAGGATGACGGAAAAGATGGAAAAGACAAGATGCAGGTAGGTAACATAACTTTGTTGGACAGCCATACTAACAGAAGTTATCACAATGCCTTGTTTCCAAGAAAACGCAGATACATCATAGCAGCAAATGGTCTAACAGACATCAATAATGAATTTGAAAAAAATATTGCAAAACTTTATATCCCCCCTTGTACATTAGCCGTATTCACAAAGGCGTATAACAAGGGTGCGGACTTGACCTTGAATGCTTGGACTCAAACCGATTCCGATGCATATGTCGCAGATATGAAACAGAAATTGAGTTTTTACTACACCGACGATTAAGCGCAATGAATTTTATCGAATCATTCAATAATAAGACCATTCTCATTCCGCTGCTACAACGCGACTATGTCCAAGGCAGTAAGGAATCTGCAGTTATCAGTCCTTTTCTTGACGCTTTGTTAGAGAAGGAGTGCGACCTGAACTATATCTATGGTTACGAAGAAGACGGATGTTTTGTTCCCATAGATGGACAGCAACGATTGACAACCCTTTATTTGCTTCATCTCTATCTTTATGCGTCCAAGAAGCAGGCTAAAGAATATAAGGTGCATATGAAATTCGCGTCCAGAGAATATGCCAATGATTTCTGTGAGCGTATTGTAGAACATCTGGAGGAATTATTGTCCAAATCATCTTCCTATAAGTCATTGGATGAAGCAATCAAAGACCAAAACTGGTTTATCATGTCCTGGAGCAAGAATGCTACAGTATGCAATATGCTTGGCACATTGAAACTCGTTCACCACAAGGTGAAGAACAATGTTGATACTATTTGGAAAAGACTCGTTAAGAGTGACACTCCAAGTATAACCTTTGCTTTCATGCAAATGGATGAGAGTAGTGGCCTTGATGACGACATCTATATAAAAATGAATGGGCGAGGTCGTAAGCTGTCTGCCTTTGAAAATCTGAAATCATGGATGGATAAAAAGATCTCTACTCGTCCGTACGCAGAAGAATGGAGAATAGAGATGGATAATGCTTGGACAGATATGTTCTGGCAGAATCGCAACTTGGATCAAGAGCATCCTGAGGAAATAGATGGCGAACAGCTGTTCTTTTTCTACAATTTGCTTGTTCTGTTTCATATAAAGACAGGTGAACTACTGAACACAATTGCAAAATTGAGAGGGGATAAGCCATATCTGTTTGAGGAAATGCAAGATTTCTTTGGCATTGAAACAAAAGCTGATGACCAAGCTATAGCCGATAAGATTGTGGATAGATTACGGAAGGCCGGCAATATTCCTTTATTGTGGATTGACAGGTTATGTCTTATGCCGGATGCCTTCTTTGATTTTGCAATCAATAGTGTTCGAACAATATCTCGACTTTCAAAGACATTCAATTCGTTAGACTTATATCTTGGAGAAAAGAATGTCAGCAATACTACCAAGACTTATCGCATAAGTATGTGTGAGTGTTCCGTTGGTAGGACCTTGCCTCTTTTATATGCACTACTGTCTTACAAACAAGGAGGGACAACGCTATATGACTGGATGCGAGTGATGAGAAATCTCATTCTGAACACTTCAATCAGCAGAGAAGACCTGCCGTCTTTGATGCTAACGATCGATGACTTTGTAATTCAGTGCAGCAATGAGAATATCTATTCACTGCTCAGAAGCTCCGACTCTAAGGATATTCTGAAAGGCTTTAATTCACGTCAGATTAAAGAAGAATGTTTGAAGGCAAAGTATTTGGAATATTGTGTGCCAATGGTCAAGTTGGAAAATGGGCGCTTCTTTAGTGGCCACATTGGAATGCTTTTCGATATGTTAAGTCTGAAACCGACAGGTAGCCAATGTCATTTGGACAAGGACAGCGTAGAGGCATATACCGGCGTCTTGCTTGCTGTATTTGACGGTCAAGATGGTGGATGTACTCAGAAACTTGACGACAATGAACATTTGTTGCGTAGGGCGCTAATGACATTTAGACCATATTATTTCGGCATGGAGAAGAGTTGTTCTTGGTGTTTCTGTAATGGACTTGACGAGTGGCGGGAATACGTAAATACTGAAGAAGACTGCCGTAACACGCTTTATAGTCTTTTGAAAGAAGTGTTGGTTCCTGCCCATAAGAAAAGAATAGATTTAAGGCAGAAACTTTATGATTATGTGGAAACAATCTCATGTGAATATGAGCAGCTTCTCTTGGAGACTGATGACAATTCATTCCGTTATCATTTCATTCACCATCCAGGCGTTTGGGATTATATGAGAACCAAACGATGCATATGGACTGATAACAATTATGACATAAAACTCAAGACGAGTAATGGAAACAATAGCGATCGTATGGAGTTGAGAACGTATGCACTTTTTCTTGACTATCGCTATAATGATGATTTCAAATGCGACCGAACTGATTGGAAGGTTGGTATATGGCCCAAGGGCAGATCGTGTACGTACTTTGAACGTGAGTTTGTTTTTGAACAGAAGAAATATAAAGTCGCTATTGATGTCTATTTCTATGATAAACAAGCGGAGCGCAAATGCGAAGACAGCTACGCATTTGACTTATTCATCCGATCCAAGCATCCAGACGCATTATCCAAAGAAGAAGAGTTGGCTTTTGCAGAAGAAGACTACCAAGCTAATATCGGATTGTTCAACAAACTGGTTCCTTCGATTATGAATTCTCTTGAACGCAAAGCAGATGGACGGCTTCGTAGCGTATCTATATACTCAAGAAATGGCATCAAGGATATTTTGAAACGGATGATGCAGGGCATAAATCATTCAATTGAAAACAATGATAAAGAATGATGAAATAGCCATAATCACATTCAAGACGTTTATCCTTTTGTCAGCGGATAGGGTTCGGGCTGTCTATGTTTCCACTGCTCCGCAATTCGTCTGCACCCTTCTTCAATGTGCTTTGCAACTTTTTGTACACGGCCGCCGACTGAAAATGCGGGTCTTCCACCGGCCCGTCTGTGCCGAAAGCTGCCTTGTTGAACATAACTATTCTGTTCCAGCGGTCATAGTCCAAATCGCGTGTAACGGCATTGCGGTGATTTTCGTCAAACACGATGATAAGGTCGGCCGTCATCAATGCCTCGCGGGTCATGTGGGTAGTGGCGCCTGCAAGGCTGTATCCCATCTGCCGCGCAGCATAAACCATTGCCGCGTCGCGCGGGTTCTCTCCACAGTCCAATGTGCCGAGCGAGAACACTTCTATGCTTTCGATGCCTTCCTCTTTCAGGACGGCCTTTGTTACGCATTCCGCAAAAGGCGAGCGGCAGGCGTTGCCGGTGCATACGAAGCGCACCTTGTATTCTTTGTTCACGGCAGGCGCGTTGTTTTCACAATCTTTCATTGCTTGGCGTTAAGATGTTTCGGGACGCTTGTGCGATTTTGGGAATGCTGCGCCTACAAGGCGGGTTCGTCCTCCCTTGAAGCCACTCTCGCCACTTCGTCCACGTTCCTTATTTCGCTTATGCTGTCGATGGCCTTTTGCAGCTCGTTTGCCGAATGCACCTCAAAGTCGGCTGTTGTTTCCACAATGCGGTCTTTGGTCTCCGTTGTGAGTCTTGAAATGGAGAGGTTCTGCTGCTCCGTTATGCAGGCCACAACATCATTGAGCAGGTGGTGGCGGTCGATGCCGCGAATGCGGATGCGCACCGGGAAAAGGAACTGCCCGTCCTCCTCGAAGTTCACCGCCACGATTGAGTCTCCCTGTTCGGATGCCTGGCGTATGGCGGTGGGGCAGTTGCGCTTGTGCAGGGTTATCCGCCCTGCGGCGTTCTTGAAGCCGATTACCTCGTCGCCCGGCAGGGGGTGGCAACAGGCGCAACGCTTGTATTTCATGGCGGGGCGGTTGGCAAAGTAACTGCCAAGGCTGCGCTTTGCCTTGTATGTCAGTACGTGTTCCGGCCAGTCGGCTTCGGGCGCGGCATCGGCGGCAGTGCCTATCTCCACGCAGTCTCCCCGCTGTAGCACGGTCTTTACAGAGGAAAGTTTGCCGTTGATGCGGGCGTACACGGCGTGAAGCCCCACCTCGGTGTGTATCTCAAACGCAAAGTCGAGGGCGGTGGCGTTTTTCGGCAGCACAACGCATTTGCCTTTCGGTGTGAACGCCATGATGTTGTCATAATAGAACGATGCCGTTACGCCGTCCATATAATTCATTCCGTTGGTGTGGTATGCCATGTCTTTCAGCACGGCCCTGAATTTCTCCAGCCAAGCCTTTACGTTTTCCTCCGTGCGCTCGGCCGTGCAGCCCAAACTGTTGCTGCGCACCATGCGCTCCGAGGAAATGTGTATCTCTTCCCATTTGCCCTGCGTGTTGAGCAGTTTTACGTGGAAGCTTTGGTAGCCGTTCTCCTTCGGGGCGTTGATGTAATTGACCACGGAACAGGGACGCTCCTTGAAGTGGTCGGAAAGCACGGCGTAGATGTGCAGGCAGGTTTTCTTCTCCTCCTGCAGGCCGTCAGCCTTGTAGATTATTCGTATGTAGTGCTTGCCGTCCGCGTGGTGAAAGTCGCAGCCCCTCGTCTGCATCTTGCGCCAGATGCTGTATGGCGATCGCATACGCAGTTCGGTACGCGCCTCAATTCCGTTGGCTTCCAAGATATCCCGCACCTTGGCGATAAATGCGTCCGCTTCGGCTTTTTCCGACTGTTGCAGTTCCGCCAGCTGTTTTTCGAGCTTCTCGAACTCGCGGGGGCAGCGGTAGCGGAAAGACAGGTTCTCAAGTTCAGTCTTCACATTGTACAGGCCCAGGCGGTTTGCCAAGGGAGCGTAAAAATAGTCGGTCTCCGAGGCAATCTTCATCTGCTTGTCGGGGCGCATGCTGCTCAGCGTGCGCATATTGTGGAGTCTGTCTGCCAGCTTCACAAGTATGGCGCGCACGTCAAACTGCACCGATGAGAGTATCTGGCGGAAATTGTCCACCTGCTTCGACTGGTCGTATTTCACCTTCTTCTGTTTTGTAACAACGCCCACGAGAAACGCCACGTCGTCGCCGAAGCGTTCGCGTATGTCGTCAATGGTGTAGGGGCAGTCTTCCACAACATCGTGCAGGAACGCCGCCATTACGGGATTTGCCCCGAGCCCCATTTCCTCAGCCACGATGCGTGCCACGGCAATGGGATGTATGATGTAAGGCTCGCCGGTCTTGCGCTTCTGGTCTTTGTGCGCAAATGCCGCCAGACTGTACGCCTCGCGCACTTTCTTCATCTGCTCTTCGTCCACCCGCTGCGCCAGCAGCGCAAAGATGCTCTCCGCACCGGCCTGTATCTTGTCTTTGTACGTTTTGTCCATGGTAAGTTTCTTTTATTTGTTTGTTGTTAATATAGAGTGGAAGAGTTTGGCGATTATATCATCCTGGCAATATTTTTTTCGGCCGCAAGGATGTGCTTACTGCGACCCGGCTGCAAAGATAGTTGTGTTATTCGGCGGCACAAAAAAATCCACGGTTTTTATTCGATGCCGGCGCAGGGCTTCATGCGGGCTTTTGTCCCGGGAAAGTGAAAATCTACACAAGCTCTTGGTTTTCAGCGAATTGATATCGTTTTGTCTGTGCGGTGTAAGTTCTTGTTTTCCAATAGTTTGTAAAGGCAAAAATTATGTCCGATGTAGTTTGAATTATGTCTGATGTAATTTTTCCTACGTCCTATGTAGTTTTTCCTGCATGGGACGCAGTTTTCGGGGTCTATGGGAAAATCTCTTTTTCGACTTGTGTCTCATATGCCACATGGTGTCTTTGTAAAATACCCACAGACCGCCGCCTCCGAAAAAGGCAATGCCGGCGAAATCTATTGCACGGTTGAGTTCCGGATATGGATACCGCCGTGTTGCAGCCTCGGGATGGAAGATTAACACGTAAGCTGAAAAAATTGCCATTAAGAGGCAAGCCGTGTAGAACTTTACCCTTATGGATGCTCTCTTTCTGAAAAAGCAGAAAACGAAGCCGACGATACCAAAAATCGAAAAAGCAACAGGAACTTCCAGAGTTTTGCCGGAAAACTCCCTGTGCCGCCACACCGTTAAACATACAGAAAGTATGGCGAGGGCGATGCAGATAAAACTGATGGCGTAGCCAAACAATATTGTTTTCCTGTTGTCAAGCTGTTTCTGGAAACTTTTTTCTGCCTTCCTCCAGAATTTGTCCATGTTTTTCATGGATTTTGTTATATGCCGAGAACTTTATGATATATCCTCAAGATATTTTCATCCTTGTTCTTTACCAATTCGGCAAAGTCCTCAACGCCCAATTCTTTCTTGTTCCTGTCCAGGAAAGCCTCTATTGTGGCATACGCCTTGTCGAACGTATAGAAAATCTTGGGGGCGTGCCTGAAGTAGTCCTTGGCAAGCTCGTCATCCCGGTTCATGGGGTCGAACATCGCCTTGCCGGCCTTGGCCAGCCTTTCTGTAAGGAGACGCAGTTTTTCCGAGCCGGTTTCCTCGCCATAAAGCCGAACCAAGTGGTACAAAGAGACGTAAACCATCTCATAATTGATGTAAGCCGGCAAGTCCTCGAAGCAGTCAAAATTCCTTATCTTGTTAAACGACAGACATCTCCCCTTTTGTTCCTTGAGTATGTAGCACAGTTCAAAGCTGATGTATTCCTTGTCGTTACACTCCGTGCTTGCCGTGTCTGCCTTTATTTCGGGTATTGAGCGAAGTATTGCCTGCACGTCGGAGAACGCAAATCTTTCGGGCAGAGCCTTTGCCGCCTTGCGGAACTTGGAGAGCGCGGTGGCGGCTTCCCCTTTCTTTGTGTCCGCAAATATTTCAACGTATTCTTTTGCGTCTTTGCACTTTGCCTCCCATGCGGCAAGGGCTTCTGCCTTCTTCTGCTTTATCTGCTCCAGCAAGGCTTCCTGCTCCGGCGTCATAGGCTTTATCCAATCGCATACGTCCAAGTATGTCGTTTGCACCTTTGAGCCAAGCACGCGCCCGCGTGGGGTGCAGAAGGTGTGGTATGAAATGACCGTGTGCTTGTAATCGCCTGCTTGCGCGTCATCATCTTCGGCAATGTCGAAAGGTTCGTAATGCAGGGTGAAGACGCTCTCGACTTTTGCGAAATCGCCCTCATCCATTATCCAGTCGCCGGGCTTGAAGGGGTATGTTTCAGTCATGGTTGTTATGTTTATTTTGTTTCGATGTATGAGCAATATTTTGCAAGCAGGTTTCCCAAGGGCAAATCGCCTTTTCTGAAACGTTCCGCGTCCAACGCCAGTATTCTCTCCCGCACAGATTTTCTGCCTTTGTATAGTGCCGTCAGATAGCATATGCCGTTGTTTTCTTCAATGCCGATGTTTGAGAAAAATGCGGTTATGTCATCGGAGTTGTAGATAATGGAATAGCTCGGACGCTTTGCGCCCGGTATGTCCTCACGCAGGATGTCTTTCGCCACGAGGTCCTGTATGTCGCGGATGGGGTGTCTTTGGAACACTTGGCAAGCGATGCCCAAGTCTTGGAAGAAATCTTCGCCTCGTAGCCATCAAGGAACAGATTGAGAATGTCTGTCTGGCGTTGGCTCAACGGTACGGAGGATGCCTTTTGCCAAAAGAAGCTCTTGTTAAGAATGGTGCTTACTGCGGTTTCGGCTTCGTCAAGGGCGGCAGACAGCGTGTCTGCATACCACGAAATCCATTCCGTGATGTCGCCGTTGCCATGCTGCGTTTTTTCCAGAATGTTGTAGTAGTGGTTCTTGTCCTTGTTAATCTGCGATGAGATGTTGTAGAAGCGGAACTTGCTCTTGTCGGCGCGAGCCAGCAGCATATCAGAGAGTATGCGTGCAAGCCGTCCGTTGCCGTCCTCGAAAGGATGAATGCTTACGAACCACAGGTGGGCTATTGCAGAGCGGACGATGGAACTCACGTTTTCTTCCTTGTTAAACCAGCCAAGAAACTTGCCCATTTCCGCCTCCACACGCTCCGGGGAAGGAGCTATGTAATGCACTTTCTCTCTTCCGAACATCCCGGCGACTATATGCTCCTCGTTGCTGCGGTATCTGCCTGTCTCAACCTGCGAACCCTCGCTGAAACCTGTCGGGAAGAACGCCGCTTGCCATGCGCACAGTTTTTCCTTGGTCAAAGTTTGGCCGTAGTGGCTTACAGCATCAAGCATCACCGCCACAACAGAGTCAACGTAATGCGACGGTGCGGTCTGTTTCACGTTTTCAATGCCCAACTTCCTTGCAATGGACGAGCGCACCTCATCAACATTCATGCGTATGCCCTCTATCTCCGAAGAATGCACAACGTCAAACGTCAGGTTCTCTGCCGTGGCTTTCAATTTGTTGTCAAAACCGAGCGAGGCGAGTTTGCCGTACAGCAAACCTTGCTTGCGGCTTACTTCTTCGAGTATTGCCGTAAGTTGGGATGCGTCCCATCTGAATGCCGTCCAGTTATCCCTCTCGTGTATATACATATTGCGTATATCAGTATGGTGCGACGTAAAACGCGGAATAACGTCGCAGAATTTGCGACAAATTTAGGAAAATTTCACCGCAACAGCAAACGGAAACGGTAATGCGGTGAAAATCCGAGGTGGCTTTGTCGTGGCAGAATGATAAATGGCATGGGTTATGGATAGGATTTCAATAAAAACAGGGACGTTTGCAGACGCTGCACATTGGGAGTTTTGCCATGTGTCCGCAAACGCCCCGAAAATTATATTTGATGTAGGAAAAACTATGTCCTATGCAGGAAAAATTATATCAGACATAATTCAAATTACATCAGACCTTTTTTTGCCGTTTGCTAACGTCTGAAAAACAAAACGTTACAAGGAATGTTGTTTGTGTGGGCATTTTCTTGAAATCCAATGGATTGCGCTTTTATGCGGCGTTTGTCATTCCAGGTCATACCATTCGCCATCGTTGCTGTCTTGGCTGTTGTCGTCGGGATAGCTGTTGTCGTCCTGCGGTTCGCTTTCGGCGTTTTCCTCGGCGTTTGAGGGCAGGTCGTCCTCTGACTGGTAGATGTCGGTTTGCTTGTCGAGTTGCAGTTCCGGCTTTATTTTAAGCGGCGCGAATGTCTTGTCGTAGAATTTCAGATAGTCGGCTATGCTGAAGTCTGTTCCGAGCTTCTCGAGGTTGCCTTTCGAGATTATTATAAGTTTGGCGTGGGCGAGATGCCGCTTTACCGAGGCGGTGTTGTATATCATTTGGGCGTAGGAGTGGGCTTCGTTAAAGTTGTTGAAGCCTTTCACAATTGTTTCGCCAAGTCCATCCTGCGTGGTCTGCTCAAGCTCGAAGTTGCGCACGGCGAAATTGGTGAAATTATACCGCGCCACGTCATACAGCAGCTGGTTTTCGTCAACCGAGTCGGCGGGGTAGGCGATAATCACGTTGAAGTCGGTGTTGCGCTCCGCCGACAGTTGGCGCGCAAGTTCTATGGAGTCCATCAGGGCTGCGTCGCCCTTGCTTCTGCGTGTCCACAGCGAGCCTATGTCATACATGCCGGTTCCCGGCACTCTGCCTTCCTTTATGCCTTTTAGCATCGATTGCGCCAGGGGTGTTATCTCGTCTTTTGGGTATGTATTTACCAGGGTGTCGAGTTCGTTGCGGAAAACGTCCCTGCGCCCTTCGGCGAGGTTTGACAGCGCGTTGAGGAACATGAATTTGGCGCGGTTTTCGCCTTCGGGGAAGCGTTTTTTCGAGAAAGCGGCGTTTTTAACCACGGTTGCGGGGTCTCCGGCGCGGAACGCATCGTAGGTGGCGGCGTAGAGCGAGTCTTCGAGATGTTTTCCGTATTTTGAGTCGTATTCGTAGTTAGGATCTGTAATAAGTTTCGTTAGTTTGTCTTCCGCATACTTTTGTGCGAGTTCCTCTTTGTAGCGTTGTGCGAGTTCGTGGTTGCCCATTTGCGATTCGAGCAGGAACAGTTGGTAAAGCACCTCGTTCATTTTCTCGTATGAGGGATATTCGGTGTAAACCCTCGTGAGGCTTTTTTCGGCGAGTGCGTAGTTGGCGAGATTGTCCTTTTCTATTACTCCGGCGGCATGGAGGTTCTCCATAATCTTCTTGTTGCTTGCCTCGATATCTGCCTCGCTCTTTGGCAGTTGTTCAAGGTAGTATTCCCTTGTAAGTTTTTCGTTGTCTTTGTCTTTGCCCGATAATTTTTCTTTCTTGCCATCCTTTTTTGCGGTGGCGGTGTCAGTGGCGGAGCTTGGCGTTTGGGCGGTGGAGTCTTGGGGCTGGGTGTTTTCTTCGCCGTCCCCGGTTTCGCTTTCCCCCATGTCGGTTTGCGCGGTCATCTCTTTGTTCGACCTTCGCCAGTTGTCGGCAAGCTCGCGTTCGCCCCATTGGCGTATGAATGCCTGTTTGCCGTTTTCAACAGCCTGCGGGTTGTAGAAATACCACGTTTTGTTGTCATTGCCTTTGTTGCTTGCAGACGCGGTTGCGGTTTGGGTGTCGTTATTTTTGTAGTTGTTGGCGTTTCTCGTGCCGGTGTTTCCCTTTTTTCCGGTAAGCGCGGCTTTTTTGCGCTCTTCGCGTATGCGCTTTTTTTCAAGTTCAATCATTTTGTCGAACACTGCATTCTGCTTGTCAGTGGGCATTTTTGCGAGAGCCTGCATGCTGTCTTGCGCAAACACTGCTGCAGTGTGCGGTTCGAGTTTGTCGATTACTTTGCTGAAAGCTTGTATGCTGTCGTAGTCTTTGCGTTCCTTGCTTATCATGCCCACGGCTTTTCCAAGGCAACGCCGGCACGAAGTGAAATCGTTGCGGCTGTAGTATATGGTGGCGAGTTTAAGCAGCAGCGCACCTTTTTCCACGCCGCTTCGCACCGATTTATAAACTCCTTGTTCGTATGCCGCCACAGCCTTTGTTGTGTCGTTCGCGGCAAGGTGTATATCTCCTATTGCGCGGTATATTTGTTCGCAGTATTTAAGGTTTTTTGCTTTTTTTGCCATGCGGTTCAGGCGTGAGAGCATTGCCTTTGATTTTCCTTTCGACACAACTTCGGCCTGCAGCACGCGGGCGTTGAGCTGAACCTCATAGGGCGGACTTAGTCTTACTACTTTCGACAGCGATTTGTATGCAAGTTTCTTGTTGCCTTTCAGGTTGTATATCTGTCCCAGCAAAAAGTGTATCCTTGCTTTGGCAAGTGCGCCCTTTGCGTGTTTGGCCATGCGCTGCAGGTAGGGCAGTGCCTCGTTGTATTTCTGCTGGCGCGTGTAAAAGTCGGCATACGAGGCATCGAGTGTTTTTTTTGCGGAATGTGGCACGCTGTCGCGTCCTATTTTGTTGCGGAAAATGTCTTCGGCATCATAAAACCAGTTCAGCTCGGAGTAGCAGGCGGCAAGCCATGCACGACTTTCGGCGAGAACATCGGGCTCGGCGGCGTAAAGCCTGTTGATGTACGCGAATGTGGATGCCGCCTCTATGAATTCGCCTTTGCGAAACTGTGAAACGCCCATCAGCAACCATGCGTTTTTGAGGAATGGGTTGTATTCCTTTTTTGCCAACATCCTCTTTTGCTTTGGGGTGCGCCTGCGTGTGCGGTTAATCTTGGGTTTGCGCTTTATGGAGTGGTTTTTTATAGCCTTTTCGCATTTTTCTATCGCAGTGTTGAAGTTGCTCTTGCCCAAGTCGGCGGTGCCCTTGTTGCTCACGGCAAAAACGGGCAACATTTCGGTGAAATTGTCTTTGTTGCCTTGGTTTTGGGCGAGAACGCCCTGCTTGTAAGCCTCGTGACCGTTGAAGTAGGTGTTATAGCGTGCCGTGAACGAGTGATAGAAGCGCGTAACGGGCGTGTTGTTGCTTGTGGTGCACGAACCGAGCATGACCACAAGCGACAAAGACATACATATTATATATATGGTGTACCGCTTCACGGGGAGTTTTTGAATAATGGCGGTGCGCCGCCTGCGGCTGCACACAATATATTGTTTAACGGCAAAGCGGCGGGTATTATTGCAGGAAAAGGAAACAAAAAAGCCTGGGTAATGTCATGGAATGGCGGCGGCTGTTGGGCGCGGTGTCAGTTTATGGGAGTGATAAGCCCGACGGTGCAGCCGAGGGCGGCGGCAATACGGTAGAACGTAGAAACTTTTGGCTCTATTTGCCCATTTTCGATGCGTGTAATGTAAGCGCGGTCGGTGCCTAATCTTCGCGCCAGTTCGGCTTTGCTTATCTTTGCTTTCTTGCGTGCGTCCTCAATTATCGCGCCTGTATAGAACGCGTAGGCGCGTTCCTCCGCTTCGGCTCTCTCTGGCGTTCCTTCCTTGCCAAAGCGTTCGTCTATCATAGCGTCAATGTCGTAAATGTCCTTTTTAATCTCCTTTGTTTGCATAATATTCATCCTTTAATTTTAATGCCCTCTTTATTTCGTTTACAGGTGTCTTTTGTGTTTTCTTTTGAAAACCGTTGAATAGTACCACTATCTTGTTACCGTCAAATACGAAGAATATGCGGTAGATATTGCTGTTGTACTCTATCCGTACTTCGAAGAGTCCATCGCGTATCGCCTTTATAAACTAGGTCGGCAGACGGTCTTGTGTACGTAGCAACATCAGAATGTATAACACCTTGTCTTGCGTCCCTTTGTCAAGTTCGGCAAAGAAAGTGCTGAAGTAGTCTTTATATGCTATTATTTTTCTTCTCATGTTGTGTAGGCTGCAAAGATAACGAAAGTTGTATTACTTTACAACAAAAATAAGGAATAGTTTTTCCAAAACATCTCGAAACCTGCATAGGACGTGGGAAAAACCACATAGGACGTGGGAAAAATTATGTCTGATATAATTCAAACTACATCAGACCTTTTTTTGACGCTTGCAAACCTCTGAAAAACAAATCGTTGAACGGAATATTTTCTTTGGGGATATTGTTTTGGGACTCAGCTCGTTACACGGTCTTTGCGCATCCCGGTTTCTTTGCCCCGGCAGGGGCGGCAAGCAAAAAGCCGGTGCACACGTGCGGCGCACCGGCTTGGGGGTATGTGTTGCCAACCTTGGTTAATGGTTGGTGATGACTGTCTGATACTTGAAGTCTTTCACTTTGCTGTCGTCTATTTTGCCATCGACAAACCAGCCCGCATGGTGGTCGGAGAAGATGTCGAGCGTCTCGTCAATGGTTGTGGAGCTTGCGGTTTCCCAGCGCGTGCAGATTACGGGGCGGCCGAACTTGTAAGCCCTGCTGTTGAGCCAGCCGAGTTCAGGGCTGTCCTGCGAGGAGTTGAATGACGCGATGTCGCTCAGCTGCCAGGTCAGGTAAACAAGGTTTATGCCGGCGTTTCCGAAGTTCAGCCTGTCCCAGCCTCCGCCTCCGGCATAGTGTTCCAGCTGCTTCTTGTAGTCAAAGTCGGCTGCAAATTTGTTTGTGCTCACTGCCGGCGTTGCAAACACAGGGCGGTTGGGCGATGCGCTGCGTGCCGCCTCAAAGAGCTTGGGCAGGAGGTCGAGCAGTTTTGATGTCAGCGAGGATGCAGCCCCGGGGCGGTTGTAGATTTCCCATGCCAGTATGCGCGGGTCGTTGTTGTAGGTCTTTATCATGTAGGCCACGTAGTTCTGCAACGCCGTTGCGTTGCGCTTTGCGTATGTGTCGTTTAGCAGCATAGGCACAACCGTCATGCCGTATTGGTCGGCGGTTTTCAGAAGCTCCTCGAACTGTTCTATGTAAGCGGCGTTGTTGCGGTTGTAAGTGTCGAAGTTCATCTGCACGCTCACGCTGTTGTAAATTCCCTTTGGCCCTTGTTCTTTTATGCCTGCAATGGCTGCTGCGGGTGTTTTGTAGTAAAGTCCCTTTATCGGGCCGCGGTTCATTTGCGCCCAGGCTTTCCACATGGGCATCTTGTATGTTTCGCCCGGCACGGTTGTTGTTAGTGGGCGGTTCTTGAAGTTTCTTACGTCATCGGCGTTCAGGTTGGCCGATGTAGCCCAGTTAACGTGGTAGTCGGCGAACTCGTTTTGCAGCTTGGCTGTGTTCATGAAGAACAGCGGGCGACCGTATTGCGCAAATATGTTGCCGAGCTGCTGAGTGCCAATCTCTGCGTTGCCGTCGGTGCTGAATGCCGTTATGTCGCTAAGTTGCCACATGTAGTTGGCGTAGTCGGTGGCGGTTGAGTCGGCCTGTTGCGTTGCGCTTATGAGCGGTGTGGCAAACATGGGCTGGTTGGGGAATGTGTAGCGCACATAGCTGAACAGATAGGAGAACGCTGCTTTGAAATTGGCAGGCTCGGTGGCTGATGTTTGTTCGAAAAGGCACCAACCGGCAAAGCGGCGGTCGTTGTAGAATTTGTTTATTACGTTGGTGGCGTATGTGGCGAGCGAGGGGCGCGGTGTTGAAAGGTTGTCGCTGGTGAGCAATACGGGCAGCACCCTCATGCCGGCGTTCTTAGCCTTGTCGGCAAGCGAACTTATGGTGGTGTAGTAGGCAGAAGCCCCACTGTTGTAGGCAGAATAGCTCAGGCGCACGGCAATGCAGTTGTAGGCTTTGTCGTCGGCGTGCCGGTCGAGATAGGAATTCGCCTCGTCAACAGAGTATGCGTAGCGTATCTTGAGCGGTTCGTCGCACATCCATTTCCACGCCCGCCTTTTTGTCCAGACTTCGGTTTCTTCAATACCGGGGTATATTTGCTCTGTAGTGTATTTGAACTTTTTCACATATTCTATCTCGCGCTCGTCCACGGGGTCGCCGCCGGCATAGTATATGCAGTGGAACATCGGCTCGTAGGCATAGAATGTGGATTTCCACCATGTAACGTCCCAGTTGGAGTCGCAGGAGTACAGCCCCCACGTGTAGAAACCAATCTTGTATTTGGCGCATTCGCGCAGCGATATGGCCATGCCCGAACCGTTGGGGCGGGTAAGTGCCTCTGTGCATATAATGGGGCGGTCGCTAATCTTCTTGAGCCTTTGCACCAATATGCCCACGTTTGTGCTGTGCGCCTCCTGCATTCCGTAGTCGTGGAAGTTGTGCACGTCCATTTCGGCTTCGGCGGCGTAGCGTTCATTTTTGTATTTGCCGCCGGTCGATCCTTTGCCTGAATCCCATATAATGGAGGAGGAGATTGCTTGTGTGCAGCCCTCCTCACGCGCCCATTGTCCCATGAGCCGTATTGTCTCCATTATCTTCGGCGTGTTTTCGTCCTCGATTGCCGGCTCGTTCCAAAGATCCCACATTATTATCCGCTCGTCGTTGCGGAAGTGGCGTATCACCTGCCTCACGGTGGCTTCGAGCTTAAGAGAATCTGCCGTTGATGACGGAACGCGGGCGAATGTGAACACGGGCGAGATTGTCATGCCGTATTTCCACGCGGCGGCTGCGGCATCCTCCACGCTCTTTATGTAGTCTGTCGCATTCCAGCCACCGAGAAACCAGCGCACGGAGTTGTAGCCCGACTTGTGTGCGAGGTTCAGGGCCTCGTCCTGGCTCACGGCGTTGCAGGGGGGCGCGGGGTGGTTTATGCCCTTTATCACCCCCACCTTGTCAAACCAGGCCTCGGCCTGCTCTTTAGACCATTGCGGGCGCTCGTTGGGGTACTGCGTGGAAGTGGATGCCACGATTAATTTTTTGGAGCTTACGCCTGTTTGGCCGAATGCCGAAAAGCATGCCGGCACCGCCGCCAAAAGGCACAGAAGCATTTTTTTGTTTAGTGTATTCATGGATTTCTGATGTTGTATTTGCGAATAATGTATGGTTGAATAAGAAATGCCGCAGGAAAATGCTAAAGCGAAATATGCTATCTGCTTACAAAGATAAGAAAAACGCGTGAAAGCGTAATTGTTGCAAGACGGCAAAATGCAACGTGTAACAAAAGTTTTTCCGCAGCGTTTTGCACACAGTCCACTGTGCATTGGTTTTACAATGCTGCGGTTTGGGTTTGCATTGTTTGTGGCGCGGCTTGTGCGGCGGCGTAAAGTCAATAAATTGCACCGCTGTAGGGGCGTATGGCATACGCCCGAATTGCGCGGGTTTGCGATGTTGCGATAAAGGTTTGTGGCGCGGCTTGTGCGGCAGTGTACAGGGCGTATGCCATACGCCCCTACAAACGGCGCAAAACAAAAGTTGCGAAA
>ERZ808240.2254-NODE-2254-length-21710-cov-5.886585_pt1 | contig 21710 bp, 16 predicted proteins | sample MGYA00521084_ERZ808240 | MGnify/ENA primary metagenome ERZ808240 (study PRJEB31516, sample SAMN03275571) | gut metagenome | biome: mammalia-associated habitat; material: feces | host: Papio cynocephalus | place: Kenya | collected 2012-08-06 ...
CCTCATTTTCGAGAAGAAGGAAATCCATCAAATTTTCACGATTTTTGGCTATTTTCCGCCATTTTTGCGACTGAGCAACACCACCGTCTCAACATGCGTAACATGGATGCGAAAAACAGGTCTACCAACACGAGGTACAGTGTGAAAGGAACATATCTACTATATTCGAAACATGATTGTGAAACTGGAAAAATGGTGCATTTAACTCGTATAAGGGAATAGGTGCATCTGAAAAACCGGGAAGAAAGCAATTTACCAACTTATTGTTTCTTTCAGTAATATAAATAGAAGGAACGTACCCTTCGTGACTAAAACCAGAATCAAACAACAATTCAACCAATCGATAAATTGAGTTGATGACACCTTTGAAAGCTACAACTTTTGCTTAGCCCAACTTCCTCGAATAGGACTCCAATAGTATCCTCTGCATAAGTCGTCTTCATCGATCAGAAATCCCACGTTTTTTCTTCACGAGAGACTGAAACTTTTTCCTTACCCATTCCATGACGATTGCGATTTTCCTGAATCGGTAACTTCTATAAAGCAGTTTTTAAATAGTAGTATCCGTTTTTGGCGTGTTTTTAATGAGCGAGCTCTTTACTTAAAAGTGCTTGCCACAGCCTATGAAATCCATCAGATTAACATGAATCATGCCATTTCTCTTTTGCAGCATATAGTCTGTTGTTATGACATATTTTTTATAATTGTCCCGTATACTCTCCAATGGCCTATATTCTCGGTCTTCCGTATCTTTGCTTTGTAGCATCTTATAGGCTACTTGCACATAGGAATAATTCATGTTGCTGTCTCTAAGGATGAAATCGCATTCCAATTTTCCGATGCGACCTACACTTACCGCATAATCGAGGCTTCTGGCGTACAGATACACGATATTCTCCAGCGTCGGTCCGTAATTAATTCGATTATCTGTATTCATTGCATAGTAGAAACTCAAGTCGGCAACGTAATACTTTTGCACTCCCGAAAGTGTTTTTTTCGATTTCATATCAAAGCTTTTGCATTCATACAAAATCTTTGCATCAACAAGCGTTTTTATATACCGGGTCACCGTCGCGCGGCTGATGGTCATGCCGTTTTTAAGAAGTGCTTCATGTAGGCTGTTGATGCTCGTCGTTGCACCAAAATTGTTAATAATGTAATTTCGAACCAAATCAAAAGACTGAACATCTTTGATTTTTACCCTTCGTTTGATATCTTTTTCAAAGATTTCATCGATGATTCCCTTCACGTAGGTGCGCTTATCCGAAAGGTTATCAATTCGGATGGCTCGTGGAAATCCACCTTCCAAAATATAGTTATTCAGTTCTATTTCGGCATTGGCGTTGATATCACGCCCATAAAACCTCTTCATATCCTCGTATTCGTCGAATGTCAGTGGAAACATTTCAAATTCAAGATATCTGCCAGTTAATTTCGTTACAAGTTCTCCACTGAGCAAATAAGAATTAGAACCTGTTATGAAAATCGAATAACTGCCTTCTGACCTGAACCCGTTGATTACATTTTCAAAGCCTTCGACGTTCTGGATTTCATCTATGAAAAGGTATTTCATCCCTTTCACTTGTGCGGCGGATTCAATCAAGGTATCCAGCTGTTCAGCGTTTCGGATGCTTTTGTACCCACGTTTATCGAGATCGATGTAAATGATATTGCTTTCCGCAACGCCATTTTCTTTGAGTTCTTCTGCTATAGTTTGCATAAGGCTAGATTTTCCGCATCTGCGTATCCCGGTTATCACTTTAATGAGGTCATCATCATGGAAAAACGCACGCATCTTGGACAAATACTTTTCCCGTTTGTATAGTTTCATAATTTGCCTCCTGTACTGTTATTATACACTACAACATTGTTATTTTGTAGTTATCGTGGCAATTTTTTCTATTTTTTAAATATTTGCAACGTTAACACAATAAAGATAGCCAGCATTTCGGAACAATTCTCGGCATGGTTGAATAAGCAAAAAAGCGAATTCTATCCAAAAACAGCCGAGGAAATACCTTGAGTAGATGGACGCTAGTACTTATCCCTTTCCTCTTCATGATGCTTTCGGCGCTCATGGAAGGCGAAGCGAACAACACAACAGAATCATGCACACGGCCGTTGTAAAGTCGATGCCAGAAATAGCACTGCTTTGGCACCGGTTGGCATTGAAAAATTTCCCCATCTTTTGACTTAAAATCGGTTTTCCAGGTTGGGTGTGTAGTTGCACTGTATCCGAAAAACGCAAAAAATTAGGAAATCACGAATTCCCAGAAAAGCTGATGATTACGGGCTTTTTCACCTATTCCTTCCATCGTGTACAGGTATAAGTCACCTATTCCCGTGTCGATACGAGGTAGGATGGGTGTTCATTTTGAGCGTCGACCTATTTCCCCATACGAGTAAAGGCCCTATTTTTACCGCTTTACCTGGTTTTGGGCGGTTTTCTCGGCAAAAAATGGATTTCCCTCATTTTCGAGAAGAAGGAAATCCATCAAATTTTCACGATTTTTGGCTATTTTCCGCCATTTTTGCGACTGAGCAACACCACCGTCTCAACATGCGTAACATGGATGCGAAAAACAGGTCTACCAACACGAGGTACAGTGTGAAAGGAACATATCTACTATATTCGAAACATGATTGTGAAACTGGAAAAATGGTGCATTTAACTCGTATAAGGGAATAGGTGCATCTGAAAAACCGGGAAGAAAGCAATTTACCAACTTATTGTTTCTTTCAGTAATATAAATAGAAGGAACGTACCCTTCGTGACTAAAACCAGAATCAAACAACAATTCAACCAATCGATAAATTGAGTTGATGACACCTTTGAAAGCTACAACTTTTGCTTAGCCCAACTTCCTCGAATAGGACTCCAATAGTATCCTCTGCATAAGTCGTCTTCATCGATCAGAAATCCCACGTTTTTTCTTCACGAGAGACTGAAACTTTTTCCTTACCCATTCCATGACGATTGCGATTTTCCTGAATCGGTAACTTCTATAAAGCAGTTTTTAAATAGTAGTATCCGTTTTTGGCGTGTTTTTAATGAGCGAGCTCTTTACTTAAAAGTGCTTGCCACAGCCTATGAAATCCATCAGATTAACATGAATCATGCCATTTCTCTTTTGCAGCATATAGTCTGTTGTTATGACATATTTTTTATAATTGTCCCGTATACTCTCCAATGGCCTATATTCTCGGTCTTCCGTATCTTTGCTTTGTAGCATCTTATAGGCTACTTGCACATAGGAATAATTCATGTTGCTGTCTCTAAGGATGAAATCGCATTCCAATTTTCCGATGCGACCTACACTTACCGCATAATCGAGGCTTCTGGCGTACAGATACACGATATTCTCCAGCGTCGGTCCGTAATTAATTCGATTATCTGTATTCATTGCATAGTAGAAACTCAAGTCGGCAACGTAATACTTTTGCACTCCCGAAAGTGTTTTTTTCGATTTCATATCAAAGCTTTTGCATTCATACAAAATCTTTGCATCAACAAGCGTTTTTATATACCGGGTCACCGTCGCGCGGCTGATGGTCATGCCGTTTTTAAGAAGTGCTTCATGTAGGCTGTTGATGCTCGTCGTTGCACCAAAATTGTTAATAATGTAATTTCGAACCAAATCAAAAGACTGAACATCTTTGATTTTTACCCTTCGTTTGATATCTTTTTCAAAGATTTCATCGATGATTCCCTTCACGTAGGTGCGCTTATCCGAAAGGTTATCAATTCGGATGGCTCGTGGAAATCCACCTTCCAAAATATAGTTATTCAGTTCTATTTCGGCATTGGCGTTGATATCACGCCCATAAAACCTCTTCATATCCTCGTATTCGTCGAATGTCAGTGGAAACATTTCAAATTCAAGATATCTGCCAGTTAATTTCGTTACAAGTTCTCCACTGAGCAAATAAGAATTAGAACCTGTTATGAAAATCGAATAACTGCCTTCTGACCTGAACCCGTTGATTACATTTTCAAAGCCTTCGACGTTCTGGATTTCATCTATGAAAAGGTATTTCATCCCTTTCACTTGTGCGGCGGATTCAATCAAGGTATCCAGCTGTTCAGCGTTTCGGATGCTTTTGTACCCACGTTTATCGAGATCGATGTAAATGATATTGCTTTCCGCAACGCCATTTTCTTTGAGTTCTTCTGCTATAGTTTGCATAAGGCTAGATTTTCCGCATCTGCGTATCCCGGTTATCACTTTAATGAGGTCATCATCATGGAAAAACGCACGCATCTTGGACAAATACTTTTCCCGTTTGTATAGTTTCATAATTTGCCTCCTGTACTGTTATTATACACTACAACATTGTTATTTTGTAGTTATCGTGGCAATTTTTTCTATTTTTTAAATATTTGCAACGTTAACACAATAAAGATAGCCAGCATTTCGGAACAATTCTCGGCATGGTTGAATAAGCAAAAAAGCGAATTCTATCCAAAAACAGCCGAGGAAATACCTTGAGTAGATGGACGCTAGTACTTATCCCTTTCCTCTTCATGATGCTTTCGGCGCTCATGGAAGGCGAAGCGAACAACACAACAGAATCATGCACACGGCCGTTGTAAAGTCGATGCCAGAAATAGCACTGCTTTGGCACCGGTTGGCATTGAAAAATTTCCCCATCTTTTGACTTAAAATCGGTTTTCCAGGTTGGGTGTGTAGTTGCACTGTATCCGAAAAACGCAAAAAATTAGGAAATCACGAATTCCCAGAAAAGCTGATGATTACGGGCTTTTTCACCTATTCCTTCCATCGTGTACAGGTATAAGTCACCTATTCCCGTGTCGATACGAGGTAGGATGGGTGTTCATTTTGAGCGTCGACCTATTTCCCCATACGAGTAAAGGCCCTATTTTTACCGCTTTACCTGGTTTTGGGCGGTTTTCTCGGCAAAAAATGGATTTCCCTCATTTTCGAGAAGAAGGAAATCCATCAAATTTTCACGATTTTTGGCTATTTTTCGCCGTTTTTGCGACTGAGCAACACCACCGTCTCAACATGCGTAACATAGACGCAAAGAACTAGTCTACCGATACGAGGCACACTGTGGAAGGAACATATCTACCACATTCAAAACATGGCTGTGCAACTGGCAAAAATCGTACACTAAGGTAGTATCAGCAAATAGATGCTACCCCTCAAGCCAGCCTTTGTACGTGTTGAATAGATTGATGATATATTCAAAGGAGAATATTCCTTTTTCCACAGGTATCTTCAAATATTGTCCGTTGAAAGCCACGAACGTTTCGTAGGAAATGCCGTAAGGTTCAAAAATAGAATAATCGTATAAGCCATACTTTGCGACATCAGCGTTGAACTGGGCAACATCATATTGCATCTTTCCAGCCATTGAAATCCAGTTATAGAACTCGCCTGGAGGAGGAGAAGTAAGCATTCCATTAGCGACAGCGTTATAATTAAATGTTGAAGTCAAAGAATACGCATGAGTGACTTTTAAATATGTCCTAGTATTTATCAAACTAACTAGTTCTATTTTTCCCGCATTATCTTTAGCGAATATGTGTCCAATATAATCGTTGCAGTTGCTAGAAGTTAAATAGACGAATCGATTCAAGTCGTAATCGAACAATCCATGATCGGCAATGATTGATAATTTGGAATTATCAGAGAAAATTAAATCTGTGACTTCATATCTTTGTTCGCCGTGATCAACTAAAATTGCAATACTTTGAGCTTCATATTTTCCTTCAAAGAAATTCCAGGACATGATTTTATCGGCATAGATCAATTCTTCGATATTTTTATATGTGCCATCACACATAAGAATCGGTGTTTCCGATGCAAAACAGCCGCCATTATAATCCCAAGAAAATTTAAACCAGTAATTGTTGGACGCACAGTATGTGGGGCTTATACTCTTTTTCTTTGGATTCCAAGATTCTGGCGTTGTGGTGGAAGAATCCATGGTGATATTAGCGTTGGCATTGGCAAAATTGTTATATATTGAAGCCGGAGACTCGAATGTTGTTTTAATGTAAAAATAATAGCCTTTCGAAACATAAAATTCATTGTATCCATCGCCAACCGCGTTAGCCTGACATTGCGACCCCTTTATCGTGTTGATTTGAATAAAGTTGCCATTATTTGATTTGCATTCAAAAACATCAAAAGTGAAGTGCCCACAACCGCTGTAATCATTATTTGTCGGATCGATTCTTAAGCCGATTACAACCGCCTCATTTGGAATGATTTCGATCGTATAGTCTCTGTCTATCAAAAAATACGAAGACCAATCTGATTCCAGAACTTGTCCTAAAGAATCTTTAATGATTGCGCTTTGCCCTCTGATTAAACTTAATTTTGCATACTTACCACTTGGCAAACTCGCCGTCCCATCTGCCTCGGAATTCAGTAAGCTACTATCTTTCAAGTTTGTTCCATTTGCATCATCGGCGTACTGAAGCGTATATAGAGCAACGTATTTTTCACTTTTCTTCTGTATCGTGACGCTGACGTCATAAGTGGAAACCGACACACCATTCCAAAAATATTTATCTTGAGAATAAGACGAGGTGTATTTGTTGCCTTTCGTAAATCTTGCGGTTCCCGATTCAAACTCGCCAGTCGAAGTTATTAAAATTGTCAGTCCATTCGAACCCTCAATGTCTTTGATGGAAAGCTTAGATTCGTCAGATAAATTTGAAAAATCTAATAGGGCCGTTCCATCTGAATTACGGTGTTCAACATAAGCCCCAATAGCTCCGTTTTTGTTTGCGTCAGAATTAACAAGGATTGTTCCATTGCAAATCAATTGCGCATCCTGGATTCCATCCCCGACTTCATGTCGAAAATAAATTCCGTCGTTTTGGTTATAACAAATTGAATCCTGTTTATGGAAAATAATCTCGTTATTAACAAAGAATTTACCATTTTCTTGAATTAAGAGTTCCGAACCCGCCAGAAACTTGATTTTTTGTCGGTGGTTAAGGTCACCCCATTCCCTATGATCATTTTTATTCTACAACCAACGGGCAAAAAGGTTTTACGGGTATCCAATTCAATGCCACTGCTGCCGCTTCCTTCTTTCGCGTAAATGTATCCGATATTTACGTTGCCAGCTAAATACAAATTCGTATGCCTGGCGTTGAAATCTCTCGAGCTATAGAGTGGATCTTTCGTCACGTATTCAATGCCTAAATAGCCTGAAGTCACATAGAACATGCTTTGACTTCCCATATCAGAGGAGAATAAGGTGACTTCTTTATTGATGCCCATACCGCTAGGACCAATTAAAAGAGCGTAGGCGCTAACAACTGAACCTGCATCAATTTTCGTATAAGTTTGCAAATTCGGGAAATCCCATTCCCAAAAAGGGCATTGATTAGCACTAATCAGCATTGTCAAGCTTCCAGCGGTTGGCGCATCGTACATCGCCAAGGCCGTTGTCATTTTTGCTCCATTTTCAATTTCGATATATCGGCTTGCGTCCAGGCTGTTATCAAACACTTCTTTTTCTTGATTTGTAGGATTGGAATAGTCCTCTGAATTTTCTTTGACATAGCCATAACAATTGAACGTGGATTCGCTCTTGCATCTAATAGAAGAAGCTAATCCAAGATTTATTTCTGAATAATATCCGTTGTTTCCGTTTGTAGAACAGACACCACCAAGATTCAATGTTCCATAATTGATTATGTCTGCCCCATTCCTCATTTGCAGCAGACACGATCTATAAGTAGAAACAGTATCTTTGGATGAATCGCCCAACTTATTACCATAATTGTTTCTGCTGTCTACATCGGGAATCATGTAAATCGTTGAGTCGGATATGTTATTAGCTTTCTTTGATGCATCGAAAGCTTTTCCGACAAACGGAATTGTCAAAGTGACATTTTTCTTAATGGTGATGTCCTTATCGCACACAGCCGTTGCGCCGATATAGAGAATTATTTCCTGATTATCGGAAGCATTATCCAAAGCGGTTTTCAAGGAAGTGTAATTGATTTTTGTGCTCGAATTGTAGCAAACAACAGAATTTTCGGTTGTGTTTAACTTAAATGATTTGGATGCATCGGGGTTGATTGCTATCCAAGAAGAAAAGCCAGCGGTTACAAAAGATAACAAAGAGATGAAAAACAAGGAAAGCGCTGAGAATAAATGTTTTTTCATGCTTTCACCGCCGTTGCTTTGAATATGAATGTAGGCGAGTCGTTAGCGAAGCCTTTCATATCTCCCGTAAAAACATAAGAAATACGAACTTCAGTAAACGTAGCTGAGGAATCAATGGGAACCGAAATCAAGAAATTCAAATTGGATTCATCCCCTGAAAGCTTTTGATAAGAAGATTCGGCCAAATCTATTGCTAAGGAACTGAAACAAGACAAAAACTTTGCATTATTCCGACAATAAAGATTTGTCTTAATGTCCAATTCGTTATTAGCGCCAAGAAAAGAACCTTGCGAGCACAAGGAATTGTTGATTTTTAAAGTTACACCTATATTGCCAGAATCAACAATTGCATCATTTTGGACAATGCCATCAGGAGAAAGAGTGAAAGACGTGACGCCGATTTCCTCAAAAATATTACCGGATATGATGTCGGCCGCGCTCACGTTGATCTGCGCCTCACCGGCCATCACGCCGCCTATGCTCCAGGCTGAGAAGCCAATCGAAATCAGAGAGATATTACTTAGTAGTAATACCCCCCCGCAAGCCTTTGCGATAAGAATTTCTTCAATAAAAATCTCTTCTTCATGTCGTTTGTGCTTCCCAAAATCGCTTTATTGTACCACATGATGCCTTAAATCGGAAATTCTCTCACACGGCAGCTGCGTTTTGCCGAAAAGGTAAAGAGAAATCGATATTCAACAGCCTGTTTTTGCCATTCAAAAAAGGAGGAACGAACCCTCCTTGCCTCAAAGCTAATCAAACAACAATCCCAATCAATCGGCCGATGGAGTCGGCGACGTCATCGAAGGCTATTCCTTGGGCATAGCCCGCTTTCCTCGCATAGGATTCCCACAGTTTTCTCTGCATGGGGCTCGATGAAACGGATTCAAGCGTTCCCAGCGCCTTTTCCTTATCGATTTCGAATTTCCGGCATCGGCACGTCTCCCTGAAGGCTTCTTTCAAGGCTGGAACGTTCTTCTCGACAACCTTCTCCAAAACGTAGAGATCATACAAATCCTTCGACCTGCTGTTGAGAGCGCCTCTGAGGAGAAACGTCTGCAGCTTCTCGGCGACGACGCTTTCGACGGAATAGCTCTTCAGACGAAGCGTCTCCCCTGTGACGAGGCATTTGTATTCGTAATTCCGATCCGAAGGGTACACCGCATCCGCGGTTGCCAAATCGATGTCGAATCTCTGCCTGATGTTCTCGAGCCTTCCCTCGATGGAGACGCTGAAGCCGTTATAGATGTCGTCCTTCTTGATTTCCGAATCGCCGACGTATCGGAAAGAGACGTTGTCATCCGCATCCTCTTCGCAAATTTCCTTCATGATGCCAACGATTGTGGCTCGCTCCATGCGGATTCTTCTTACGATGAAGTCGATGTCCATCGTGGCCCTGTTCTCAATACCGAGGACGGAGGACAGAAAAAGGCCACCCTTGAGGACAAACCTCTCCGAATAGGGGGACAGCGAAAGTCTCTTCAGGAAGCAATCGAAAAAATACCTCGAGTAAACGACGTTCGCGCTGACGCCTTTCTCCCTCGCGATGCTTCCCACCCTCGCGGAAAGCGAGTCCCTGTTAATCCTCATAATCCATTGCCTCCAGAATCCGATACACTTTTTCTTCCACCTTCCTCATCCTCGCGTATCTGAAGAGGAAATCCATATCCTTGTCCTTTCCCTTCAGAAACGTCTTCACCGCCTTTAGGAATAGCTCCGAATCATAGTCATCTCTTTTCCTTATCATATCCACGACCATCTTCTCCTTGGAGAAGCAGGTAACGCTATTCCCAAACATGGTCTCGGCGCTGACGTTTCCCAAATCGAACAGCTCGACATTGTTCTCAATGTGGAAAATGACATTTGGCCCTATGCTTTCTTTTCTCACGCGGCACCCCTTCGGGATCGTGAACTCAATCGAATCTGGAATCCTATCGGTCAGTCCAAGGAGATAAAGCGCGGTCATTCCGGAATACACAATCCTCGGATATCTTCTCTGCAATTGAAAGAGCTCGTCAACGGTTTCATTTTTGGCGTAAACGCCACGCCTTATCCTTACAAGATTATTGGAGCTGACGTACCTTGCAAAGGCCGCCGGCGGGATGCCTTCCGCGATTGCTTCCTTCCTGGATATGCTGCCGTCTCCAGTTTCCATCATCCTTTCAAGCGTTTCATAATTCTGATTCATTCGTATCACCTATTTTCATTATTAGTGTAACCGATGTATCATGAATTATCAACGTTTTTGCCCGCATTCTCTGAAAAAACGTTAGATTTTGAGAAAGCCATACCGCCAGTTTAGAGCATTCGCTCCTGCAAATATGCTTTATTTGGATTTCGAGGAGCGTTTATCGCAAAAGGGAGGAACGCGTCCTCCTTGGCTTAAACATCATCTTTTGAAGGCCAGCATGATATTGCAATCATCTATGATCTTAGACTCAACATATTCCCATCCTCGTTCCTCCATCCTGTTGATTTCATCCGTGATCCTTTGCTGGGACACCTCTGACGATAGGGGGTAAAGAAATAGGTCAATCGTTTTGTATTCCATCGATTTTGCGTTCTCCTTCCATGTTCAGGCTCACATCCACATGAACCGACTTAACTAGTCTCTTTCTTTTCGAGCCCGTTTCCATTTTCTCGAAGATGAAATGCGGGTATTCGCATTCGAATTCCGTGAGCTTGACGGCATTATTCACATCGAATTTCCCGATGAAGTCCTTTTCGCTTACACCGCATTTGAAGATGAAGTTCAACCTATGTGGGTCGGGATTGCCATTGGAGTCAAAACCTCCGACGATGATCTTGTCGATGGTCGTCTCGAGTATCTCCCTTTGGAACTCATCGATTTTCTTGTGCCTGAGGATGGTTTCCTTGAAGGCCTTGAGTTTCCCCTTCACTTCGGATTGCTCGCGCTTTTTGTCCTTATAGCGGTCAAGCTCCGCTTTCACCATCTCTATTTCTTTCGTTATCGAGGCGTATTTCTTCTCGCAATCCTCTTTTGAGACGATTCCGCTGACCCTGAGTTCGACGATGTTGTCCTTCTGCTTCTCAAGATTTGAAATCTTAGCTTCCAAATCCGTGATTTTCTTTGCCGGGGAACTTGATAGGATGGTGTTCTCCACCGTTTCAAGGAATTCCTTCATCTGCTGTGAATCGTCTTGACCGATCAAGGCGTTTATCGATTCCAGGAAGGCCTTCTTGAGCAAATCCTCATCCACGGCGAGCGAATGGTTGCATTTCTCTTTCCCACTCTTGGTGGCCGTCACGCATTGCCATGTCCTCATTTGGGGATTCGACCTCGAATTGTATTTGACCCTCCTTGTGAGTGTGCCTCCGCAATATCCGCATTGAAGCATACTAGAGAAGGAATAGGCCCTAGTTATCTTCTCCCTCGTTTTGTCGTTGTACTGATTCACCCCGCGCCTTGGGCAGGCTTTTTTCCTCCTGATTTCGTTCGCTTGCTTGAAGACCTCCTTGGAGACAATCGGCTCATGGTGGTTCTCCAAATAGAATTGGTCCGATTCGCCGAAATTCGCAAGCCTTCTTTTGGATATCGGATCAACCGTGAACGTCTTCCCCAAGAGGATGTCCCCCTTGTATTTCTCATTTCCGATGATTCCGAGAACACCGCTGCTCCTCCATTCGAGGCTTCCGCTCTTGGTTTTGTACCCGAGCTCCTTAAGCTCTCTAGCGATGATGGTCGCGCCGGCACCTTCAATGTATCTTCTAAAAATGTAGCGAACCGTTTCAGCTTCTTCCTTGTTTACGGTCAAAGCCTTAGACTTCGCGTCGTAATCGTAACCAAGGCATCCCTGGAAGCCGATTAATTCTCCTCTTTGCATCTTCATCTTTAGCCCTTTTTTGACGTGCTCGGATGTGTTATGGACTTCCTGTTGGGCGACCGAGGAAAGGATAGTCAAGAGCAATTCGCCATCCATCGTGAGCGTGTTGATGTTCTCCTCTTCGAAATAAATGGCGACATTCTTCTCTTTTAGCATCCTCACGTATTTCAGAGTATCGAGGGTGTTTCTTGCGAATCTAGAGATGGATTTCGTCATGATGAGGTCGATTTCTCCATCCAAAGCCGAATTGATCATCCTTTGGAAATCCTCCCTCTTGTCGATTTTGGTTCCGGATATGGCCTCGTCCGCGAATATCTTCACGAGTTTCCAGTCATCCCTTTCCTCGATTTTTTCCTTGTAATATCTGACCTGCGATTCATAGCTCGAAATCTGCTCCTCGGAATCCGTGGAGACGCGGCAATAGGCCGCCACCCTGAGTTTCTTGCTTGCCTCGTTGGAGTTCCTATTCACCCCAATGGTTTTCGCTTTTATGTGTGTGACTGTTCCGAGCATTTCCGAAAGCCTCCTTTATGCATGCATGTTGAATTTCGCCAACAAAGCCTTTTTAATCCTGATGAACTCATCGCTGTTGATGGCCTTTCCTTGATAAAGGATATAAAGCCAATGGAGCTGAGTGGCGTAATCGAGCATGTCCTTTGTCTTTCTTTCAACCTTGCTAATAGTTAAGTCCTCCTTAATAGAACTATATTAGTTTGGCTTGCAATATCAGTATACAACCATCATAGGTTGTTTGTAAAGAATAAATCAAACTAATATAGTTATTTTAAATTGATTTTATTAAACTTTTTTGGTATGCTTGATATAGAGGTGAACTCAATATGGAAGAAAGCATCACACCACGCGCAAGCATATCAAAATACATATCCAAATTCCTTGAGGAATCGAAGATGTCCAAAGCGGCATTCGGCAAGCTCATCGGGGTAACTCCCACCTCCGTCACAAGGTGGATCGAATGCGTGTGTGCTCCAGACATCGACCTTCTTCCAAAGATTTCCGAAGTCCTCAACGTCTCCATCCCGGAGCTTCTCGGCGTCGGCGTGGAGAAGCCGCTTACCCCTTCCGAGGTGAAAATCGTGAGGGAATATTCTTCCAACATGTCCTTCAAGGAATTCGTGGACCTGTACATGAGCGATGGAGATTTCAGGAAATCCATCGATTACATCGTCTCCCTCACCGCTTAAACGCCCAGTATCTGAAGAAGGGCGCCAGCGAGTCTCACATACCATCTGTCATCGAATTTGTATTCCAAGTCAGCATCCACAGTGCTGGCTTTTTTGATTCCCATCCGATAGAGATAGCAATGCGCGGCAAGCTCCCCTTCCGCATTCATGATGGTTCTGTCAAACTTATTTTCAGCATCTGAATAGATTAACGAAAGCAGCTCCCAGCGCATTTTCCTATCGAGTTTGTAGCAATCCTTAATTTTCATGGATTCCGGATAGTAGATAACCTCCGTCGTCTCGCCGTTCGAGAGTTGGTAGGTTTCGCATTTGCCAATTTCATATGGTTCTCTAATAAACTTGCCTACATAACTGACGTTTCTTGCGTAATTGTAGGAATAGATGGAAACCAGGGAGATTGTTGTGATGAGGAGACTAAGCCCCCATCTGCGCTTCTTTTTCCCGAAGCCTTTCGACGTCGCTTTTCGTGTAAAAGCCATAATAGCCGATCGGCCTTTTGAACCCGAGGCATCTATATTCCTCATCCAACCCTTCCTTTAGATCCCTGAAAACTGGCTTTTCGCTTTGCCCGCAGACGAAATAACGCCATTTGCCGTCTTTGCCATAGACGTAGCAATACTCAATCCAGGAATCGGGGGAATTGATGTCATCCAAGTCGATGATCTTTGGTTCGGTGCCTTTTTCTCTCCTGTCGCGTCCATAGAAAACGGTCACGCCTTCCTGCCTATCTTCAAAGGAATGAGCAAAATCGGGATTCGGATCGATACATTCATTCAATGTCGCCATGTCTCCCAAAGAAATGAGTTTCTCCACCTTCGCCCTGTCGGAATAATGATCGAGCAGCATCGCGCCGTTATAAGTCAGATAGCCATCGCTATGGCAATAGCTCCCCAAGATCCTCCCGTCATCCAGCTCGATGCCGATATAACTTCTCGTGCTCATATCAGAAGCTGACGACCCCATCGCTTAATTGGATGGAATTAACCATCTGAGCATTGAGATTCATATCGACGAGAGCATTGAATTTCTCGGTTCCGTTGACGCTTACCTTGGTTCGGTATCCAGAGCCCTGCTTGACGGCAGCCTTGTAGTTGTTGATGAAATCGGATGCGATGGTTCTTGAGGTCCCCAATTCATCCCTATAAGTGTGATACATGATATATTGGAAGCTAGCCAAGTCAATAAATTCCTGTTTGGTGAAATTGACGCTCCCATCAAGGGTGATGCAGCCTCTCATGTATTTGTCGACTGCGGATGACAACACATTCAAGAATTGGCTCTTATCAGTGTAAGATACGCCTTTGTAATAATAGGTTCCGCTAGAATAGGTAGATGGGTTCACGGCTTCCCCGAACAAGGAGCGGAAAGAAACCTTCGATGAATCGTAATCGACGCTGAGAGAGAACTTATCTTCCCTCAATCCCTTGGTTCCGACGGAATAGACGGAGCTAATTGCGTTGATCTTTACCGGTTTGCCATCCGTGAAAGCATTGTTCTCAAAAGCAATGCTAAAAGGAGTCAAAACCTTCCTTTCGCAATCAATGAGAAGACTGGCCTTGACGCTTGGGTTATCCTTAAGGCTTAAGTCGAAATTGATTTTCCTGCCGAATGCCTTCTTGCACGTGAAGGTGATTGTCTTTTCGGCGGGATTGATGGAGTAGGTCATGTAATCCTCGACCTTTTTGCTGGCGTTGTATTCCCAATCGTATTGGCTGTCGGTTCCTCTATTCCAATCCAATCCCGCGTTGAAATCGGTGACAACGGCCTCCTTCGGATCAAGGGAGTAGCTCACAACCTTGGTGACGGTACCATCTGCATTGGATACCGTGCTCAAAAGCTTAATGTGGATGCCTTTGGCCTCGCTCACGCTGAAATCGTTGTCTTTACCTTCGTCGGTTTTCTCGATAGATTTAATGGCCTCTTGGTATCCGTAAACGGCACCGCCGACGAACGCGCCAAGGCCTAAGATAGCGCATCCCGTGATGATTAAAGCCGTCTTTAACGTTTTATGCGTCTTTTTCTTTGCGTTGAAATTGCTTTGCATCTGATTTCTCATATTTGATTTTCCTTTCATAGTTCTGCTTCTTCCTTCTGAACGTAATTTCCTATTTTCTCATCGAAGTCATAATCTTCCTCGTTGCCCCAGAGATCGAAGCTCATCTCATAAGCTTCCTTGGAATAGGGATCGAATTGGTTCTCCTCCACTGCTAGCCCATTCTCATAAACGTAGCGTCCACTCATGAATCCGGTTTGTTCCTCGGCGTACTCATGAACGATTCTCACATTTGGATGCATTCTGGCCATTTTCTCGATTGCGGGAACTGCAGGGGACCAAGCCGTGTCGAAGTAAACCGACTTTCCGTCTTCGGATAGGAAGGTATTGCATGAATTCCATTTAGTGCCCCAGTTTCGGATGGACCATTCGTACCAATCAGGCACGCCGAACTTGCACAGGTTGTCGAAGACCTTCTTCCCCAAATCAATGGTTGCGTAGAACTTGCCATTGTATTTTTCCTTGAGCTCTTCAATTTGCTTCGGCTTGATGACGCAGACGCTGATCCTTTCGTAATCGTTGGTGTTGAACGCCTTTTCAAGCAATCCGATGAACTTTTTGACAGGGACGACTTTATCCCTTTTGTCGCCGATGACATCAATGAGCGGATTGATCTTGGCGATGTAAAGGGGAAGCCCGTCGAGCGACCTTGAGCTTTTTTCGACCTTTAGCTCTTCCGGCATCCTCTCGATAGTATTGAAGTCGAAAGCCTCTTGCCCGTTCTCGTCCTTTGCGAGATGGGCGAATAGGACGGCCTTTGCATCCTTCCCCTCTATTCTGATTCGGTTTGTCACCCAGTTTGGCATAGAATCCTCCTTCTTTTCTTTCCTTCATCTTTTCCTCCGTACGCTCTCTTCAAGGCGAGCTCGGTTGCTTTTGTGGAAATCGATGAGCTGGTTGAGATAATGCGTGTCTTTCGAGAACACGCTGTTCCTCACGTATCTTCCCCACAAAGTCTTCAATATCTCATTCATTTGGCTCATCTCCTCAAATTGGGAATCGCTAAGGATTCCGTTGAGGACGTATATGTGGATTTCCTTGTAGAAAGAGATCATGAGCGCATTTTCGATGGCGTAGCGAGCGCCTCTCTTCATCGCGTTTCCGATGAAGCTTTTGTATTCCTTGTGAACCTTTGAGGCGACCGCTCTTTTGATTTCGTCCGTCATAGAACGGCCTCCTCCCTTTTCATCTCGGCCCTTCTTTGCTCCATGGCGTGAAAGGCGTCGATGAAATCCATGCCATCGACCTTGTTTTGATCGATGTAAGCCATGATCTTCTCGGTCTGTTTTTCCGTAAGGGATATGGAAGCGCCCGTGTTGGGATCATAACCGACAAAAATCAGGCACCCTCCCATCACATGGTCATATTCGGGCAGCATGACGTTTGGAGAGGAGCCATTGTTTAGGAAATCATCGTTGCAGATGATGTCGGCTTGCCCTTCCATGCCCGGAACCGAAGTCATGTCGATCAAGCCTCCGACCCTCTTCTGGAATTCCTTGACGCTGTTTTTGATTTCAACGACCTTCGGTTCCTTGTTTTCTTCTTTGACCACAGCCTTGATGACGTCCTGAAACATTGAGCTTTCCCTATCGCGGAACATCTCGAGTGTATCCTCCTCATCGGCGAGCTTGCTTTCGTCGAACTCATATTCCGGATATACGCAATAGCCAGAGCCTTGGACGTATCCCGTTGGCTTGCCCAAACCATTATCCTCTATGAGCTTTTTCGCCCAAGGACAGTTATTGGTATCGACGAAGGCGACATTTCCTTTGCCGACTTGTGGGCTTTTGGAATTGCTGAGATTAACCGTCATGACGGCATATGGTTCAAGGGTATCCACATCATACAAATCAACCGCCAAGCCGCCCTTGGCGTATTCCTGGCGGATAGGCAACAGCCTGATTTCGCCATCTAACCCTTTGAGATTTATGATTTTATTTTCGTAGTCTTTCATTGTTTCCTCCTACATTTCGCATTCGCCCTTATAGGACTTCGAGCATTGTGAGAGTGCCTTTTCGATGGTCACAGGAAGATAAGAGGCGTTTTTCTCCCATTTCTCCCTGGATAATCCGCTGCTTAGCATGATGGCTTCGATTTGGTTCCTGTCCTGCGTCCAGAAAGCGAGGATGCTGGCCATGGCGAAATCGGCGTTGCTGGCAGAAGGGTATCCCGAGATATTTCCTTCATATAGGGCGTTGAATTTGTCCCTTTGCCTGGATTTTCTTATCTTCTCGATGATTTCCCTTTCTGACATCGAAGGGGCGGTTCGCACGATTTTTCTTGGCGGCGGCATCCACCCAACAATGCTTTTACTTATTTCCTCGATTTGCTTCGGATAGTAAATGATTTCTTTCCTTCCATCGATGACGTCTCCCGTCATGCATAGAAACCTCTTCGTGTCGTAGATTTCGATTCCGAGCGAGTCGTTTCTTTTCTTCGCGTTTTTCTCTAGTTTCCCTTTTGCGATGATGTGGATGCCATGGCCGCTGCACGATCTTTCCGCATACGTTTCGGAAAGCATCGAAAGAAGCCTTTGAGACAATTCGTTTACGTTCCCCTCGTCGTCTACGGAATGATCCGTATCGATGAAAACGTAGCCGTCAGTCAAAACGAATGCCAATCCATCGATATGCAGTTCCTGCTTTTTCAACGCCCTCATCGCGGTCAAAAACGAGGACCAAGTTGTCGGGTCATTGGCTTTCGCAAAGGTGAGATCGGTTGGATTCAGCATGAATTTCTTCGTTTTGCCATCCACTTCCTTCTTCCTGTAGCAAACCCACTGTTTCTTTCCCTTCATCTCTGACGGGATATTCTCCTCTTTGAACATCAGCAGGCCACTGCCTCAACTATTCTCGGTTTGCGGATTGTCTCTTCGTGGGTTTCGGTCTTCTCTTTTTCTCTTTCGATTTTTGCTTTGAGTTTTTTATCCTCAATAAACGCCTCGTCGATTCCGTTGATTAGTTCAAGAGAATATCTCGATATGACATCCATGTTCTTTCGGAACTTCGTAATATCGCCTTCCGCCCAGCCGGTGATATAAGAGAAATTGAAATCCTTGGTATCCAAACCGAGATGCGAACAAACAACGCAGGCGATGGATTCCGCCTCCACTTCCTTGATGTCCCTGTCAGGAAGCGTCATAACGCCTTCGAATTTTGCTTTGTACGGGTTATGGGCCAAAGCGTGCCCACATTCATGAACGAGAGTAGAAATTTCCTGCAAATCGGACATTCCGTCCAAAAGGAAAATCTTCCTTTCCTTGTGGTTGCATAACCCGTAGCACCCTTGCCCTAATTCTTCTTTGGATGCAAAGCTCACTGAATAGCCTTCTTTGGCGACGACGGACATCAACCCGGCCTTGATAAGCTCCTTTTCCTCAACTGTGGTTTTATCATCCATTTTGAAGGCTTTGATTTCCTTGCCCTTCGTTTGGGAAACATCGAACACGAAGGATGGCTTATAGCTTTTCACCACCGCGATCTTCCTTGTCTTGATTGCCCCATCCTCATCGGTGATGAAATTTCCGTTCTCGTCCTCGAGCATCACGTCTTCTACCGTCTTGACGGGTGCGAAGATCTTGATTGCCTTCTCGTCTTTCTTGATGCTTCTGCCTAAGTAGTTCCAGCCCTTCATCCCATTGACGAAACTGGCGTTCGGATTTTGTAGAAGGATGTAAATCTGGTTGGTGAGGGAGTATTTGCCGAGGTTTCCCATCATGATCAGAACATCTTTGTATTTTCCTGACTTGATGAATTCCTCGAGCTTTTCGTCGACCTCATTCATGATTCTCTCGACTTCTTCTTTTCGGAACGGCTTAGCATCTATGCTTTTCTTCTCCATTCCCTGCCTCCTTTCATTCCTAAAGGGCTTGTGCCCCTCACCTAATAGGTAAAATAGGAGGCTGAAAATTAGCCCCTTCTAAGAAAAGAACCAAAATTTCAAAATGCTTTTATAGATTATTTGAGAATCAAAAGAAACGTCATTGATTGAATTTATTGTGTCCTAAAAAGACAGGTAATATTTATAGTCTTCATGAGCTTTATGCTAAAATTAAGTCAAAGAGAAAACAGGTGTCGGCGCTTTTTTAGGTTAACCGACGAGCAAACGCCTTAAAATCTTTTGAAGACGAATTGGGCGATACGCACCTAAAAATCTAGCAAAATCCTTTTGCGACAAAACAAAAGGAGAAGGGAAATTATACAAATATGGAAATTGAATTAGAAAATGTAGGCGCAATCAACAAAGGGACTATTACTTTTGATGATGACAAAATTAACATCATTTATGGCTCAAATGGAATAGGAAAGACAACCATCCTCGCTGCAATTCAAGCAAAATTAAATGGCACTTTTGATAACGACCAAAGTGCTTTCGTCCCATTTTTTAATAAGAGTGCACAGCCTAAAATCACTTTAAAGAGTTGCTCGATTTCCAACATTTTAACTTTCAATAGGAATTATGTTGATTCGTATTTGTACAACAGTGATGACATAGCTAACAACAGTTATTCTTTGATAGCAAAAACGCAAAATTATGACGATGAAATTCAAGCAATAAATCAGCAAATTCTTGATGTTCGGAAATCTTCAAGCGCACCGATTTTGAATGAATTTTGTAAAACAATAAATAATGTTCAAAGCGAAATCAATTTTAATGAGTCAAAAAATGGTCAAGTCCGCATAAAAGCTAATTCGAAAATTGGAAAATCTTTAAAGGAACAAATCAAACAAGAAGTCGAATTGGATTCTTCTCTTTCAAAATACTCAGCTTTTAAAGGAATTCTCAATTGGATTGACTGGATCAAAACAGGGATTGATATACTTGGGCAGGCTAATGTGCAAATATGTCCTTTTTGCGGTAATGATTTATCTGATGACGAGTTACATGGCGTTCATTCAATTTCCTCAAAAGGAACTTCAAAAAAATTTCAAAACAATATAAACGCAAGAAACGCCCTTTTGGCAATAAATAGATTTATAAATGAAGAAGGGAAGAAAGCAATAACTGATTTTTGCAATAAAAAAGAGCCTTTGGGTAATGTCGATGCATCCTATTTGAAAAATAATATCGAAAGACTTGAAAAGGAGGCTGAAAAACTATTCAGATGGCAAAATTGGCTGCCTGTATCTGCAAGCGATATTGATCAAAAAGGGTTGTTAGATCACATTGCCAAAAGCAAAATTGACCTTTCAATTTTCGATGGTTCTTCAAAAGAGTTGCTAGAGGCTTTAAATAGCTATAACAATTCACTTGAAAAATTAGAAAAGGAAGCAAACAGATTAGCAATAGATCTATCGAAGTTAAATGCAGAAAAAAGCAAACTGATTGAGCGCTTCAAAAAACCAATAAATCAATTTCTTAAACTATCGGGCATACCATATGAAGTATCCGTTGAATTGCTTGATGATAAGGCGTTTACACATCTTAGATATAGTGGAGTAAATGAAAATGTTAGCGATGTCAAAAAGTCTTTAAGCTATGGCGAATACAACGCAATTGCTTTATGCCTATTTGCGTTAGAAGCAATTAACACGAAAAATACGTTAATCGCTTTAGATGATCCAATTTCATCTTACGATAGCGAAAAACGAGCATCAATTCTAATATCGCTATTTTGCGATAGAAATTCTGGGTTGTGTCTTAAAGGAAAAACTATTGTAATTCTAACCCATGATTTTGAGACGTTAGTTCCATTTTTCAAATGGCCAAGGTTAAACGCCAAAGAACAAGTCTCCGCCTGGCATTTGATATCAAAAAATAATGAGCTTACAGAAAACAAGATTGATGAATCGCAAATTAAAAATATGGCTGTTCTAGAAAAAGAAATGGCCAAAAATGAAAAACTCCCATTTTTAATAAGAGTAGTTCATTTAAGAAAATTTTATCAATTAATAGATTTTGATGGCGATGAATACCAATTCTTGTCATGCCTCACGCATGAAGATTCTGAACATGAAAAGCCAGTAATCAAGATTAATGGCCGATTTCAAGATATGAATGAAGAAAAAATATCCTCTGTTGAAACCGAATTGAAAGAGTTTTTAGGCGAAGGGAGCTTTGATGAATGGAAGGAAAAAGTCGGCGATAATCAATCGCTCTTACAAACCTATAACAACGAAACAAACGACTACAATAAATTGATTATAGCTAGGCAAATCATTAGAAACCATTTTAAGAAGGAAGCAAGTCAAACCTTGCTAAAAGCGTATATCACAGATACATATCACGTCGATTCCGAACACATATTCGGATTTGAAAGTCAATTTGACAACGTGCCTCGTTATATTCTCGACATCTGCGATGACACCATCAATAAAATTACCCAAGAAATAAAAGCAAAATAATCAAGCAACAAATTCTTAAAGGATTCAATCATAATAAAACTCGCCATTCAACAACACTTCATCCTTGATAACATGATGATTTTGTGTTTCATTCAGCGAGTTTTTAT
>ERZ808240.2257-NODE-2257-length-21694-cov-5.950090_pt1 | contig 21694 bp, 13 predicted proteins | sample MGYA00521084_ERZ808240 | MGnify/ENA primary metagenome ERZ808240 (study PRJEB31516, sample SAMN03275571) | gut metagenome | biome: mammalia-associated habitat; material: feces | host: Papio cynocephalus | place: Kenya | collected 2012-08-06 ...
AGGCCACATCTGTTAAGAAATCAAATGATGAACTAAATAGCGAGAATCTCCCCCTCAATCCCAATCGTCACTACCTGCCATGGAATGAATTTTCCGCTGGCTTTTAAGGCTTCGGTTGCAGCATGTTCTAATCCGCCGCAGCAAGGGACTTCCATGCGGACAATGGTAAGGCTCTTGAAGTCGTTGCGCTTGATAATTTCGGTGAGTTTTTCTGTGTAATCTACGGCATCCAGTTTCGGGCATCCGATCAGGACGACATGATTCTTGATGAACTGGTTATGGAAGTTACCGTATGCATAAGCGGTACAGTCAGCGGCAATCAGAAGATTTGCATTCTGGAAGTATGGTGCGCACAGAGGTGCAAGCTTGATCTGTACCGGCCACTGGCGGAGCTGGCTTTCCATAGGAGGAGTAGTTCCCTCTATATTATTATTATTATTGTGTGTATCATGTGGATGAGAAACGGAACGTGCCATGGAACCTGGACATCCACCGTGGTGTGGTGTGCCGTGTGCATCATGATCGTGTGCGTGAGCTTTTTTGGCATCCAGGTGTTTCTGTAATGCTTCCGGTCCCCTGGCTGCAAGATGCGCCTTTACGGCATCGTCATCGTAGGCATCGGCTTCGCGCTCTTCGAATGTGATCGCATTTGTTGGACAGGCCGGCAGACAGTCACCGAGACCATCGCAGAAATCGTCACGCATTAATCTGGCTTTCCCGGCAACCATCTGGATGGCACCTTCGTGGCAGGCATTCGCACATGCACCACACCCGTTACATTTTTCTTCATTTATATGGATAATTTTTCTGATCATATGACAGATCCTCCTTTTTCGTTAATTACTGCTTTGTAAGAATGAAAGGTAAGAACAGATAGGTGTTTTACCCTTGACGAGTATTAGTTTACTATAAAGGCAGAAAATCGTGTTGTTGTTATAACAACAAAATAAGAAAATATTTAAGGGGATGTGAAAATATCGGAGATAGGCGGAAGAAACTATAGAAAAAGAGAAAGAAGATGTGTTAAACTTTGAATATGTGTGAATATCCGGCAGTTTTACTGTCAGAAAGAAAAAGTGAAATGCAGTAATAAAATATAGAAGAAAAATAATTAAGAAAAGAGGAAGATATATGGCACAGATTTATGCATTAAAAACAGATGAGATTCAGAAATATGAGACAGAACATCAACAGGAAGTGCGCCGGCTGGCCGGAGAGTGTATGCTCCTTCTGGAAAATGACGGGGTGCTGCCATTTACGGAAAAGATTAAGAAGATTGCTTTATATGGAACAGGAGCCAGACATACGGTGAAAGGCGGAACGGGTTCCGGAGATGTCAATGTACGGGAAAGCATCTCTATTGCACGCGGGCTGGAAGAAGCAGGCTTTGAACTGGTCACAGGAAGCTGGCTTGACCGGTATGACCAGATACTGGAAGAGACAGAAAAAGAATATTTAAATAAATTGAAAAGCATTTCGGAAAAGACGGGAAAGTCTCCGGTTATTGTGAGATTTGAGAATCCATTTAAAGAGCCGGAACAGCCACAGATCACAGATACGGATCTGGCAGATGCAGACGCAGCAATCTATGTGATCTCCAGAAATTCCGGAGAAGGGAAAGACCGGACTGCGGAAAAGGGAGATTATTATCTGAGCGATATAGAACTTCAGAATATACGATGCATGACGCAGCATTACACAAATTGTGTTGTTGTGTTAAATGTTGGCGGGATTATAGATCTGACAGAACTTAAGAAGATACCGGGGATACAGGCAATTCTGCTGGCGGGTCAGACGGGAAATATGGGAGGCTATGCGGTTACTGATGTACTGACTGCGAAGACATTCCCATCCGGAAAGCTTACCGATACATGGGCAGGAGCTTATGAAGATTATCCATCATCAAAGACATTCAGTTACCGGAATGGAAATGTGGATGATGAATACTACAGTGACGGAATTTATGTCGGATACCGGTATTTTGATACATTTGGCGTTATGCCGTTATATTGTTTTGGATATGGAAAAGGATATACCGAATTCGATATTTCAACAAAGAATGTGACGGCAGATGAAAAGCAGGTAAAGGTAGAAGTAGAGGTAACTAATACCGGAGATAAGTATCCTGGAAAAGAAGTGGTCCAGGTCTATTATTCAGCACCGGACGGAGTCATGGAGAAACCGACACAGGAACTCGCCGGATTTGCCAAGACGGGACTTTTAGGACCGGGAGAAAAAGAAACTGTAACCATTACATTTGCAACAACAGATATGGCTTCTTATGATGCGTATGATGCTGCATGGGTCATGGAAGAGGGAGAATACACGATCCGCGTGGGAAACAGTTCCCGTACAACAAAGATTGCAGCACTCATCGATCTGGATGAAACGGTGCAGACAGTTCAGCTTAAGAATGTGATGAAGGATACCGAATTTACGAAAGAGATCCATCATATGGTACCGCTTTTTGACTTGGAACTGGATGACACTCCGTTTATGCGTCCAATTCTGCTGCATGCGGAAGATTTCAGAAAAGAGATCATGGAATACGAGGTAATGAGACATACATTAGAAGATAAGCGTCCGGATGAGGTGCTGACACTTCAGGATGTAAAAGAAGGAAAAGCGACTCTGGATGAACTGACTGCGCAGCTGACAGTAGAAGAGATGGCAGAGTTATGTGTGGGAACAGAACGACTGGAAGAGGGAGGTAATGTGATCGGATCGGCATCGGCATGCGTACCGGGAGCGGCAGGAGATACCACATCGGCATTGATAAAGACGAGACAAATTCCGAATCTGATCCTTGCAGACGGCCCGGCGGGCTTACGTCTGCAGAAGCATTTTAAGACGGATAAAGATGGAAATAAATTACCGGGTGGAGAACAGTTCGGAATGGAAAGCACGCCATTTTCGGAAGAATTACCGGAAGATGCACAGGATTATTATCAGTACTGTACGGCAATCCCAATCGCAACGACACTGGCGCAGTCCTGGGATCTGGCGCTGATCTGCAGAATGGGTGAGATTGTCGGGGAAGAGATGGAGAAGTTCCACATTCATCTGTGGCTGGCTCCTGGAATGAACATTCACAGGAATCCACTCTGCGGAAGGAACTTTGAATATTATTCGGAAGATCCGGTTCTTTCCGGTCTTTGTGCAGCGGCTGACACAAATGGTGTACAGTCCCATAAAGGACATGGAACTACGATCAAACATTTTGCGGCGAATAACCAGGAAGATAACCGGATGTTCACGAATGCGCATATCAGTGAGAGGGCACTCAGAGAGATCTATCTGAAAGGATTCGAGATTGCAGTTAAGAAAGCACAGCCATATGCGATCATGACATCTTATAATCTGATCAATGGAACGCATGCAGCCAATCATTATGAGATGCTGCAGAATGTAGCCCGTGATGAGTGGGGATTTGAGGGCCTTGTCATGACAGACTGGTATACATCGCAGGATATGAGCGCACTTGGAATGAAATCGGAAAGTGGAAAATACAGTTATTCCGATAGTGTGCAGTGTATTAAGGCGGGAAATGATCTGCAGATGCCGGGATGTAAGAAGAATGTAGATGATATTATAGAGGCAGTGAAGAAAGGAAATGGGATCACAAAGGTGGATCTTCAGTTCTGTACAAAACATATATTGGGAATTGCACTAAAGACGATATAGAAGATAAATATAAAGGACAGATGGGCAGACATAATAATATAGTAGAGTGTCTGCTCATTTTTTATAAAAAAATCTCCATAAAAAAATATATTAAAAAAATATCTAAACAGTGTTGACAAAAATATAAGAGAGTGCTATCTTAATAGTCGAAAGGTGTTAGCACTCAGATGTAAAGAGTGCTAATAACCAGAAACCGAAAGGAGGAGGTACCGGTGGTAAACCATGAAGAGCTTAGTGAAAGAAAACTGAAAATACTTCATGCAGTCATTCAGAATTATCTGGAGACAGGCGAGCCGGTTGGTTCCAGAACAATTTCCAAGTATACGGACCTGAATCTTAGTTCAGCAACAATCCGTAATGAGATGGCAGATCTGGAAGAGATGGGATATATCATCCAGCCTCATACGTCGGCAGGACGTATTCCTTCGGATAAAGGATACAGGCTCTATGTAGATATGCTGATGGAGAAGAAAGAGCAGGAGCTGAATGAGATGCAGGATCAGATGCTTGATAAGGCAGACAAGATGGATCAGCTTTTGAAACAGGCAGCAAAGGTTCTTGCAACGAATACAAATTATGCGACGATGGTTTCGACTCCGATGAACAATTCGAACAAGATTAAGTTCATTCAGTTATCTATGGTAGATGAGGAACAGATAATCGCAGTTATCGTACTGGGAGGCAATGTGATCAAGAACAAGATCATTAACATTGATGAACCAATCAGTAATGAGAATCTGCTGAAGCTGAATATGCTGTTGAATACAACACTCAACGGCATGGCAATCGAAGAGATCAATCTGGGACTGATCGCCAGATTAAAAGAGCAGGCAGGAATCCACAGTCAGGTAGTCGGATATGTTCTGGATGCTGTTGCAGATGCCATTCATCTGGATGATGATATGCAGATCTACACAAGTGGAGCAACGAACATTTTCAAATATCCGGAGCTGAGTGATAATCAGAGTGCACAGGAAATCATCAGTGCATTTGAAGAAAAACAGCAGTTATCAGAACTGGTAACACAGACCCTGGCGCAGGATGATAATACCGGTATTCAGGTTTATATCGGAGATGAAACTCCGGTACAGACGATGCGAGACTGCAGTGTTGTTACAGCGACATATGAACTGGGTGACGGTATGAAGGGAACGATAGGAATTATCGGACCGAAACGTATGGATTATGAACATGTTTTAAAATCTATGAAGCGTCTCCAGACAGAACTGGATCAGATGTTTCATAAGAATGATAGAAAGGTGGAATAACCCTTGGAAAATAAGCAGGAAAAAAGCCAGGAAGATATGGTAAAAGAAGCTGTAGAAGAAGCAAAGAAGACTGCAGCCGAGGCTGAATCCGCAGAAGCAGAAGACGAAGAGACGAAAGAAACTTCGGAAGAAGCTGAGACAGAAGAAGCAGAAGAGACCACTGAAAAAAAGACTGGCAAGAAATTATTTGGTAAAAAGAAAGATAAGAAAGACGAGAAGATAGAAGAGCTTACAGATAAGCTTACTCGTCAGATGGCAGAGTTTGATAACTTCCGCAAACGTACAGAGAAGGAGAAATCCCAGATGTACGAAGTAGGAGCGAAAGATATCATAGAAAAGATTCTTCCGGTTGTAGACAACTTCGAAAGAGGTCTGGATGCAGTGAAGGAAGAAGACAAAGACGATCCGTTCGTCCAGGGAATGGAAAAGGTGTATAAGCATCTGGTTACTACCCTGGAAGGAATTGAGGTAAAGCCTATTGAAGCAGTAGGTCAGCCGTTTGATCCGAATTTCCACAACGCAGTGATGCATGTGGAAGATGAAAACTTTGGTGAGAATGTTGTCGCCGAAGAATTTCAGAAAGGCTACACATACCGTGATTCAGTCGTAAGACACAGCATGGTAAAAGTAGCAAACTAATTACTGGATATTAACTAATTTCAGAATAAATAATATAGGAGGAAATTTATTATGGGTAAAATTATAGGTATTGACTTAGGTACAACAAACAGCTGTGTAGCCGTAATGGAAGGTGGACAGCCAACAGTTATCGCTAACACAGAAGGCGCAAGAACAACTCCATCTGTTGTAGCATTTACAAAGACAGGTGAACGTCTTGTCGGAGAACCTGCAAAACGTCAGGCAGTAACAAACGCAGAGAGAACAATCTCTTCTATTAAAAGAGAGATGGGATCTGATTACAAAGTAACAATCGATGATAAGAAATATTCTCCACAGGAGATTTCCGCAATGATCCTTCAGAAACTGAAAGCAGACGCAGAAGGATATCTTGGTGAAAAAGTAACAGAAGCTGTTATCACAGTACCTGCTTACTTCAATGATGCTCAGCGTCAGGCTACAAAAGATGCCGGTAAGATTGCCGGTCTTGATGTAAAACGTATCATCAACGAGCCAACAGCTGCAGCACTTGCTTATGGTCTTGACAATGAGAAAGAACAGAAGATCATGGTATATGACCTTGGTGGTGGTACATTTGATGTATCTGTTATCGAGATTGGTGACGGAGTTATCGAAGTATTATCTACAGCCGGTAACAACAGACTTGGTGGAGATGACTTCGACCAGAAGATCACAGACTATATGATCGCTGAATTCAAGAAACAGGAAGGCGTTGACTTATCTACAGATAAGATGGCACTTCAGAGATTAAAAGAAGCAGCTGAGAAAGCAAAGAAAGAGCTTTCTTCTGCAACAACAACAAATATCAACCTTCCATTCATCACAGCTACAGCTGAAGGTCCAAAACATTTCGATATGAACCTTACAAGAGCTAAATTCGATGAACTGACACATGATCTTGTACTGAAGACATCTGAGCCGGTACAGAGAGCATTATCAGACGCTGGTATCACAGCAGCTGAACTTGGTCAGGTACTGTTAGTTGGTGGATCTACACGTATCCCGGCAGTACAGGAAGAAGTAAAACGTCTGACAGGTAAAGAGCCAAGCAAATCTCTGAACCCAGATGAGTGTGTAGCACTCGGTGCATCTGTTCAGGGTGGTAAACTTGCAGGAGATACAGGCGCTGGCGACATCCTTCTTCTGGATGTAACTCCACTGTCACTGTCTATCGAGACAATGGGTGGTGTAGCTACTCGTCTGATCGAGAGAAATACAACAATTCCTACTAAGAAGAGCCAGATCTTCTCTACAGCAGCTGACAACCAGACAGCCGTTGATATCAACGTTGTACAGGGTGAAAGACAGTTCGCAAGAGATAACAAGTCCCTCGGACAGTTCAGACTCGATGGAATCGCACCAGCTCCACGTGGAGTACCGCAGATCGAAGTTACATTCGATATCGATGCAAATGGTATCGTAAATGTATCTGCAAAAGACCTTGGAACAGGAAAAGAACAGCATATTACAATTACAGCCGGATCTAACATGTCTGATGAAGATATCGATAAAGCTGTAAAAGAAGCTGCTGAATTCGAAGCTCAGGATAAGAAACGTAAAGAAGGAATCGATGCTAAGAATGAAGCTGACGCTATGGTATTCCAGACAGAGAAAGCTCTGCAGGAAGTTGGCGACAAGCTTGACGGTGCAGATAAAGCAGCAGTAGAAGCTGACTGCAAAGCTCTGAAAGAGTTACTTGAGAAAGCAAATGTTGACAGCCTTACAGACGAACAGGTTGCTGAGATCAAAGCTGGTAAAGAGAAACTGACAGAGAGTGCTCAGAAACTCTTCACAAAGATGTATGAACAGGCTGGCGCAGCAGCAGGAGCTCAGGGAGCAGGTCCTCAGCCAGGAGCTTCAGCAGGAGCTCAGGGAGCAGGTCCGGCACCAGAAGGATTCCAGGGCGACGATGTCGTAGACGGAGATTACAAAGAAGTCTAAGAACATTAAGTGAGGAATAGGAAATGGCAGAGTCAAAAAGAGATTACTATGAGGTGCTTGGGGTCAGTAAGGATGCTGACGAAGCAACTTTGAAAAAAGCATATAGACAGGTTGCCAAGAAGTATCACCCGGATATGAATCCGGGTGATGCTGAAGCTGAAAAGAAGTTCAAAGAAGCTTCTGAGGCATATGCAGTCTTGAGTGATCCGGAAAAACGTCGTCAGTATGATCAGTTTGGTCATGCGGCTTTTGACGGTAGTGCAGGAGCAGGCGGATATGGTGGATTTGACTTTAACGGTGCTGATTTTGGTGATATTTTCGGAGATATCTTCGGAGATTTATTCGGTGGCGGACGCAGAGGCGGACGTGCGAATCAGGGACCAATGAAAGGCATGAATATCCGCAAGAGTGTCAGAATCACATTTGAAGAGGCTGTATTTGGATGCGAAAAAGAATTAGACGTCGTATTGAAAGACCCATGTCCGAAATGTAACGGAACAGGTGCCAAACCGGGAACATCTCCGGAGACTTGTCCGAAGTGTGGCGGAAAAGGCCAGGTAGTATATACGCAGCAGTCATTCTTTGGAACTGTACAGAATGTACAGACCTGTCCGGATTGCCAGGGTACTGGTAAGATTATTAAGGAAAAATGTCCGGATTGCGGTGGAACAGGCTTTGTATCAAGCAAGAAGAAGATATCCGTATCGATTCCTGCAGGTATTGATAATGGTCAGAGTGTCCGCATCCGTGAAAAAGGTGAGCCGGGTGTAAACGGCGGACCAAGAGGAGATCTTCTGGTGGAGGTTGTGGTATCAAGACATCCAATCTTCCAGCGTCAGGATATGCATATCTTCTCAACTGTACCGATTACATTTGCCCAGGCGGCACTTGGCGGAGACATCCGTATCAAGACGGTAGATGGAGAAGTTATCTACACTGTAAAACCGGGAACCAAGACAGACACCAAGGTACGTCTGAAAGGAAAAGGAGTTCCATCTCTTCGGAATGCACAGGTTCGTGGCGATCACTATGTAACACTGGTCATCCAGACACCGGAACACTTAAGTGCAGAGGCAAAAGAAGCACTGCGCAAGTTCGATGAACTGACCGGTAATTCTCTTGGAGCAAAAGAATCCGAGAAGACAGAAGAACACGAACATAAGGGTAAAAAGAAAAAAGGATTTATGGATAAATTAAAGGAAACCTTTGATGATTAAGTTCATCAAGGGTTTCCCTTTATTTTATAAGAAAAACAAAAAAATACTGGAAATCAGTAAGGTAACGTGCTATCATGTTAAATAAATTAAAAAATTAACAATCTAGGAGGACTTAAGTATGTACGCATTCGATGAGATTAAAAAAGCAGACAGTGAAATTGCAGATGCCATTCAGGCAGAGATGGAGAGACAGAATTCGCATCTGGAGCTGATTGCGTCGGAGAACTGGGTAAGTAAAGCAGTTATGGCTGCAATGGGAAGTCCGCTTACAAATAAATACGCAGAAGGATATCCGGGAAAACGTTACTATGGCGGATGTCAGTGTGTGGATGTAGTGGAAGATCTTGCAAGAGAAAGAGCTAAGAAGTTATTTGGCTGTGATTATGCCAATGTACAGCCGCATTCCGGAGCACAGGCTAACCTGGCAGTATTCTTTGCCATGCTGGAGCCGGGAGACAAAGTTATGGGTATGAACCTGGATCACGGCGGACATTTGACACATGGATCTCCGGTAAATATTTCCGGTAAATATTTTAACGTAGTATCTTATGGTGTAAATGATGAAGGTGTGATCGATTACGACAAGGTACGTGAGATTGCAGTAAAAGAGAAACCAAAGCTTATCATTGCAGGAGCAAGTGCTTATGCAAGAATCATTGATTTTAAGAAATTCCGTGAGATTGCAGATGAAGTAGGAGCATACCTGATGGTTGACATGGCTCATATCGCAGGACTTGTCGCAGCAGGACTTCATCCAAGCCCGATTCCGTATGCGGATGTTACAACTACAACAACACATAAGACACTTCGTGGACCAAGAGGAGGCCTGATTCTTTGTAATCAGGAAGCTGCAGATAAGTTCAACTTTAACAAAGCAGTATTCCCTGGAATTCAGGGAGGGCCGCTGGAACACGTGATCGCAGGAAAGGCTGTATGCTTTAAAGAGGCATTGGAGCCAGAATTTGCAGAATATCAGAAACAGATCATCAAGAACGCACAGGCACTCAGCAAGGGACTTATGGACCGTGGAGTGAAGATTGTATCCGGCGGAACGGACAATCACCTGATGCTGATCGACTTAAGAGGAGAAGATGTTACCGGTAAAGAACTGGAAAAACGTCTGGATGCCGCACATATCACATGTAACAAGAATACGGTACCGAATGATCCAAGATCTCCATTCATAACCAGTGGTGTCAGACTTGGAACACCTGCAGTTACAACAAGAGGATTAAAAGAAGACGATATGGATGTGATCGCAGAGTGCATCGCACTGGTACTTCAGAGTGAAGATAATATTGAAAAAGTAAAAGGAATGGTTGCAGAACTGACTGCAAAATATCCTCTGGATATGTAAAAAATGATAAAAGTAAATTAGATAAAATACGCCTGGGTAAATGTTTTGGACACACCCGGGCGTATTTTTTAAATATAAGTTCCTGTTGTCATAATTATAGTACAGGATATATTTATGAAAATGATAGAAATAAAGCAATAACGGGGTGGAAATTTAAAAATAAGAAGAGTATAATTAGAAGTAATGTATATGAAACTATACAAGGATAAAAGAGGGGAGACCTATTATATATAATATAGAAATTCGGGAAGGAGCTAGATTTTGAGACTTAGAAATATTAAAGTAGCAAAGAGATTGGGAACAAAAGCACTTACAGGAGTGCTTGCAGCAGGACTTATCATAAGTACTCCGGCAGCGGTTCTGGCAGATGGAGCGACAGAGAATGCCGGGACACAGAGCACAGCCTCTCAGGCACCTGCTTCACAGACAGAGAAACTGCAGGCAAAATCAGTAGATGGAACGGATACACTTACTGTTGTATCGGATACGGTGTTGAACATGATCCAGAAAGGAGAAGTGAAACTGGATGAGGAGACAAAGTATCTGGTTGACACAGCAACCGGACAAAAAGTGAATCCGGTTACCGGAGAAAGAGTAGATCAGATTCCGGCAGCTCCGGATACGCCAAGTACCCCGGAGACCCCGAGTACTCCAGATACGCCAAGTACCCCGGACACGCCAGATACACCGGATACGCCGAGCACTCCGGAGACTCCGGCTACTCCAGATACACCAAGTACTCCGGAGACCCCGGGTACTTCAGGCACACCTGCAAAAGATTCAAAGGATTCAGCGACGGGTACATCTGAAAAAGCAGATAAGAACCAGTCATCAGGAACAACGAATCAGCCGGCTGCCCAGAAAAAAGGCGAAACAAAGAGTGCAAAAAGTAATAAAGCACTCGTTGCAAAACAGAAAATCGTAAAACTTCCGCAGATCGTAGAAGATTTCCGTTTCTGGACAGTTGCCAGAAAATATGCATTTGCAAAATCAAAGATCAATATCAGAGAAGCAATTCCAGAGAATATTGACGGAAGTAATACAGAAGCAGCAGAAGCAGATCTTGCAAATGCTAAAAAAGATGCAAAGAAATTACAGAAAAAAAAGAAGAAAATAATAAGGAAGACAACAGAAACAATCAATATCAGAACCTTTAAGGAAGCTAAAAGTGAAGCTGTCAGAGATCTTCAGAAAGCTATGGAAGAAAGAAAAGCCCTGAAGCAAAAAGGAGTGGATGCAGCACTTGCGAATCAGCAGTTGCAAGAAAAGGTCCGCACAGTGGGAACATTATCAAAGGATGGTCTGCTTTATATCTTAAAAGAAGAAGATAACGGATGGCTTTATGTAGAATCCGGGAATGTCAGAGGATTTGTAAAGGCATCGGAGGTATATACAGATGATGCGGCACAGGAGATTCTGAATGTATATCAGACGAAAGCTAAGAAAAAAGCAAAAAAAGCCGGAAAAGAGTATACGGGTATTGAAGGAACAGCCAGAACTGCAGAAGCAACCATTGATGCGAAAGAAAATAAAGCATATACATACCTTCGTGCAACTATGAACCAGACCGTAGCCGAGAAGGATTATGCATTGGTCAATAGCCAGATTGGTACAGGAACACTGAATGTAAAAGAAGAAAAGAATGCAGATGCAAAGACTGTTGGAACAATGACACAGGGACAGCTTTGTTACATTCTTGCAGACAAAGATACAGACTGGGTATATGTAGAATCCGGTGATGTCAGAGGATTTGTTGAAAAGAAATATCTGGACAACAGTGATGAGACAAAAAAACAGATTACAACAACAGGAGAAGATAAATATAAAACGGCAAAAGAAACAGTGAAGCCGGAAGAAAATAAAGCATTATATTATACATTATCTTCTGTAAAAGAAGGAACGCCAAGCGGGGAGATCCGGGAATCTATCTTACAATTTGCTTCACAGTTTATTGGAAATCCATATGTCTGGGGAGGCACCAGCCTGACAGATGGTGCTGACTGCTCAGGATTCGTACAGCAGATATACAAGCAGTATGGATACGATCTTCCAAGAGTTGCAGAAGACCAGAGTCAGTACGGAACGAAGATTCCGGTAGAAGATGCCCAGCCGGGAGATTTGATTTTTTATGCAAAAGAAGGGCATGTGTATCATGTAGTAATGTATGCCGGTGACGGAAAGACAATCGAGGCTGCAAGCACAAAGCTTGGAATTATTGAAGGAAAAGTCAATACCAAGAATGCTGTATGGGCAACGCGTATAATCAATGATAATTATACGCTGGCCGGAGGCGGAATCAGTAATGTGAATGCGACAAATGATATGTATGGACAGAATCTTGGTAATTTCCAGATTACATACTATTGTGCATGTGAGATATGCTGTAATAAAGCGGATGGAATTACAGCAACAGGTACACCGGTTGTAGAAGGACAGACAATAGCAGTTGATCCAAATGTCATTCCTTATGGAACGAAAGTAATAATCGGAGGACATGTATTTACAGCAGAGGACTGTGGCGGAGCAATTAAAGGTAATCATATTGATATCTATGTGAACAATCATGCAGAAGCGACAGCGCTCGGAGTGACAAGTGCAGATGTATTCCTTGTAAAATAAGACAAATGCAAGGCGGCTTTTCGGATTTGAAAGTCTGAAAAGCTGTCTTTTTTGTTACAGATATAATAAAAGTAGAACAGATAAGAAGGAGTTTATATGGATAAGAAAGAATTGTTGATGGATAAGATTAAGAGAAAAGATGCAAAAGCATTTACACACGGGGGAAAATTCCATGCAGATGATGTATTCTCGTCAGCGCTTCTGTTATATTTCAATCCAGAGATTCAGATTACGCGGGAAAATCAGGTTCCGGAGGATTATGAGGGCATCGTATATGATATCGGACGTGGAGAATATGACCATCATCAGAAAGACAGCCGCGTCCGGGAAAATGGAATTGCTTATGCAGCCTTTGGACTTTTATGGGAACAGTTAGGTGCAGAAATATTAGGACAGGAACTGGCAGAAAAGTTCGATGAATCATTTGTCCAGCCACTGGATCAGAATGATAATACCGGTGAGAAGAATGAACTTGCATCACTGATCGGAAGCTTTAATCCGGCATGGGACGCAAAAGGAAGTAACGATGATGAGTTCTTCCAGGCAGTCAGTATGGCAGGAATGATTCTGGAAAGTAAGTTTGAGCGTTTTCGTGGAAATGAAAGAGCAGATAGGAAGATAGAGGAGATCCTGGAGGCACATGATGATGCAGTGGAGGCGGGCAAGGAAGATGAGAGAATCCTTATTCTGCCGGAATTTGTACCGTGTCAGAAACGTCTGTCGGAGACGGAGATTGCTTTTGTAATCTTTCCGTCAAATCGTGGGGGATACTGCATCCAGCCGCAGAAAAAAGAATTCTCCATGAACTATAAATGTTCTTTCCCGGAAGAGTGGCTTGGACTGGAAGGGGAAGAACTAAAAGAAGTTACAGGGCTTTGTGGTGCAGGGTTCTGCCATAAAGGCGGCTTTATCATGTCTACAGAGACGATGGAAGATGCTGTGAAGGCATGCGAGATCAGTCTGGTCCAATATGTAGACGAACCTGCAGTTGTATGCGTGGGTGAATGGGAGGAAGAATCAGAAGAACTGTTGCATATGCTTCCGGGGATGAAGAATGTTACTGTACACCGGTTGCCGGTACCGGACCTTCCGGAAATCGAATGGGATGGTATCTACGGAGAAGTGGCGCTGGAAAAACAGGAGTGGAAAAAGAGGATAAAAGGTCAGGTGAAAGAAATCCTGAAATTCAAGCCGGAGGCAGTGTGTGTAAATGGTGATGTCTTTGCAATGTATCCGGTTGTGCATGCGCTTAGAAAGAAACACATCCCGGTGCTTGCACTGGTTGAAAAAGAAGGGAAAAAATTGCTGATTAGAATTCCGTCCGGTTCTTAAAATATCAGAATAAAAAAGATGCAGGAACATTATTATGATTTCCTGCATCTTTTTTACAGTGCCCGGTATTCATAAGAAACACCTGGCAGATTCATTATTTACAAATCTTTAAGAGTTCTTTCAGATAATCCCACATACGCTGGGTAGAAGCAATATGTACACGTTCGTTATATGTATGAACACCTGTAAGTTCTGGCCCAAATGAAATGATATCAAGGTCTGGTTTCTTGTCAAATAAAATTCCACATTCCAGTCCGCCGTGTGTAGTTTCAACAGTAGGCTCTTTGCGGAACATCTCTTTGTAAAGTGCCAGAGCTTTTGGACGGATCACAGAGTTGGCATTATAGCACCATGCTGGATATTCACCCGATATTTCGCGTGAAGCACCTGCAGCTTCGGTAGAAAGATCCAGTCTGTTCTGCATATCTTCCAGTTTGGAAACAATAGAACTTCTTGCCTGGAATTTTACATTTACAGTATCTTCTGTGGTCTTTACAATTCCTGTATTTAATGAAGATTCAACAGCAGCAGGGAAAGCACGGTCATAACACTGTACACCATCGATTGCACCATAGAGGAAACCAATCACACGAGATGTTGTGTCTGCGTCAAAAGCTTTCAATGTTGATTCTTCGTCTGTTGTTACATTCAGAACAAGTGTAGGCTCCTGACCTGCAAATTCGCTTTTAATAGCAGCTGTAAGTGCAGCAGCAGCGTCTTCTATAGCCTGTACCTGGGAAGACTCGGCAATAATCTCGGCAGTGTTGAACTGGGCAATTACATTTGCAGCAGTTCCGCCATTTACACTTATAAGATTGAAGTCATAATTCTTTCCAAGTGTATAAAGAATGCGTCCCATGATCTTATTGGCATTACCAAGCTGCTTCTGAATCTCTGCTCCGGAATGACCACCCTGAAGTCCGGAAAGGGAAAGTGTCATCTTTGTTCCTGTTTCCTCACTCCATTCGATCGGAATAAATGTGTCGTATACATATCCTCCTGCACATCCGACGGTAATCACACCTTCAATTTCGGAATCGATATTTAAGCAGATCTTTCCATTTAATACGGATGTATCCAGATGATTGGCACCACCCATACCGATCTCCTCATCTACAGTAAAGACAGCTTCAATAGGTGGATGTGGAATATCAGTACTTGCAAGAATTGCCAGTGCATAGGCAAGTGCAATTCCGTCATCGCCTCCAAGTGTTGTATCTTTTGCTCCGATCAGATCTCCATCTACAAAAAGCTCCAATGGATCATTTTCAAAATCATGAGTGCTGTCGGCTGTTTTAGAAGCAACCATATCCAGATGACCCTGGATGATGACCGGATCACTGTCTTCGTATCCGGCAGTTCCAGGTTTTTTGATGATAACGTTATTTACTTCATCCTGGATATACTCAAGATTATGAGCTTTCGCAAATTCTACACAGTAGTCACTGATTTTTTTTGTGTGAAAAGTAGATCTTGGTACCATACTTAATTCTTCGAAGTACTGGAATACTTCTTTTGGTTCAATATTAGACAAAATTCCCATTCTTTATTCCTCCGTTTGTCTCAAATCTATACTTATTATTGTAACATGAATTTTAATACTTTAGCATGATAAAATTTAATATGTGTATAACAGAATGTAATAGTTCTAATAACCATGGCTTATAAAGTTTCATTAAAACATTCAATAACTGCAAGTCTACACAAAAAAGAAGAAAAAATATATAATATTTTAAGTTGAGAACTTGTATGAAACAAGTACACAGGAGGATATATATGAGTACAAAAGAAGTAAAACAGATGGATCAGGCATTATTCGATTTTTACGGGAAACCTTCCATCGGACAGGCCTTGCCGCTTGCGATCCAGCACGTACTTGCAATGATCGTCGGATGTGTAACACCATCGATTATTGTTGCAGGAGTGGCGGGACTTTCCCAGGAAGATTCTGTAATCTTAATACAGGCTGCGCTGGTGATGTCGGCTCTTACAACATTACTGCAGTTATTTCCTTTTATAAAGACAAAGAATTTCCGTATCGGTTCAGCACTTCCTGTTATGATGGGAATTAGTTTCGCGTATGTTCCAAGTATGCAGGCAATTGCTTCCGATTTTGACATTGCGACGATTCTGGGCGCACAGATTGTCGGAGGTGTGATTGCACTACTGGTGGGACTGAATATCAAGAGAATCCGTAAGTTCTTCCCGCCGCTGATCACGGGAACAGTTGTATTTTCCATTGGACTTTCTCTGTATCCGACGGCAATTAATTATATGGCCGGCGGTGCAAGCAGCAAGACATATGGAGCATGGCAGAACTGGGTGGTTGCAGTCATTACATTGATCATTGTAACGGTGCTGAATCATTATGGAAAAGGTGTATGGAAGCTTGCGTCCATTCTGATCGGTATCATCGCAGGTTATATTGTGGCATTGTTCTTTGGAATGGTAGATTTTTCATCCGTTGCGTCAGCATCATTATTCCAGCTTCCAAAACCAATGCATTTTGGAATCAAATTCGAGCCTTCTGCATGTGTTGCGATCGGAATCCTGTTTGCAATCAATGCAGTGCAGGCAATCGGAGATTTCTCAGCGACAACAACTGGATCTATGGATCGTATGCCGACAGACGAGGAACTGACGGGTGGAATTGTAGGATATGGTATCAGTAATATTATCTGTGCATTCTTTGGAGGACTTCCGACAGCGACATACAGCCAGAATGTAGGTATTGTATCAACGACAAAGGTAGTCAGCCGTGTTGTAATGGGACTGGCAGCAGTAATCTTACTGGCAGCAGGACTGATTCCGAAGTTCTCTTCTTTGCTTACGACAATTCCGTATTGTGTACTTGGTGGTGCGACAATCTCCGTATTTGCATCAATTACAATGACGGGAATTAAGCTGATCACAACAGAACCGATGGATTTCCGTAATACAACGGTTGTAGGACTTGCAGTAGCAGTCGGAATGGGTGTGACACAGGCCAATGCTTCACTGGCACAGTTCCCGGAGTGGGTAACAACAATCTTCGGAAAATCTCCGGTTGTCCTTGCAACGATCGTAGCAATTGTGTTAAACTTAACACTTCCAAAAGCAGAGAAAAAAGAGGAGAAATAATCCTTATATGATAATAAGCTATAGAAATGGTGAATGGAAAGAGCCTGGCAGTTTATGCCAGGCTATTGGAATTTTTAAAGAAGATTTTTATAAGACAGTGTCGGTTGTTGGCGGCGGAGGAAAGACGACAGTAATCCGCAAGCTTATGGAGGAATGTCAAAACGAGGGTATTCCATGTGCAGTTTCTACAACAACACACATACAAAAGTATGACAAGGAATATTTTCTGGGGGAACCTTCGGTGGAAATGTTCCATAAGATTATGTTAAAATATGGTATTGTATGGATGGGAAAAGAAATAACAGATGGGAAGCTTACGTCTTTTTCAGAGACATATATAAAAGAGATAAGTAAAGAGCCATGTGTGCTGCTTCTGGAGGCGGACGGGGCAAAACGCTTTCCGGTTAAAGCACCGGCAGAACATGAACCGGTGGTCTGTGAACAGACGGATATTGTCCTGAATGTATATGGAATGTCTGCGCTTGGAAAGAAGATAGGAGAAAGCTGTTTCCGGGTGAGAGAACTGGAAAAGATCCTTGGGAAGACGAAAGAAGATATTCTGTGTCCGGAAGATATTGTTACACTTGCAGTAAGTAAGAATGCAGGACGCAAATGTGTGACAGATGATATGGAATACCAGGTGATACTGAATCAGGCTGATACAGAAAAAAAGAAAAAAACGGCAATGAAGATCGCAGAAGAGATTGTAAAGAAACTGTCAGACAGACATGTAAGAGACGGAATCTGTGCAAAACAGATTGGTGAAGTCCATGTGACAGCGGATCTGATTCCGGTAGAATCCGGTAGAAGAAAGATGGTAAATATGTCAGAGATTTATAAAAATGGGAAAAAAGCATTAGTCAGAGGAGCAGGAGATCTTGCTACCGGTGTGGGAATTGCACTTCACCGGGCTGGTTTTCAGGTCATTATGACAGAGATTGCGAAGCCTCTTACGGTACGGCGTGAAGTTGCTATGTCAAGAGCTGTGTATGAAGGGCAGACAAAAGTAGAAGGTGTGGAAGGGATCCTTGTAAGTGACTACCAGGAAGCAGAAGAAGTACTGGCAGAGGATAAGATTCCTGTGATCATAGATCCAAATGCGGATATCCGGTATGAATTCTGTCCGGATGTACTGGTGGATGCAATTCTTGCCAAGAAAAATACAGGAACAAGGCGGACAGATGCACCATATGTAATCGGACTTGGACCAGGATTCACTGCAGGAAAAGACGTGCATGCAGTGATTGAAACTATGCGTGGAGTAACGCTTGCGGACGTTATCTATGATGGGCATCCGATTCCTAACACAGGAGTTCCGGGATATGTAGGTGGTTATGCGCTGGAACGTCTGCTGCGTGCATCCGGGAACGGAAAGATGGAACCTGAAGCAAAGATCGGGGACATGGTCAGAAAAGGACAGCTGGTTGCTGTGACAGGCGGAGAGCCTGTATATGCACAGCTGGATGGCGTTGTACGTGGAATGCTGCAGGAAGGTGTAATGGTAAAAAAAGGTTTAAAGATTGGAGACGTGGATCCGAGGAAAGATAGATCTTTATGCTATCTGATCTCAGATAAGGCGAATAAGATCGGAGAATCGGTAGTAAAAGTATCGGAAGAGAGATTGTCTGACGAAGGGTATGCAATGATCGTTCTGGCTGCGGGAAAGTCCAGCCGGTATGGGAATAATAAATTACTGGAAGAACTGGACGGAGGGCAGATGTTTGAACACACACTTCGTAAAATGCGTGCGTTTCCGTTCTGTACACAAGTGATCGTGACCAGATTTGACCAGATAAAAAAAGCTGCGGAAGATCAGAAAATGTGCGTAGTAGAAAATAACCGGCCGGATCTTGGAATTGCATATTCCCTGAAATTAGGATTAAAGCGGGCACTGAAAGAAAAACCGGAATTAAAAGGTGCAATGTTTATCGTATGTGACCAGCCGGGATTGACAGCCGGGACATTTGCCCGTATGCTTGATATGAGCAAGAAAAATCCGGGAAAGATCGTATGCGCTGGCCGGAAGAAAAAGACAGGAAATCCGGTATTATGGGACCGGAAGTTTTTTGAAGAATTAATGGATTTAAGCGGCGATAAAGGCGGAAAACAGATCATAGGGGCACATAAGGACGATGTTCTGATCTGTGAGACGGAACGCACAGAACTTCAGGATATTGATGAACCGGAACAATTAAAAAAATGGGAGAAACATTATGGAGAATCAGGAAAATCAGGAGAAGAAACATAAGCGGAGAGTACGGTATTCCGGAACTCATCCGAGAAATTATAAAGAAAAATACAAAGAATTAAATCCGGAAAAATATGCAGATACGATTTCCAAGGTTATCAGCAAAGGCGGTACGCCGGCGGGGATGCATATCTCTATCTGTGTAAATGAAATTCTGGATTTCTTTGATATAAAGCCTGGACAAAGGGGATTGGATGCAACTCTCGGGTATGGAGGACATACCTTAAAGATGTTGGAAAAACTGCAGGGAAAAGGGCACATTTACGGACTGGATGTGGATCCGATCGAATCGGCCAAGACGAAGAAGCGTCTGGAAGATAAAGGATTCGGACCGGATATTCTGACTGTGAAATTAGAAAATTTTGCGAATATAGATAAAGTGGCAGAAGAAGCCGGAAAATTTGACTTTGTTCTGGCGGATCTGGGAGTATCTTCCATGCAGATCGATAATCCGGACCGCGGATTTACATTCAAGGCAGAGGGACCGCTGGATCTTCGTATGAATCCGGAGAAAGGAATCAGTGCGGCAGAGAGACTTCGTGATATTTCCAGGGAAGAACTTACCGGTATGCTGATCGAGAATTCCGATGAGCCATATGCAGAAGAAATAGCAGAAGCGATCACAGAGAAGATTCGAAAAGGCGGTAAGATCGAGACAACAACCGGACTTCATCAGGTGATTGAAGAAGCTTTACAGTTCATACCGGAAAAAGAGAGAAAAGAAGCGGTACGTAAGTCAAGCCAGAGGGTATTCCAGGCACTTCGTATCGATGTAAATAATGAATTTGAAGTATTATATGATTTTCTGGATAAGCTTCCGGGAGTATTAAAACCAGGTGGAAAGGCGGCAATCCTTACCTTCCATTCAGGAGAGGACCGCCTGGTGAAGAAATCATTCAAACAATGGAAAAAGGAGGGACTGTACAGTGAGATCGCAAAAGATGTCATCCGGCCGTCCAAAGAAGAATGCTTCCGCAACAGCCGTGCGAAATGTACGAAAATGCGCTGGGCAATCCGGGCAGAAGAATAAAAGTCAGAAAAAGAATACAATGTCTGAAAAAGCAGGAAGACAGCCACAGAGTAAATCTATGTGCAAGATTGATAAAAAATGTGGCGGCTGCCAGTTCCAGAAGATACCATACAAAGAGCAGTTAAAACGAAAACAGAAACAGGAAGAAAAACTTTTAGGCGGATTCTGCAAAGTCAGTCCGATCATCGGTATGGAACATCCATATTTTTATCGGAATAAGGTTCATGCAGTATTTGACCGTGACAGAAAGGGAAATATTATTTCCGGGATTTATGCAGAAGGTACGCATCATGTGATCGCTGTGGATGAATGTCTGATCGAAGACAAGAAGAGCCAGGAGATCATCCGCACGATACGGAACCTTCTGCCGTCCTTTAAGATTAAAACATACAACGAAGATACCGGATACGGACTGCTGCGCCATGTCCTGATCCGAAGAGGATTCGAGACGGGGGAAATCATGGTAGTCCTGGTGCTGGGTTCCCCGATATTTCCGTCGAAGAACAACTTCGTGAAGGCTTTAAGAAAAGAACACCCGGAGATTACAACAATAGTACTGAATGTGAATAACAAACAGACCAGCATGGTACTGGGTGACCGGGAGAAACCAATCTATGGACCGGGCTTTATCAAAGATAAATTATGTGGCTGTACATTCCGTATTTCACCAAAATCATTCTATCAGGTGAATCCTGTGCAGACAGAGGTCCTTTACAATACAGCTATGGAATATGCAGAGCTGACTGGAAAAGAGACGGTGATCGATGCATACTGCGGAACCGGAACGATCGGACTGATTGCTGCAAAGAATGCAAAGAAAGTTATCGGGGTAGAGTTGAATAAAGATGCCGTAAGAGACGCAAGAATTAATGCAAAAGAAAACGGTATCACAAATGCAGATATCTACGCCGGAGATGCGGGAAGATTCATGGTTGATATGGCTTCTAAGAATCAGAAAGCAGATGTCGTATTCATGGACCCGCCGAGAGCCGGAAGTGATGAGAAATTCCTTTCCTCTGTGATAAAACTTGCTCCAAAGAGAGTGGTCTATGTGTCATGCAATCCGGAGACGCTTGCGAGGGACCTGAAATATCTGACCAGACACGGATACCGGGCAGTAAAAATCCAGCCGGTAGATAATTTCCCGTTCTGTGATCATATCGAGACGGTTGTAAAATTAACGAGAAGATAATAAAGTAAAACTATATAAAAAATATATAAATTTACAGGAGGAAGGAC
>ERZ808240.2259-NODE-2259-length-21677-cov-33.218805_pt1 | contig 21677 bp, 22 predicted proteins | sample MGYA00521084_ERZ808240 | MGnify/ENA primary metagenome ERZ808240 (study PRJEB31516, sample SAMN03275571) | gut metagenome | biome: mammalia-associated habitat; material: feces | host: Papio cynocephalus | place: Kenya | collected 2012-08-06 ...
TAGCTTTTTCCCACACGTCGTGGGCCTACCATTACTTTCACGATATTCGAGTACATAAATGGTCTGATCCGTTCGATATAGACATCTCGTCGAAATATGGTGGATGGAATTCTGGGCATAAAATATTTTAATTATGATTTGAATTATATGTAAATATAATAAATATTTAAAGCTTATCTAAAATTTATTGATGTTTTATGGAAATTATGAAAATGCTCTGACCTTCCTGTTCTCCATCGTAGATTACAGACGTTCGTTTGAGCTGATTTCCCAAAAGAGTCTGCAGATAATGTAAATGCTTGAAATAGTCGGTGTTGAATGTCATACCCGCCTTTATCTCGTAGGCTTCGAGGGAGCCTTCCTGCAACAGCCTCAGTACATCTACCTCGCGCTGCGATTTGTCACGGTAGAAAAAGAGGTTTTCAGGTTCACGAGTGAGCGTACATCTCTCTCGATGTATGTCGTGTAGTAGTTGCTCAGCAATATCTGGCGTCCCTCCAATCCTACGGACCAGATTGCGGGGTATCCGCCGCGCAGCAACATTTCCGAAGTCCCGACATCAGGACGGACTGACAGAATCTCCTCTGTAGAAAGCGGAAGCAGTGACATGACCGCCGTCCTGCCGGCCATAGACTGCGTGATATGCTGCATCAGTGAGAAATTGTTACTGCCTGTGACAATGAACTTTCGCTCGTTTTCTGTTATACGGTCTTCATCTACAGCTACTTGTAAATAGGAAAAAATCTCCGGGAAATTCTGTGCCTCGTCAATGATTACTCCTTCGGAATATTTTGCAAGAAACGCCTTGGGATCCATGCGTACCTCCGCAAGTGTGGATGCATCCTCAAGATTGGTGTAAGGAAGACTGGAGAAAACATTTCTGCATAGTGTGGTTTTGCCGGACTGTCGTGGACCGGTCAATGTAATTACTGGCAAATATTTGAAGAGGCTCTCAATGGATGAGGCCATAGTCCTGTTTATCAATGGAATACTCATTGTGCAGCCAAATTTAAAGTTGAACTTTAGATTTGGCAGCAAATATAGTTAAATTTCGGTAAATCCGAGAGTTGCAATGCTTAAAACCCGATAAATTGGCGATTTTCTGTCTCTGAATTCCGATAAATCAGCGATTTTGGACTTCTGGAATCCGATAAAACACTCCAGAAATCGGCAAAAATTATTTTGTGGCAAAGTCTGACTTAATTGACGAGCCTTTCGACGTGATCCAATAAGAGCATCGCTCCAAGTATAAGCATTACTCTCAGATATCTTTTCCTCAGCTCTCTCAAATCTTCCGGAGAGATTGTCCTGTCGTCTTTAGTCTTTCTGTAGTCAATGATTTGCAACGCACAGACGAACAGAATCAGCGCAATGACGAAAATGCTCCAGATAAGTGAAAATGTCTTCATTTGATGTTCAGATTAAAAATAGCCTATTCCGATAACGACAGCAGCCAGTCCAAAGCTGACTTTATATGGATTGTCTTGCCGTCTATTTCAATGTCCCGTGTCTGAGTGAGCGCGATGAGTGTGAGACTGTCGCAATGCAGCGTGTCTGATGCCGCAACGAGCGCTGAAGTCTCGCGCTTTAATGTTTTCTCGGAATCAATGTTGTATGCGACCTGAACGAGTTCTATGGCTTTATTCCTGTCGCATAGGACGAAATCGACCTCTTTTCCGGCAGCTTCTGGCCTATAGAAATATATGTCCGTAAAATCTTTTGCGCACCGTCTCATCAGTTCAATGAATACAACATTTTCAAGTCTCCAGCCGATGTTTTCTGCAGCCATTGAATTTTCACGATTATTTTGCAAACCGGGATCCACGATATATGATTTCTGCCCTCTGATTCGTTCCCTGCTCTTGAATGAATGCCTCTGGAGCAATTGAACAAGAAATGCCTGTTGCAGGTAAGACACATATTTTCTTATCGTTTTGTCCGATATATTGAAAATCTCTGACAATGCCTCGTAGTTGACCTCCTGACAAGAATTGCTGATGAGATGTCCGGCTATTTTCCTCAATGCGTCAACATCGCGGATTTTGAAACGCTTCTTTATGTCTTTCTGCAAAATGGCCTCCAACAACCCTTCGACATAGCCCCGCTTGTTGCGCAGATTCTGCATTTCCGGAAATCCGCCGTCATTTATATAGGCCATGAACGCCCTTTTCCGTTCAGCCTCCGCTTTTGTCGTTATTCCCGTCGTGTCAACTCTGTGAAAATCACAATATTCTGAAAACGAGAATGGAAACAGTCTGATTTCATTGTATCGTCCGGTCAGATGCGTCGCGAGTTCTCCGCTGAGAAGCTTTGCGTTGCTGCCTGTGACGAATATGTGCAAATTGGTTCGCAGAAGACGATTGACAAACAGATACCATCCCTCGACATCCTGAATCTCGTCTAGAAACAGATATTGCACATCGGTTCCATAAAGTTGATAGACACAGGAAAGTACGGTGTTGAGGTCTTCGGTTTTTATGTCTGCAAGCCGGTCATCATCCAGATTGACATAGGCATATCTGACACCATGTTCCAAAAGCACCTTGTGGCAGAGAGTCGATTTCCCGCTTCGTCGCACTCCGATTACAACTTGAGCCAATGTGCTGTCAAACTCGAACATGGATTCTTCCGCTCTCGTTATCCAATTTCTATAACGATAGCCTTGTATTTCTTCCTTTTGTTCTGCAAGAACCTGTAGTATAATCTGTTCGTTAAACATATAATCTTTTTTTTGCTTCTGCAAATATAACTAAATTCCGATAAATTCGAGATTTTTGATATTCAAAATCCGATAAATAGACAATTTCTGGTCTCTGAATTCCGATAAATCGGAGATTTTTGACATCTAAAATCCGATAACTGACCTTCCCTGAGAATGGTTGACACTTTGGGGGTGGTTAAACTAAGATTGTTTACACATTCACTGGACCGTTTTACATCGGATGGTCCATTCCCCTAAAGTGGTTGTCAAACGTACTGTTTCCATTGACATGATGCCGGAAGACGAGAGTCTTCCTTTTTTGTTGGTTGTTGCCGGCCGTACGGCCGGCAACAACCAACCGCGCATCAAAGGTAACTACTTTTTTCTACACGGCCACCTCCTCTGTTAAAGTTTTTTCAGTAAGCCTGGATAAGTCAGGGGCACATACACCAAGTTGCGGATCTTCCGATGCCACCGCCTGACGGTAATAGTTCTTCCAACAGCGCTGCTGCTCACCACATTGATTATGAGCATGTTCTGGTGTCTGCCAGCCAATGCTCATATGCGGTCGCTGCGTGTTGAATCAAACAATTTGAAAAAAAGTAAAAATATTTTTGCATCTTTGCAGACTGTTTCGGCGGCGTGGCAAGTGCCGCCGGGATAAATTTGAAACATATTTTGTAATATAGAGCTTAGCTCTTCTCCTGGAGTCGAAAATCTGGAAAATTTTAAGAACACACAGGATAAGATGCGAAGGTTCACGCTTAGGCGTGAACTGTTTCGTTTTATGCTTATCGTTGTGTTTGGCTTTTCCAGAGCCTTCGACTCACGATAGCAAGGCGGGATAGTTTGCGCCTTTTTATTGCGAGGAATGGGCTGGCTACAAAAGGAGACCGCCCGATGAAAGCAAACCCACAGGAACTGATAGCCCGCATCCGGAAAGACCCGTATCTGAGCCGGGAGGAGAAATCGCAGTTGATAGAATCTCTGCGGAAGACTAAACGGTATGGTCTTGTTTGGGAGGAGAAGCGGGAGGAAGTTGAGGAAAGGCAGCGGGACCGGATTCCTGTTCTGACGGAGGTCAAGGAACGGGCGATTGTCAGTGATGCGGCGGATGCTCCGAACCATATTCTCATCGAGGGCGACAACCTCGACGCGCTCGTCGCCCTGACCTACACCCACGAGGGAAATATAGACGTAATCTACATCGATCCGCCGTATAACACCGGAAATAAGGATTTTATCTACAACGACTGCTTTGTCGATAAGGAAAGTCCCTACAGACACAGTCTGTGGCTCTCGTTCATGTCCCGCAGGTTAAAAATCGCAAAGCGTCTCCTTTCGGACAAGGGTGTCATATTCATATCAATAGATGACAATGAGCAGGCGCAATTGAAACTGCTGTGCGATGAGATTTTCGGGGATTCCAACCATATATCGACTTTGATATGGAAAAGTAAGAGTGGGGGAGCGAATGATTCAAAATATATCGCATCGGATTCTGAGTATATTTTTGTTTACTGCAAGTCTGAGACACACTTTGAATTGGGAAAGGATAAAGGAGGCTCTGTTACAACACAATATAACAGACAGGATGAGAAAGGTGATTATTCTTTAGATAGATTGGATAAGCAAAGCATCAGATATTCGTCGTCATGTGACTATGAAATAGTTGGCCCAGATGGAACAATATATCGTCCGCAGCATAAAGACCCTGCAAGGCCGAACGCATCTTGGCGTTGGGGGAAAGATACTGTGGAGGAGAGGTACGATGAACTCGTCTTTGAGAACGGCCATGTTTATACAAAGAACTACCGCAAAGATGAGATAATCCCGCGGAATCTATTGATAGACGAGCGTTTCGGAAGAACTAGGACGGGGAAGACAGATTTGTTTTCAATCATTGGTGCGAATGGTTTTAATAATCCGAAGCCACCAAAGCTAATATACTACCTTGTAGGCTTGTTCCCAGATAAGAACGCCACCATCCTCGACTTCTTCGCCGGTTCGGGCACGACCCTTCATGCCACAATGGCCCTCAATGCCGAGGACGGCGGGCACCGGCAGTGCATACTTGTGACCAACAACGAGAACCGCATCTGCGAGGAAGTGACATACGTCCGGAACAAAAAGGTCATCGAAGGCTATGTCAATGCCAGGGGTGAAACAGTCAAGGGGCTGACAGCCAACAGTCTGCGCTACTACAGGACGGACTTCATCGGCCGCGACAAGACCGCACAGAACCGCCGTGCCCTCGCAGCGGCATCAGCCGACTTGCTCTGCATACGCGAGGGCGCTTACAAAGAACTCGGTATCTTCGGCAGCCTGAAACTCAAACCGTCCGTGGCGCGGTATTTCACGGGTAATGACAAACATATACTTTTGATTCTCAATGAAAACGCAATCGAATATTTCATAAGAGAAATAGAAGGCATGGATAACCCCGCCAAGCTCAAGGTCTATGTGTTCTCGCCGGGAGACTATGCCTACGACGATGAGTTCATGGATGTCGCCGACAGAGTTGAGCTTTGCGCCGTTCCGTCTTCGATTTACAACGCATACGAGAAAGTGCTGCCGAAGCGGGTGCGTGATGCAGGTGAAGAAGAATCTGATGACTTTGCCGAAGGCGGAAGATCCGGGCTTCTTGGGGATGCAGGAGATTTCTGCGACCGAGGAGCGGAAGATCCGGAGCGAAATGTAAATGATGTGGAGGAATAGCCTATGCTGAAACAGGTTAACTATCAGGACAAGGCCGTTGATGAGCTTGTCGAGAAGGTCATAAGGCTTCTGAACGCTTCCGGACAGCGCAAGAGGCTGGTTTTCAAGGCTCCGACCGGCTCGGGAAAGACCGTGATGGCCTCGGGGATGCTGGCGAGACTGGCGCAGGAACTTCCCGAGAGGACGGACAGCCTCGTGAACCGGGTGTCGTTCATCTGGATTGCGCCGAACAAGCTCCACGAACAGAGCTACTTCAAGATGAAGAACTATTTCACCGAGTCGCGCCTGCTCAGACCGGTGGTCTATGACGAGCTCGACCAGTCCGTTGACGGGTACATCCGCCCCGGGGAGATACTTTTCGTGAACTGGGAGAGCATAAACAAGGACAACGCCCTGATGATTCGGGAGACCGAGCGCTCCGCGTCGCTCTATGACATCACGGACAGGACTCAGATCGACAACCGCATTCCCATTGTCGTGATTGTCGATGAGGAACATATGTTCGGAGGCAAGAACGCGAAGAAGTCCGAAAAGGTGCTGGCCCGCATAAACCCGAAACTTGAGATTCGCATCTCGGCGACTCCTATTTCGCAGGGTGACGAGATGGTGACGGTCTATCGGGAGGATGTCGTGAAGGAGGAGATGATAAAGGAAAGCATAGTCCTGAATCCGGCGCTGAACCCGGGTGACGAGAGTCTTACGGAGACTCTGATTCGGGAGGCGCTGGCGAAGAGGACTGAAATCGCGGACGCCTATAAGTCTCTGAACATCAACATAAATCCTCTGCTGCTCATCCAGCTTCCGAACGACACTAATGAGGCAAACACTGCGGAGGACACGAGGATAAAGGACGAAGTCGTGAAATATCTTTCCGCCAAGGAGGGCATCACCGTTCAGAACGGTCGTCTGGCGGTGTGGCTGTCTAAGGAAAAGGAGAATCTTCAGGGCATCGAAGACCTCGATAACCTGACGGAGGTCCTGCTGTTCAAGCAGGCCATAGCCCTCGGCTGGGATTGTCCACGCGCTGCGGTGCTGCTGATTTTCAGGAAGATGGAGAGCTTCACCTTCACGATGCAGACTCTCGGACGAATCCTGCGTATGCCGGAGCAGAAGTTCTACACGAACCCGCTGCTGAACAAGGGCTATGTCTATACGGACCTGAGCCGCAGGCAGGTGGAGATAGCCTCGGATGACATGGCGTACATATCGCGTATGCGCGCCGAGCGCCGTCCGAAGCTGACGAACGTCGAACTGACATCGACCTATACTGAGCGGAAGAGTTCAGACCGCCGACGCCTCGGGCCGAAGTTCCGGGGGATTCTGAAGGATGCGCTCGCGCGGCAATGGAGCCTGACATATAACCCGACGCTGTTCAGCCTTTTCGAGGATGAAGACGAACCGACAGACGATGTGGAGGCGAAGAAGGCCGGCAACCGCGTGATCGCGGCAAGGACTGTAAAGCTCGACGTGTCAAGCATATCCGTGGAGATTCCGAAGGACCTGGTGATTGCGGATGAACTCGGGACGGTCGAGGTCACGAACCGCGTGAGGTTTGCGAGAACTTCCACTGAACTGAGCCGCGTCTTTGACGACTACTGTCTTTCGCAGCTTTCCGGTTGGGAGAAATACTGGAGCCTGCCGACTTTCGAAAACGCCCTGATAGAGTCCTTTGACGAACTCCTCGGAATAGACGAGCTTTCGACGAAGAAGATTGTCCTCTATCATCAGAACAGGTCGTTTTTCTCCGGCGTGATTGAGAATGCGCTCGTGGAATACGAGAATACGATGAATGAGCGCCGCAAAAAGGCTTCAGAACGGGATTTCATCAGATACCAATGGGAAGTGCCTGAGGAGAGAACCTACAATGAGCAGTCCTGCCACGAAGAGAATGATGTTCATAATCACGCACTTGAGCCGTTCGTGAAGGAAAACCGTGCCTCGAATCCTGAGAATCAGTTTGTGAAGTTCCTTGAGGCCAATACGCAGTACATCGACTGGTGGTACAAGAACGGCGAGAGCGGAATGAGTGACTATGCCGTCCCTTACACGAAGCCCGGCGGCGAGAAAGGCCTTTTCTATGTCGATTTCATTGTCCGCATGAAGAACGGCGTTGTCTTTCTTCTCGACACAAAGACCAGAGACAGCCGCCCTGACGACCCCTGCAAGCACAACGGCCTGATTGACTACATCGCCTCTCAGTCCGGCAAACCCCTGACGCTGAAAGGCGGTGTCCTCATCGAAAGCCGCCCCGGCGTATGGCGCTTCTGCCCGCAGAAAGTCGAGAACACCTCCGACCTCGACTCCTGGACTCAGTTCCTCCCGAGCGAATATGCGGAGTAGGCAGATGCTGTTATTTCGATGCTGATTTGTTGGACAGGAGACTCTTTCCCTTTTTCCGTCGTTATGAACTTCTGGTTTCGGCTTTTGGGCTTTTCGGGGATTGTCAATTCTATGAGCCCTGCTGAAACGATCGGTTCTATATGCTTTTGATACGCGAATCAATGTTCAGCATTTCAACCCCTGTCCCGGGAATTGTCTGTTCTGACTTGACACCGAATGCCTGATTGCGGAACATTGCGGTGTCATACCACTCCAAGTCGTTGATTCGATGTATCAGTTCTTCCTTTGTCATACGTCAGTTCATTTTTGTCGGCTAATGTACTCACAAAACCCGAAATCGGCAAAACTATTAAATCCGTTGTGTCTTGTTTTGTACAATATTTGGCAAAAGTTAAATTATTTTTGCATCTGTCTTGCAATAAGATACTCCACTCCAATGCGGACTCGACTAATCCAAAGAAGTACTATAATCCTTTGGATGCCGCGCCATTGAATCCGAAACATGATGCATGGAAACTTAATATATTTAAGAAATATGCCGAAGAGACATTCAATAATCTTGTCTTATATATGGCATTAATTGTTGAGGAGTTGAACGCTTCCGTGCAGAATGCCAAAGAAGAGGAAGACTGGCAAACATCGTAACCAAAGGAATATGTTGATTCGATAGATTGTCAGCAGACGGGAAGTGTATTTGTATCGAGATGCACTTGTCCTATAGACAGAGTAGGGCATACCTCAAGTTCATTCGTCACTCATCATCATAGTTAGTCGTGAGATGGCGTACAGCGGACAAATTGTGACATGACGGACAGCATTGTCCGCCAGCTTGTCCGTGTAGTCGAATTTTCCGAAGTTCTCAAGTGAGCAGCGGATTGCTGCGGAAAGATTTTTCTCTCTCATGAATATCCATAGGCTTTTCATGCCTCCCTGCGTCTCTGCCTTGACCTCTATCGGAAGAATGTTGCTGATGTGGCTTGTGACATAATCGATTTCCGCGATGGAATTTTTTGCCTGTCTTGTCCAATAAAACATTTTATGACGAGTGTTCGGACTTTGGTACCTCAACAGCTCCAGGCCTGCAACCATTTCTGCCATAGGACCTTTGTTTACCAATTCCGTTTCGCTGGAAGTCAATATGTCTTTTGTGATTTGTGTCACGTTCCCTATGGACAAGTTCAGTAGCCGCAGCATTATACCTGTGTCCAGAAGCATCATTTTTCGATAGGTCTCATCCTCTTCGCTTCCGAGCGGAAGTCCGTTGGCTTCAGTGTGCGTAACCGGAATCAGAATTCCGGCAAGGATGAGCATATCAACTGCCTGTTTGATTTCTTTAGTTTTGTAATTGTCGCCTACCTGTGAATACACGAACTTTTGCGTAGTCTGCGCTGCCGCACTCCTCATCACTCTTCGTAATAGTTCGGGGGCGACTTTCTTCCTATATTTGGGAAAATCATCCTCATAGCTTGTCACGAGGTCGTCCTGAATTTCCTGACACTTGAGAAAGTCATTGGTTTCTACCCATTTATCGACGACTTCGGGCATCCCTCCGACGAGAATGTAAATACGAAACATCTGAACCAGTCTGTCATGCAGCGGCTGAGGAAGAGGTGCTTTCGCAGAGCATCTGTTTCTTGCTTCCATAAGCAATGTCTCTCCGGCCGCCTCAAGAAACTCGTCGAATGTCATGGGGTACATGAACATTGAATGAATCCGTCCGACACCGAAGGTGGGCAGTTCTTCCAAGGCGAATTCAAGGAGCGAGCCGGCTGCGATGACATGAAGGCCGGGCAGGTCTTCCTTGAAAAAACGGAGTGACATTATCGCTTCCGGGCAGGCTTGAATTTCATCAAGAAACAGCAATGTTGTCCCTTCCTTAATCGAATTGCCGCACATTGCCTCCATGAGCGGAACAATCCGGCCGACATCAAGGTTGTCCTGAAAAAGAGCCTTGTATTCCGGCTGCTTCTCAAAATTTATTTCAACATAGTTCTTGAATTTGGTGCTGAGTTGCCTCACCGCTGTTGATTTTCCAACTTGCCTTGCACCGCGCAACAGAACCGGTTTGTGCGCGCTGTTCTTAGCCCATTCCTCAAGGTACTTGTCTATGATTCTTCTGTGATATTGCATAATTCATTGATTATTATGTTGCAAAATTACTGAAAAGAAAAAATCCAAACAAATAAATCGTCGAAATCGGAAAAAATCCAAAGAAATAAAATGCCTGTTTTGAGAAAAATCCAAAGAAATACGGCTCGGACAATGTCGCCGGTGCAGCAACTTACAGAAGAAACTCTTCAATATTATCTGGTGTAATGACCTTAAAGGTGGCGTCAGGGTATGCCTTCGTGAATGTCAAAGGAGCCCTGGCGTTCCTTTTCGGGTTGTATTTGAATTCATAGGCAGACAGTTTACCGTCTTCTTCCTCAAGGTAGTCAACCTCCTGCTGTTGTGCCGTTCTCCAGAACCAGCTGTTGCAGAATCTCCCGTTGTAGCAGTTTGCCTTGACTCTTTCGGAAACTATGTAGTTCTCCCAAAGTGCTCCTGTGTCGTCCCGGAGTTCTACGGGATTGAAATTGGCGATAATTGCGTTGCGGATTCCATTGTCATAGAAATATATCTTGCGTGACGCTTTGAGCTCGTTTCTGAGATTCCTGCTGAAAGATCCCAGTCGGAACACGATGTAGCATTTTTCGAGAATGTCAATGTAATTCTCTACGGTTCCGCTCGACAGTCCGCAAATCTGACCTATTTCATTATACGAAACCTGCGAGCCGACTTGAAAGGCCAATGCCTGCAACAATTTGACAAGCTTGTCGGATTTTTGTATCTTGTCGAAGGCGAGGATGTCCTTATAAAGGTAGTCTTCCGACAATTCCTTGAGTATCCTTTTCTCCTGCCCGTCATTCATGACCACATCCGGATACCCTCCATAAATCAGGCGGTGTCTCAGCATTCTTTTTTCTTCCAGCAACCCGTCGTGACCGACCAGTTCGCTGAACGACAGCGGAAACATTCTGTGTTCCCATTTTCTTCCGGTCAGAGGTTCGTTGATTCTGTTTGCCAGTTCGAATGACGAGCTTCCGGTTGCTATGACTTGAACATCGGGGACGTTGTCTATAATGAGTTTCAGTTTCAGTCCTATGTCTGTAATTCTCTGAGCCTCATCGAGTATTACAATTTCCCTATTTCCTGTAATGGCCTTGAGAGCCGTTGATGTGGGATTCTCAAACATCGCCCGAACATCCGACTCGTCCCCATTGAGAAAGAGAATCTGTTTCTGCTCTTTGAACATGTTTTTCAGTAGGGTTGTCTTCCCTACCTGACGTGCCCCGAGGATGATTATAGCTTTCCCTTTTCCGATTTCTCTTTGGATTTCCGATTCAATGCTGCGCTTTATCATAAGAACTTTCTTTGACGACAAAAATACTGACAATTCTGCAAAATCGCAAAATATTATAATATTTTTCAAATCAATTCGTCAAATATTATAATATATTTCAAATTCACTTATACTCAGCATATTTTCATTCCCAGATGCGTTATGCCTGCAATATCGAAATCCGAAATTTTCATTAACAAATCGGGCGCATTTTCGTCAATTATGTGGCGCGTCGGAAAAAGACAATGAATTTTTATTATTTTTGAGTATGAAACGAATCGTAGCTATCTTATTTATCGGATTGGGGCTGCTTATGGCCGGAGCCGCGACCTCATGTGCGAATGCAGGGAACGCCCCTAAGTCCGAAATCAAAAAGCTTATCAAGGAATTTGACAGGAAAAAAGGCGTTGAGGCCGTCAATCTCGGCTCTTTTGCCATGTCGATTGTCAGGAAGGCGGCGACGGCGGATGCCTCGGATGACGATGAGACCATGACGGCAGTCCGGGCAATGGACAAAATCAGCGGGCTGACCATTGTCGATATGGAGGACAGCAGCAGGGCCGTCAGAGACGAATTTCACAGGAAGTTCACGGCGCTTATGGGCGAGGGAAGCCTTCTGATGAGCGTCAAGGACGAAGGCGAGGACATTCTATTCTATGGCACGAGTTCTCCTGACGGAAAGACGGTTGATGACCTTATTATCTATATGCCGTCTGAATTGAGTCTCATGTGCCTGTGGGGCAGCATCTCCACCGAAGCTCTGGCCGGGCTTGCCGATTCGATAAAGGAATGACCCGGGAGACCTTCATAAACGACTGGTTTCCGCTGCGTGACGGGCTTTACAGGGTCGCCTATAGGCTGCTTGGTTCTGCGGCTGAGGCAGAGGACGCCGTTCAGGACCTCTATCTGAAGCTCTGGCAGGCCGGGGGCTCGCTCGACAGGGTGCGCAATCCTAAGGCATATTGCCTGACGCTGCTCCGAAACAGCTGTCTGGACAGGCTCAAGAGCAAGCGGCTGAGCGGGCGCTCTTCCCTTGACGGGGTGGAGCCGGAGCAGCCTCCGGAGGATGGGCAGATTGCCGGGCGGCAGAAGATGCAGGCTGTGCTTGAGGCGGTGGAGAGACTTCCGGAACGTGAGCGGACGGTCTTGAAGATGAAAATCATTGACGACCTGTCATACGAACAGATACAGAAGCGGACGGGCATCCCCTACCTGAGCCTGAGGGTTCTGCTGAGCGGGGCGAGGAAAAAACTGAAGAAAATTGCTGATGAATATGAAAAGGATTGAAGACATAGAGAAACTGACTTTGGAGGATTTGGAACATCTGGCTGAAGATGAGAGCATCGTTGTTCCGGAGCGCCTCGGCGAGAAGATAGAGGACCATATTCTTGCCTCGGAGATTCTCCGGCGCAGCTCTCTGGAAACGGCAAATGATGAGCCTCGGGCTGCCTCGGGAAACTATGGCGCACCTGATTCCGGGAACTCCCGCCCGTCTGTGCGGCTTTGGAAAAGGATTGTACCTGTTGTCGCGGCCGCAGCGGTCATCGCCGTCGCCGTCGGTCTCGGTCTTCATCGCTCATCCGCAGCCCCTGTCGACACGTTCAGCTCCCCGGAAGAGGCCTACGCCCAGGTGGAAAGGACATTTGCCATGATTGGCAGCAAGGTGGGAAAAGGAAAGAGCATCGCCGACGCGGCTATTCCCAAGATGCAGAAGACATCCAAGTTCATCGGAGAGACATTCTGAGCGGATTGTCGATATTGAATTGATTGTCAATATCGAGTAACTGATTGAATATAAATTGGCCCAAAAGACACCAAAAGAACGGATACAGAAAAATCTGAATAGCTTTTAAAGTCAAACAAATAAAAAAAACAGAAAGACATGAAAAGAATAGCAACAATAATCGCGGCGATGCTCGTATGCGCCGCCTCATTCGCCCAGAGCGGCAAGGACATCTACAACAAGTTTTCTGACAAGCCGAAGGTCAGCGCGGTCTACATATCCCCGTCTATGTTCCGCCTCATGGGCAGGCTTCCTGAGATCGATATGCCGGAGGATGACATAGACATCGCGCCGGTCGTCAAGGAGCTCAGCGGAATGTATATTATTGACAGCGAGAGTAATAAGGTGAATGCAGCCCTCAAGACGGAGGTTGACAAGTTCCTCAGGACCGGAAACTTTGAGCTTCTGCTTGAGGCCAAGGAAGACGGCGAACTTGTCCGGCTCTACACCAGCGGAGACGAGCAGACCGTAACCAGCTTCGTGATGACCTCAGTCGAAAAGGACGAGTCCGTATTCATCTGCCTCGAAGGCCGCATCGGCCGCGCCGACCTTGAAAAGCTCATCGCCTCCTCGGTGAGGTGATGGTCGGGATTCGTGGACGGAGGATAACAGCAACGGGTTATAGTCATTTCCCGAACAGCCAGCGAAGGCGCTCCTCCGTATATGCCTGTTCGCATGTCGTCTGATGCGACCATCGCTCTGATGCCGGAACTATGGTGCAGGAAGCATTGCCTCCTGCACCATTGATGTTCTCGCAGAATGCCTTGACATCCTCGTATGCGGTCTTCATCACCTCGTCAGACTCGCTCATCACCGTGCAGACACGCATTGACCTGAAGTTTGCCGCGTCTGCTGTTCCCGGTTTGCCGGCGACAGGCATTATCCCTCGGATTTTTGTGGGATAAGTGTTTGCCAATGACCATGTTCCGGTGCCTCCCATCGAGCCGCCAAGCACGAATATTCCGTCACATGAGGTCTCATACTCTTCAAGAAGCTTGGCAAGACTTGCGTTCATCTTTGCTCCCGGTGACTTCTGTCGTGCGAGACGGCGCATCATATCTCGCTCAATCTCATAGACACGCGAAATCTGCTTCTGTGTCAGGAATGTACTGTAGGTGTCGTAGTACTTTTTGCGGAGGTCGAGTATCTTCTGGCTGCGTTCGAAACGCTGTTTCATATCCTCCTCGCTCGGATTCTCCGACTGCTGTTTGCCGAGGCCCGGTCCCAATGCCCAAAGTTCCTTGTAGAAGTCGCAGTATGTCTCCTTGAATTTCTTGGCTGTGGCATCATCGAACGCCAGTTCCGTGGAAATGTGTTCGGCCTGCTTCACCGCAAGCTCCTCACGGCTGAGTCTCTTCCCGTCAGGCTGCGCGGACAATGTCATCGACATAAGGAGTGCCAATGACGCAGCGATTATTGTTCTGAATATTGTTTTCATCTGTCTTCTAATAATTTATGTCCATAAATGTGTCTTCGACAAGCGGAGCCTTTCTGTCCAAGGCGAAGGAGTCCAGCTCCGCTTCGGCAAACTTTCTGTCCAGTCCGGTGAATCCGCAGTATTTGCTGACCGAAAGATAGCCATTCTTTTGAATATATGCCACCGCCATCAGTTTGCGCTCCGGACGGGAGGTCTTGTTGATTGTGGTCGTGCGTTCCACCTGCACTGGTAAGTAATCCTGTTCTCATAATTCCAATGTCTTTAGATGTTGTTCTCTGAGACGTCTCACTATATATACCCGGCAGGATGGCGAAAGTAAAAGGGGAAATTGCATATTCTAAAATTCTTCCGTACCTTAGCGGGATGGTACGGAAGAATTTTAGATATTTATTGATGACCTATATGAGACTTACACAGAATCCCGTCTTGGCGCTGACCGCATTCGCTGCGCTGATTCTTGTTTCCTGCGAAAAGAACATTGATTTCTCCAACGAAAATTTTCCTGCGGACGGAGTCGTCAGGATTGACGCCTCTGTAAGTGGCTTGATTACTAAAGCCGATTTACCTTATAGCGGATATACCGGCAGCGATCTTGGGCTGTTTATTGATTACGGTGAAGGTGATTACTACAGCAAGGACAATCTCCGCTGGGTGAATAATAGCGGAATATGGTCTCCTGAGAGCCAAGTCCTCTGGAAGAATGCGCAAAGTCCGGTCGGCATATACGCCTATGCTCCGCACATCAGCGGAGCGGATGATCACACGGGTGTCGAGTTCTCCATTCCTTCGAATCAGGTGAACGGCACGTTCTCCGCTGATTTCCTTTGGTATAGCATGCCCGGTTTTGTTCCCGCCGACGATCTGATCGACCAGAAACTGAACATAACGTTCAGCCACGCCCTGGTGAAGCTGAAAGTCAATCTTATTTTTGGAAATGAGTTCGATGACTCGTATTCGGTCAAGGATGTGATTTTGAACGGGACTTCCGGCAAGGTCCGATTCGACCTTGCCAATAGGACAGTCACTGATCTTGATCAGTCATCCTCCAGCGACATATCGATGTGCAATACGCAGGACGGTGTTTACGAGGCCATATTCTTTCCCGGGAAAGGCCAGAAAGGCGGAGCTCGGATGCTTACGGTCGTGATGTCCGACAACAAGGCGTATAATGTCACCATTGACAGCGACTTGGAACTGTACTCGGGACATGCCTATACTATGAATGTCAAGGTGGGGAAGGATAAACTGGAGGCTGGAAGCGTCAATGTCTTTGAATGGCAGCCGGAGAAAGAGTTGGATGATGAGGATGGTTATATTGAAGAATATTCTGTCTGGGACGGAGAATCCACTGAAACAGTCACAAAAGGATCCGGCTCCGAGTCTGACCCATACCTCATAGAGTCCGCCGCACAATTGGCTGGTCTTGCATATAATATCAACAATGATATTAATGATTATAAAGGCAAGTACTTTAAATTAATGAAAGACATCGACCTTGCAAGTAAGCCGTGGACACCTGTCGGTAACAAATTAAATTTTCCTCATCTGCGTCTGGACGGAAACGGAAAGAGCATCATCAATCTGAAGGTGGATGAGAGCGATGGATATGCCGGTCTGTTCTATTGGCTTAGCGGTACGAGTTCCACGGAAAAATCGGTTGTCAGGAATCTTACAATAAGGAACGCTGATGTTAAAACTGGAGGTCGTGAAGCCGGGGTCATTGTCGGCTTCACTTCATTCACTGACATTATGGATTGCAGGATTGATGGATCGGTGACAAGTGCATGTTGTGCCGGAGGAATCGTAGGATCCGGTGACCCAAGCATAATAAACTGCCGCGCTGATGTCAATGTGACAGTCAATGCTCCTGCATCGAAGTCTTTCTCAGTGGCAGCTGGAGGACTGATAGGGGACATCTCTTTCAACAATGAGCGTAATAATTCTATTACCAACTGTACCGTCAAAGGCTCTGTTACAGTAAACAGTCAGGATTTGGCAGGGAGCGTGAACGACTTCCATGTCGGTGGCGTGGCTGGATCTGCGTTTGCAAAGGTCAGTGGCTGTATGTCCTATGCCGACGTTAATTCCATGTCTGAAAATGATGTATGTGTCGGTGGTCTCGCAGGTTCGCTTGGAGCAGGAAGCAATGTTGAGAATTGTGCTGTCTTCGGCACTGTCATCGGTAAGAAGAACAATGTTGTCGGCGGCGTGTACGGCTCTGCGGTCGGCAACCACGAAAAGGTGCATTTTGGTGGTAAGATCGGGGATATTCAGGATGCCGGAACCGGCGTCACAGGCATTTTCATCGGCCATGCGGGTGACGCCTTCAGGACAAGGAACTGCTCCTACAGCAAAGTCGAAGGCTCATTCCCTGTCATCGGCAAGGATGAAAGCAACGCCGCCCAGGACATCAGGATGAAATAGCTATTTCTCAAAAAGATCGTGCGTCGCAGCGCCGGATTACTTGAGTTTGGCGGCGATTTTCTCCGCGAGAGTTAGGAAGGCCACGGATTCGGGACCTGTGCCGAGGGCGGCGGGGGTGCCGTTGTCGCCGTCTTCGCGGATGCTCTGGACGAGCGGAATCTGGCCGAGGAGGTCGATGCCGTATTTCTCCGCCATCGCCTTGCCGCCGTCCTTGCCGAAAATGTAGTACCTGTTCTGCGGGAGTTCCGCCGGTGTGAACCAGGCCATGTTCTCCACGAGACCGAGAATCGGCTTGTTCACGTTCTCGTTGCGGAACATATTGACTCCCTTCTCCACGTCGGCGAGCGCCACCGCCTGAGGCGTGCTGACTATCACGGCTCCGCTCAGCGGAATGTCATGGACAAGGCTGATGTGGATGTCGCCTGTTCCCGGCGGCATATCGATGAGCAGGAAGTCCAGCTCTCCCCAGCGGACCTGCAGAATCATCTGTTTGAGCGCATTGCAGGCCATCGGGCCGCGCCAGATGAGCGCCTGTTCGGGACTTGCGAAATAGCCGATGGACATCCATTTCACGCCGTATTTCTCAATCGGCATAATCACGTCCTTCGGCTCCTCGCCCGGCTCGTCTCCCGGAATCTGGAATGAACCCGGAACCTCGTGCTCGGTGTCGGTCATCTTCGGAACGGACGGCCCATAGACGTCGGCGTCCGCCAGCCCAACCTTGTATCCGAGACGGGCGAGCGCGACCGCGAGGTTCACGGCTACGGTGGATTTCCCGACGCCTCCCTTGCCTGACGCTATTCCGATGATATGTTTCACGTTCGCGAGTTCCTCAAGGCCAAGGTCGAGCCCCGGCTTCTTCTTCGGTTTCGGCTCCTCCTTTATGACGGTGAGCACTTCCGCCTCGGAGCCCGCCGGGCAGTGGCGTATGATAGCCGCCTTGGTGCTGCCTATGAGATACTCTGCGAGCGGGTCGCGGTGCCTGCTGAAGCCGAGCGTCACGCTCACGCGCACGGCCTCGCCCTCAAGCGGCTCCACCGCGACTTTCTCCACCATCCCCAGCTCCACGATGCTCCTGTCGCCCTTGGCCGGATGCTGCACATCCTTCAGATATTCAAGTATTTCCTTTTCTGTAATCATTTCAAGAAAAATTACTCGGACGGTAAAATCGCATAAAGGGTGCGATTGCAAGGCGCACGAGCAAATTAAACCGGAGCAACCTTGTGGTTGTGAGGATTTAATTTGTGAATGCAACGCAGCAAGCGTGCCCTTTAGGCGGTTTTACCTTATGTCCATTTCGTCTATAAGGTAGCCCGCCCCGCCGAACTTATCGACGATGAAAAGCACATAGCGTATATCCACATTGATGCATCGCTGGAGATTCGGCTCGAACATTATGTCCGAACTCATCGACTCCCAGTTGCCGTCGAACGCGAGACCTATAAGCTCGCCCTTTGCGTTCATAATCGGAGAGCCGGAATTTCCGCCCGTGATGTCGTTGTTGCTCAGGAAGCAGGTCGCCATGCGTCCGTCCTTCATTGCATACTGGCCGAAATCTTTCTCATAATAGAGGTCTTTCAACTTTTCCGGGACAACGAACTCCCAGTTGTCCGGGTCTTCCTTCTCCATCACGCCCGCAAGAGTCGTATAGTAGTCATACTCAACGGCATCGGCAGGGGAGTAGCCCATCACGTTGCCGTAGGTGAGCCTCATCGTGAAGTTCGCGTCAGGGTAGGACGGCTGTCCCTTCTTCCATTCCAGAAGCCCCGCAGTGTAGGCCTTCTTTGCCTTGTTTGCCTTGGCGCGGAGAGCCTTGAGCTCATCATTGTGCCCGAAATATTTCTTCAGGAATTCCTGATAGAGCCTGAACGCCGGATCTTCACGAAGCGTGAGGATTCCCTTCTCTGACGCTTCGGCCTTGCGGATTGCCTCTACGGCCTTTTCTTCGGATGTGAATGCGCTCTGCGTGAAAAGCGTATCGACATATCCCCTGAGCCGTTCCTCGCTGAAATCGGAGATAATCCAGTTCTCCTTATCTACTCTCTGATGGTAGAGGCGGAGAAGTGCCTCGGTGATTTTTATGTCCGTCGGGAGTGAGTAGTCCTTGTAGAACTCGTCCATATGGTCCATTGCCGCTCCGAGCGCGAGAGTGCTGTCTGAAGTCTCCTTCATCGTCGAGACATATGCCGCGACGGCCGAAGCCGCGATGTTGCTGATTTCACAGCGATAGACGGTCTCGAAAAGCCATGTGGAAAGCAGGCTCGCGCCCCTTGCCCCGCCGACTGCGGCCGCGATTTCGTCAAGCGCCTTTCCGTATTTCTCAGTACGCCCGGCATCAGCGGCGACCCACTCGCGGAACTCGTCCTCCTCAAGCATCGTCCTCCCGATTACGTCAAGTTTCTCAAATGCCAGTTTCATTCCCTGCCATTTTTTCCATCCGTTGGATGAACTGCTGTACTTGCTTGCATACTGAATCTTCACCTTAGGGTCGGCGAGCATATCCTCCATCATAATGTCCTGACGCAGCGTCCTTGCCTCGATGCGGATGTCGTTCTCCGCGAGCATCTCCTTCAGCTCGTCGGAGGTCGCGAAGCGGTTCGTGCGTCCCGGATAGCCCATAATCATAGTGAAATCACCTTCCTTCACTCCCTTGAGCGAGATTTTCAGATGGTTCTTCGGCTTGAGCGGAACGTTTTCGGCACTGTAGTCCGCAGGCTCGTTGTCAGCTCCGGCATAGACGCGGAACATCGAGAAGTCGCAGGTGTGACGCGGCCACATCCAGTTGTCCGTGTCCGCGCCGAACTTTCCGATTGAAGAAGGCGGTGCGCCGACAAAGCGTACGTCGCGGTAAATCTTGTAGGTGATGAGGTAGAAGAGGTTGTCGTTGTAATATGGGACAACCGTCGAACTGCAGTGCGCGTATTCCTTGTCCGCCGTCTTCACGAGCTCCTCCTTCTTGTCGGCAACGGCCTTTGCAACAAGAACATCGACATTCGCGCTGTCTTTATATGTTTCGCGTGCCTGCGCCTCCGCAGTCGAGAGGATGTCGGTCACGTCGGTCACGGATTCGAGGAAAGTGACCGTGAGACCGTCGCACGGAAGCTCCTCGCTGCGGTTCATCGCCCAGAAGCCGTCCTGAAGGTAGTTGTGCTCCACGCTGCTGAGCGCCTGAATGTGCGAATATCCGCAGTGGTGGTTTGTCACGAGCAGTCCCTCGTCGGAGATTATTTCACCCGTGCAGCCGCCTCCGAACTGGACGATGGCGTCCTTCAGCGACACGCCGTCAGCGTTGTAAATCTGTTTCGGCGCAAGCTTGCAGCCATGTTTCTTCATGTCCTTGGCGTTCATCTTCTCCAGCAGCGGCAGCAGCCACATGCCCTCGTCAGCCGCAGCCGAAAGCGCGGAACCCGTCATAACGGCCAATGCCGCAACGGCAGACATCAAAAACTTTTTCATATACATATTCTAAAAAACTTTAATAAAACGCTATGTCAAAGGGGATGAAGAAAAGGATGGGATGCAGACCGCCTTTTATTCGCCCCGTCAATCAAAATAGTGTGTTCTCCAATTCCTTCACATGAAACGATTTGCGATGGTATGGAGTGTATCCATATTCCCGTATCGCCTCAATATGCTCGTGCGTCGGATACCCCATGTTCCTGTCCCATCCGTATTGGGGATATTCATTCGCGAGTCTTCGCATATATTCGTCCCTCCAAGTCTTAGCGAGCACCGAAGCCGCCGCAATCGACGCGAAACGTCCGTCTCCCTTCACGAAAGTCTGCCATTTCATATCCCTCCATAAAGGGATATATTCCTTCAGCATCCCGCCTTCAAACGGAGCCTCAAGCGCGGCTTCCGGCAGCCGGTCAATCGCTCGGAACCTGTTACCGTCGATAATCAGCGCATCCGGCTTCAGTCCCAGACGAACCGTCGCCCGCCACATCCCGACAATCGACGCATTAAGTATGTTTATCCTGTCAATCTCCTCCGCGCTCACGCACTCCACAGCCCATGCGACCGCCTCCCTTTCGATAATCGCCCGCAGCTCGTCCCGCTCCTTCTCGCTCATCTGCTTCGAGTCGTTCAGCAGCGGATGGCTGAAATCCGGCGGCAGAATCACGGACGCGGCAAAGACCGGTCCCGCGAGCGGACCTCTTCCCGCCTCGTCGCAACCGGCCTCAACCAGATTCAGTTCAAAACGAACCGGAAGACATTCATGCTCTTTTCTCATTGCACATCTCGCATTTGCTATAACAAAAAGCTGAGCCGGAGGGGATGCATAAAAGGATGGGATGCAGACCGCCTTTTAGGCGCCCCGTTATTCGCCCCGACACACAAGATGCAGCTCGTCCAACTGCACCTGATCAATCTGCGACGGCGAATCAATCATCACGTCACGCCCCTTATTGTTCTTAGGGAACGCGATGTAGTCACGGATTGTCTCCTGCCCGCCGAAGAGTGCGCAGACACGGTCGAAACCGAACGCGAGACCTCCGTGAGGCGGTGCTCCGAACTTGAATGCGTTGATGATGAAGCCGAACTTGTAGTCCGCGTCCTCCTTGCTTATGCCCAGAACCTCGAACATCCTCTCCTGCACGTCGGCCTCGTGGATACGGATTGAACCGCCGCCGAGTTCCGTGCCGTTGAGGACGAAGTCGTATGCGTTGGCGCAGACCCTTTCAAGGTCTTCCTTCTTGTTGCTGTAGAACCAGTCGAGGTGCTCCGGCTTAGGCGCGGTGAACGGATGGTGCATCGCGTAGAAGCGGTTGGTCTCGTCGTCCCATTCGAGGAGCGGGAAATCCACCACCCAGAGCGGCGCGAAGGTGTGCGGGTCGCGGAATCCGAGCCTGTTGCCCATCTCTATGCGCAGCACTCCGAGCTGTGTCTG
>ERZ808240.2260-NODE-2260-length-21677-cov-3.549117_pt1 | contig 21677 bp, 16 predicted proteins | sample MGYA00521084_ERZ808240 | MGnify/ENA primary metagenome ERZ808240 (study PRJEB31516, sample SAMN03275571) | gut metagenome | biome: mammalia-associated habitat; material: feces | host: Papio cynocephalus | place: Kenya | collected 2012-08-06 ...
CTGAACTTGCAGTCAACGACCAGTTGATTCCAAATATGACCGGTCTTCAGGAAAAATACAGTATGGAACTTTTGGCAGTTCAGAACAATACTGCCGTACTCAGTATTTTGACTACCGGAAATAATGGTGTCGTTACGGTTGACTTAGATAAATTGACGATTACAAAAGAGGCTGTTTGCAGTTTTATCCCGAAAACAGCAGAGGGGGATGTAATTGCCGGCGTTGAACAGGATGGATTTGAATTTCATGATGTAGTAGTCAGCAAATTGGTTTCTTCCGGTGTGCAGAAAGCAGCGGATGGAACAACAGACGTAGAAAAATGTCTGTTGTCAAACGGTCACGTTATGAGTATTCCGCTCCGTGAATCCTATGGTATGTATGGCAGTGCGGTACAGATTTACGGACAGAACATTTATGTGATTTCCGGCGAAGGATTTTTCAAAGCAAAACTGACCGCTAAGAAATTTACACAGCTTTACGGAATCAGCAACTTTGATGGCATGCAGGAAAGTGAAGTAACCTTTAGTCTGGCAATGAAGAATGAAAAAGAGATTTATCTTATGAGTGAAAAGCAGGACGATGATGATAAGGTGACATACCAGTTGCAGGCTGGTAAAATCGGATAAAGAGACTCGGGAGTAGTAAGAGGCAATAAAGTAAGAGCCGCCAGTCGTTGGAGAACCCCCTCTCCGTGGCTGGCGGCTTTGGTTGCAGAAATCGCGCAGATAGGCTATAATAAGGCGATATCAATAAGATAATATTACAAAGACAGGAGTAAACGAATGAGAGAACAACGATGGAAGAGATTGCGAACCGGATTATTGATTATTGCCTTTTCGGTGATTGGAATGCTTGAGTATGTGCAGTTAGTGCAGGCGTTTGATTTGCCGCAGATGTTATTGGTGATTCCGGTGGTGTCCGTGATTGCCATGCTTTTACTTGGAAAGTACAGTTTTTTTGTGCCGGTCTGCACGATTGTACTTGCGAGTGCATATCAGATTTTAGCGGGAAGCGAAAATGCGGTAGCAGAGCTTCAGACCAGTGCAAGAAGTATTGCAATTATTTTATTTGAATGTCTGTTTGTGCTTATGATTGCACAGTTTATCGGACTGGGGCTTGGTGCAATTGCCCGCACATTAGGAAAGAAGAATAATCAAAGAGTGGTAAAGATTGTTATCGGAGTAGTTTTTGCGGTTGTTTCACTTGTGCCGTATCTGCTTTTATTCCATAATCCGCTGTATCCTATGACAGCAAGACACCGGTTAAAATCATTTGCAGACAAGACCATCACCGATTATCCGATTGCGGATAAAAAAGTGTATTATTCTTTAAATGATTCGCGGTATATGTGCCGTGTTATTATGTCTGACGGACAGGTTCGTGTGCTGTATTTAGATGAGAACGGAGAAGCAAAGCGGCAGTAGTTTACAGGACGCCAAAACTCTTCAAAATAAAAATCCAAAGCGTCAGAGTCAGTGAGGACAAAAGTGTCGTCAGGACAATGATGCTGGATGTCAATATACCATCGTTTCCGGTGTTTTTTGCCATAATATAACTGGAAACCGTAGTCGGTGAACCAAGCATAACAAGCAGTGCCATGAGTTCCTGGTTGCGGTAGCCGAAGAAAATAGCAAGCGGTAGAAACAGACCGGCAAGCAGAATTAGTTTGATAAAAGAAGCAAGAAGGGTTGGCTTCATTTTTTTCAATGCCTTTTTCCCTTCAAAGCTGGCTCCGATGGAAATCAATGCGAGAGGGGTTGCTGTGTTTGCTACGCTTCCAATGGTTTTATTGACAAAAGATGGAAAATGCAGGTTCAATAAAGCGAATGGAAGTGCAATCAGAATGCTAAGTAAAATCGGATTCTTCATCACATTGATAAAAGTTTCTTTCATATTTGGCTTTTTACCGCCGTTGTCACCTTTTAACGTAAGGATGATGACGGCGAAAATATTATATAAAGGAACGCAGCCGATAATCATTAAAGGAGCCATACCGACGCTGTCATACATATTGTTGATGAAAGCAAGTCCTAGAATGGCGGCACTGCTGCGGTAAGAGCCCTGAATAAAAGCACCCTTTTGTTCTTCGTTTTTCATGAATTTCTCAGTAAGCCCCCACAAAACGGCGATGGAAAAAATAGTGACTGAAAAACAGAATAACACGTATTTTCCGTCAAAGGAAGAACCTACATTATTTTCTGTCAAATCCGAAAATAAAAGAGCCGGCAGTGCGATGCGGAATACGTAGCGGTCCGCTGTTTTGGTAAATTCATCGTTGATGATTTTTGTTGTTTTCAAAACCTTTCCTAAGATGATAAGTAAAAAAATAGGAAGTGTGGCGTTAATACTGTAAATTAAGTTTGACATAATAATTTCCCTTCTTAGGCCATCTCTAAAGCAGGCCTACAAAATTATTTTACCATGCCTGTCAAGAGTATCGTGACAAATGGCGGTCTTTGTGGTACGATAAGGCTATCCATAGTTTAAAAATTTTGATGGAGGTAATTAAGTATGTTAGAACAGTTAAAAAAAGAAGTATACGAAGCAAACATGGAACTTCAGAAAAAAGGGCTTGTCATTTACACTTGGGGAAATGTAAGCGGAATTGACCGCGAAAATAATTATGTTGTTATTAAGCCAAGTGGTGTTGAATACGATGAATTGACACCGGATGATATGGTTGTTGTTGATTTTGATCAGAATGTAATCGAAGGAAAATATCGTCCGTCTTCGGATACGGCAACACATATTGAATTGTATCGTGCATATCCTTCTTTAGCAGGCGTTGTCCACACGCATTCAACGTGGGCAGTAACATTTGCACAGGCAGGCATGTCGATTCCGGCACTGGGAACGACACATGCGGATTATTTTTACGGAGATATTCCGTGCACAAGAGATTTGACCGCAGAAGAAATTAATTTGGATTATGAGAGAAATACGGGACTTGTTATTATCGAGACAATTGGCGATAAAGACCCGATGGAAGTTCCGGGAATCGTTGTAAAGAACCACGGACCATTTGCGTGGGGAACAAGTCCGGCAAATGCGGTTTACAATGCGGTTGTTTTGGACAAAGTAGCAGAAATGGCGCACCATACACTGACATTAAATCCTCGTGTAAAACGCGCGCCACAGTATTTGATGGATAAGCATTATTTCCGCAAACACGGAGCCAATGCTTATTATGGACAGGATAACTAATTTTCGTTATTTCTTCTCCGCGAGAGGGACAGGGCATCCTGTAAGACTTCCTGTTTGCCATCACGAAAACGAATAACAAGAGAATAGGTACCGCTGTACATTTCCGTTAGAGGAACGGTAAGTGTGTAGCGGTATTTTTCATACAAAGCTTCATCAAGTGGCGGATTTGTCAAATCAAGCTGGTAAATGCGGTCCGGATGACTGAATACAATTTCCTGAATCAAGTCACCGGTTGTGTTTACTAACAGGCTGTCGCCGTTTATGGAAAATGTAATGCCGTAAGTATTTTTCATAAATTCTAAATCAGTGGCAGAAGATGTCTCTACCGAAGCTGCCTTGTAAAAGACCGGCGCTTTGAGCCGACGACCGGAAATTCGATTTTTTCCAGACATTCTCCAAAATGCGAGAACTGCTCCAAGGAGTCGCTGATGACGGACTCGAAAAATTCTTGTTTCAGATGTGTGGCAGGAGAAGTTACTTCTCTTTCGTAAGGGGAGTAGATATGCTGGATTGCACCGGTTTCCCGGTTGATTTCCAATAATAACTTGTCTCCTTTTTTTGCATCCGCAGAAAGCACTAACAAGTTTTTGTTCTCCGCAGAAATTTCGCCATATACGTCAAAAATGCCATCGCCCACATAGTAGGTGCGGTAACATCTGCCAAGCAAATCCACCTCATACATATGAGTTGGTAAAAGTCCTTGCTCGGTTTTTACCAAATAGTCCGGATGGACAATCAGAAAGTGCCCATCCGAGAGCGGAATTAAATTGTCATCTTTTGCCGGAAGTGATAAGAGATAACGATACATCCCCTGTTTATCCTGCACGCACGGGTAATGATTTGTCTCACTCAATGCACCGGTATGCAATGTGATTTCACGGCTTTTAATAGGCTGATTTGACTCGTCATATAATATTAAGGTAATGATATTATCCGTGTTCTCACATAAGCCAAAAACCGGAAGCACGTGATTGGTTGTGTACGTCATGGAATCATAGTGCCATGGCATACAAAAATCGCTCACAACCGTGTAAGATAAACGGCATCTTGTGTCGGTGTGAAACATACAAAGCGCAGTGAGCGGTGTGATGCCATAGGGATTTAGCAAAAGTTCCATCGATTCAAACGAAGTCGAGGCATCGTGGCTTCTTGCCCATAAAAGATTTTCCGCCATCCTTGTTTTCTCAGTCAGAGAAATTGTCACCGGAATCTGGCCGGATACCGTTTGGTTTAAGCGCAAACGGTTTAAGCTCATGAAATCAATTTTATATTGCGTGACATGGCTTTTCAGCCATGAAGTGATTTTGTTTGGCATAAGATAAAATCTCCTTTGTACTTTTTACCCATTTTACCTATATAGTGTAATTATAGCAAAAAAAATATGTAAAAAGTATGTTTTTTTGTATAAATTACTATTTTTTTACATATTTGCGGCACCGGACGAGCAGATAAATATTTGGAAGAAGCAGAAAAAGGTTAATAAAATCAGTCATTTCCCAGACGAGAGCAAGCGGCATAATGCCCCCGGCAAAAATCATAATGAGGTAAAGAGTCTGGTAAAAACGCTCGTATTTTCCCTGAAACAAATAGTCAAATCCCTGCTTGCCAAGGTAACTCCAGCCAATTAAGGTGGCAAGTGCAAAACTGATAATGGCAATGGATAAAATTTCATCGCCGAAAAATGGAAGCTTTCCAAAAGCGGCGGTCGTTAAGGCGGAGGCGGGAAGTGTCTGCCATTCGGACGGAAATTCCAGCTGATAGCAGACAAGCACAAGTCCCGTGACGGCGCAGAGAACGACGGTGTCCCAAAAGGTGGCGGACATGGAAATGGCGGCCTGTTTAACAGAATCATCTTCCGAGCAGTGGCCGGCAATCAAACCGGTTGTGCCAAGTCCGGATTCGTTTGTAAAAAGCCCTCTTGCCACGCCATAGCGGATGGCCTTTCCTACCGTGTATCCGGCAAAACCGCCACCAATGGAAGGCGGCGTAAAAGCGGAGGAAAAAATCAATTTCAGAGAGGGCAGAAGATAATCTGCGTGCAGAATGAGATAGAGAAGACATCCGCCAAAGAAAAAAATAGCCATAGTCGGTACAATGGCAATCGAGACGTTTTCAATCCATTTGCGTCCCTGCATTAAAATTATTCCCACAAAAAAAGCAGTTACAATCGCGCAAGTGGCGGGCGGAAGCGAAAAGACCTGATGGCAGGTTTCCGTAATTGCGTTACTTTGTGTGGTGCATCCGATAAAAAATGCGGATAGTGTGAGGGCGGCACTGTAAAGAAGTGCCAGTGTTTTTTTGTGCAGCAAAAAATGAAGGATATACATGGGACCTCCGTGCCCCTGATAGTGGAAATGATGGCACAAAAATGTTTCGGCGTAGGTGGTTGCCATGCCCAAAAGTCCGGTGAGCCAGCACCAAAATACAGCACCCGGTCCGCCTAAGAAAACGGCGGTGGAAATGCCTATGATATTTCCGGTTCCAAGCGTGGCAGCGAGTGTTGTTGTGAGCGAGCCAAAACGTCCGAATCCCTTCTGATTTTTGCTGCCATCGGAAAGAGAAAGGGAGATGCCATATCCGATTTTTCGCTGCACCAGCCGTAAACGAAGAGTAAAATAAACATGCGTACCAAAAAGCATGACTAGAATAGGACCATTCCATAAAAGCTGATTTACATCAATTAAAAGTTTCAATCACAGACTCCTTTGGTTTCCTTTAGTTTATTGTATGAAAAATTTTGTCAAGTCATACTTTTGACAAGACCGTTTGCTAATCTCGTGGATAAATGAGATTTGGAGGAAGCTATGAAGAAACAATTCACATTCATCGAATCGATGATAAAGGTGGGAGTGATTGGTTTCGGAGGTGGGAATGCACTGATTCCTGTATTGGAGCAGGAAGCGGTAAACGAGAAAAAACTGGTAAGCAAAGACGAATATGACAAATCGGTTATTGCTGCAACGCTGACACCGGGAGCACTTCCGGTTGAAATTGCGTCCGGGATTGGTCTGCATGTCGGCGGTATTGGTGGGATGCTTGCGGGCGGCGTATTGATGGCTCTTCCGGGAGTTGTGTTTACGGTATTGTATTTAATGCTGCTTAGCGGTGTGGATTCTAATATTTTACAGCAGATTCAGTATGCTTCCATCGGGATTACAGCATTTATTCTGTGTCTTTTGACGCAATACATAGTGCAGACATTAAAGTCATACCGCCACTCTAAGTTCCGGGTAGCTGCATGGTTTGTAATTTTATTTGTGTTTATTGCAACGGGTGGAAATTATCTTTGCCGTATTTTTGGGTTGGGAATCCGGATTCCTAAATTTTCGACAATCCAGATACTTCTGCTTACGCTTTTAGGGAGTGTTGTTGTAGGATTATTGTACCAGAAAAAAGAGAAAAAAAAGGAAAAAAAACCAAAACTTGCAGCCGGAAAACTGGGGGGCAGACTTTTGTTATGGGTTTTATTTCTGCTTTTGTTTTGTCTGCCGGCACTTTTTATGATGTGGCGCGAGACGGCGGTTTTTGTTGGGCAGGGCGCCGTGTCTTCCTTTTTGTCATTTGGTGGCGGGGATGCCTATTTATCCATTGCCGACGGTCTTTTTGTGCCGGAATATATTTCACAAAGTGACTTTTACAATCATCTGGTTGTAATTGTAAATGTACTGCCGGGTTCTATTTTGTGTAAGACTTTGGCGGGAATCGGTTATTTGTATGGTGAGGCGGTCGTGGGAACGACAGCCGGTGGAATTGCTTTTGCGGTGGCGGGATTTGCCTGTAGTGTTGCCTGCTCCTGTTTTATCTTTTATCTGGTTTACCACTTGTATGACAGACTGGAAGGATGTGCCGTTTTTAAGGTAATCAAAAAGGCAATTCGCGTTGTTGTTTCGGGGCTTTTGCTTACGGTGATGACGGGACTTTTATTGTCGGAAATGGAAATTAATTCAAACCCTGCGATTCCGCGTTTGGCGATTCCTGGAATGATTGCTTTCTTTTATTTTGTAAATCTGATATTATATCATAGGAAATGGGAAAATCTTGGGCGCATTGTTGTATCGCTTGTGCTTGCTTTTTTGCTGTGCAATGTGCTGGAGGTTTAGAAACAAAGGAAAGCAGGTTATATTTATGCATATTTGGAAACATTTTTCTACGATCACAAGGCATCGCCATAAAGTAATTGTGCATTGCTTTCTGGCAGGAATTTTCTGGCAGGGGCTTAGGCATGATTTGTCAAAGTACAGTCCGGCGGAATTTATTCCGGGGGCAAAAAATTATCTGGGAGATAAAAGTCCGAACGAAAGAGAGAGAGCGCGGTACGGTTTTTCGCGTGCATGGCTTCACCATCAGGGACGCAATAAACATCATTTTGAATACTGGGTGGATTACAATCCAAAGTTAAACCGAAAAGAACCGGTGGAGATGCCAACCCGTTATTTGATTGAAATGTTTTGTGACCGCGTGGCGGCAAGTAAAATTTATTATGGGGATGATTACGATACAGAAAAGCCTTTTCTTTATTTTGACAAAGGGAGAAAACGCCGCTGGATGCACCCGGTAACGTCGCAGAAATTAGAGGATTTGCTGATTATGCTGCGTGATAAAGGGGAAAAAGAGACGTTTTCATACATCAAACACGTGATGAAGCCGGAAGGGAAAAAAGATAAAGCTCATTGGAAATAAAAATTAAAAAAGCCTTTTTTGTGACAAAAACCTATGTTAGGATTTCTTCCAGAATATGGGTGGGCATGCGATTTGAATAAAGGAGAAAAGAAAAATGACAGAAAATGTTATTTGGCAGCCGAATAAGGTTTCGGCGAAAGACCGTTATCGTGTGCTCGGACAAAAGGGGCTTGTTGTTTGGTTTACGGGACTTTCCGGTTCCGGAAAATCAACGATTGCGGTAGAACTGGAGAAAATGTTGAATGATGCAGGAAAAGCAGTTTATCTTTTAGACGGAGATAACATTCGACATGGAATCAATTCGGATTTGGAGTTTACGAATAAGGACCGTGATGAAAACATACGGAGGATTGGAGAGATTTCTGCCCTGTTTTGCGACGCAGGAGTCATTACACTGGCTGCTTTTATTTCCCCGTTTCGTAAGATGCGTCGGTTTGCGAGAGAGCGCGTCGGGGAAAATCAATTTCTTGAGGTATATGTGAGTACGGATTTTGAGACTTGCTGTAAGCGGGATCCAAAAGGTTTGTACAAAAAGAATATTAAAAATTTTACGGGAAAAGATTCCGGTTACGAGAAGCCGGAGAATCCGGAAATTGTTTTGGATACGATACATTCCACATCACAGGAGTGTGCTAAAATTGTATATGAGGAAATATTAAAAAGGATTAATTAGCAAAACGTGCATGGAGGAACAAAAATGGATAATTATTTTGTGTCTTCGTGTAAGAGGGTGAAAGATTGGATTTGCAGGCAGTTTGAGCAAAAAGAAAAAAAGACGATCCACCACAAAAAACTTGCCGATGGCGGCGAGGTGATTGTGTGGGAAACCGGACGGGCAGGCGAAGAAGCGGCATTGTATGAAAATTTATTTCTCCGCAAAGAAATCGCAGGATTTCGTACAAATATACGGCGCGAGCAGTCCTGCTCCATAAAATCACTGACAAGAGACTATTTGTATGAGCATTTTTTGAGCAGTGGTGAGTACACGTTTGACCATATGCTCGTCGTAAAAAATCCATATGGCGAGGCACCTTTAACTGCACTTGCTTTGTTCACTTTAAAAGAGCCGGCCGGTATTCGTGTTACGACAAAAGGAAATTTAAAGGAGACGGATTTTGTTACAGAACTTCCTAAGAAAAAAGAACATCGAGTGCCGATTTTAGGAATGTATGCCGAAAAGGCAAATACTATAATCATAGAGATTCTGGATGATGAGGGAAACTGCGTAAAAAGCCATACTTTCACGATACGAACAAAGAAACTGCCAAAGTCACTGCGCAATGTGATTACAGTGAAAAAGAGGACAGATAAGCCGGCTTTTTCAAATATTATGATAAGCGGTGGCGTAAATATTCACACGTGTGTGTTTGACACTGAGGGGGAAATACGATATTATCTCAGTCGTAAACCGAGAGGATATGGTATTTTCCCATTATCCGAGGGACATTTTTTCTATATGGAAAAGCACATTTCCGTGCCATCCTATTCGAATCCACAGACGGTAGAGTCTTATGATATGGATTATTTTGGACGTGTGTTCCGAACTTACCTGACAGAAAAAGGGGTTCACCACACGGCGGAAGAAAAGGCAGGCGGAAATATTCTCACCGGAAGTAATTCGATGCTTGAGCATACGGAGGACTGTGTTATTGAGATTGACAGACAGACCGGCGAGATTGTGTGGCAGTTAAATATGGCAGAGCTTTTTGATGAAACCTATCAGAATATGATGGACTGGTGCCATGTAAATTCCGCCGCGTATTATGAACAAGACCGCACGATTTTGATTTCTCTTAGAAATGTGCATGCGGTAATTTGTGTAGATTACGATACGAAAAAACTCCGCTGGATTTTATCCGACCCGAAATTCTGGGAGGGAACGAAGATGACGCCATATCTTTTGCAGCCGGAAGGTGATGTCAAATGGTGTTACCAGCAGCATGCGGCATTTGAAATTGCACTCCCGGATGAACTGAATCCGCAGAAAAAACGGATTATTGTTTACGATAACCACTGGGCAAAGCGACGCAAGGCGAAGTCCTTTGATAAAGACCCGCTCAGTTATGTGAGTTTTTATGATATAGATGAGGAAAAGAAAACCGTTTCGCTGCATAAACGATTTGCCGGACCAAAGACAAGAATCCGTGCAAACGGAATCTATGTTCCGGACAAAAAGCGTGTGTATAACATGGCAGGTTCTTATGCTGAGCCGGTGGACGGCGATGGCGGTGGTATTTTTGAATATGATTATGAGACCGGCGAGGTGCTTTCCGAGTTTGGTGTAAAACCGGGATTTTTCCGTGCGTATCCGTTTGAACCAAATGTGCAGGAACTGGCAGAGCCGATGCAGGTGAGCGGTGATTATCAGGTCGGTCAGATAAAACAGCCGCATGAAATTTCAAGCAGCCAGTACTGCAAGTTAAAGTCGGAAAAGAAACATCATATCAAAAGTGCTGTTATCGAATATGAGATGCAGGAAGATTTACTTTTTGTGAATAACGTAGACCACGAAGTGGAAAAAGTTTATTTTATCGGTGATAAGGGCGGTTATCAGGTTGACTTTGATGACACATACCAGACAATGGATGTGTTCCGCACGATGGTTTATAAAGTTGCCATGCAGCTAACCAATCTTCCAAAAGATAAATATAAAATCTATATGCAGGTGAAAGGTGAACTGCAGACAACAAAAAAATATATCGATATATCAGCCGTTAATTAACTTTTCATAAGCCGCATAATCGGCAGCGTAGTATTGTCTGCCGATGAGCACCATAAGCAAGTCGCCGGGCAGAATTTCGGTATCGCCTTTCGGCGTAATCGTGTGCCCGTCACGCTCAATGGATGCAACCAATGTATTTTTCTGCCAGTCAATCTGGCAGATTTTTTTATGGCAGACCGGACTGTCAAAAGGAATGACATAAGTAACCAAAACTTTTTCTGCCGATTCTTTAATTTGAGGTTCAGTCTGTTTGTTCAGAATATTTTCCAAAAGGGACGTGTAAATCGGTTTGCTGCCAAGCAGGTTTGCAATGATATAGGCAATACTGCTCACGACAGCGATGTCTAACATCCGGTGCATATTGCCGGTCATTTCGGTAATCAATACGATACCGGTAATCGGTGCACGCACGATGCCCGCAAACAATCCCGCCATGCTGATAACGATAAACTGGGGAAGTAAGTCGTTTGGCAGGGAGAGGGCATGGATGGAAAGATTTCCGAAAATTGCCCCGATGTAGGCGCCTAAAATCAGAAGTGGGAAAAAGATTCCACCCGGTGCGCCGCATCCGAAACTAACTGCCGAAAATAAAAATTTAACGACAAGCAAAATGCAAATCATGGAAAATTCCGGTTTCCCATGCTCTAACAAAGCAATCATGCTGTGACCGCCGGCTAATACCTGCGGAAGGGTGAGACCAAGAATTCCGGAAATGACAAAAACAAAGGCAATCCGGATTTCTTTTGGTATTTTTTTCAAGCGATGGAAAAAAGCCTGCATTTTCAACATGACAAAATTATATCCGGCACCTGCAAGACCCAGCAAAATACCAAGCAATGCTAACAGCCAGTAATAGCGGAGTGCAAGAGTGGATGTTGTAAATGAAAAAATAGTAGACTGCCCGAAAAACACTTTTGAGACAAAGTCGGCACACACCGTAGCAATCAGACCGGCGACTAACATTGTGCGGTCAAAGGTGTGGTGGATTTCTTCAAGAACAAACATAATACCGGCAAGCGGTGCATTAAAGGCGGCGGCAAGTCCGGCACCTGCACCACACGACAACAGACCGATTTCTGTTGTTTTATCATAGTTTCTAAGGCGGGAATAACTTTTTGCTGCCATCGCACCAAGCTGAATGGACGGGCCTTCCCTGCCAAGGGACAGACCGCCGAAGATACTAAGCGTACCACCGGTGAATTTCGCTAAAATGACACGCCAAAAACTCTGGTCCAAATAACCGCGGACCTCTCCTGAAACCTGCGGAATTCCGGAACCGGCCGCCATTGGCTCCCATTTCACAATCTTTGCAACAATACATCCCATCAAAATAAGGGCGGCAAACCACAGGGCAGTAACACCTGTATTTCCGCGTATGAAATTCAGTACCGAATATAATCCGCCCTCTGCATAAGTCAGGCAGTATCGGTATAGAACGGCAGTTAAGCCGGCTAAGACTCCGATTAAAGCACCTTCCAAAACGAGTGTGATGCTTTGCTTTGCCGTATTATCTTCTAACTTTTTCAAAGTATGTTGATATTTATCCATAGGTAAACTCTCTCCTCGTTGTTTTCTTTATCCAATCAACCAGTGATATTTTACATCCAAATGCATTATTTTGCAAATTACCTCTTATTGCTCCTAAATGAAATTAAAAAATCTTTGCTGTTATAAAACCGTAATCGTACATTCCTTTGTTACACCGTCAATTTTTGCCCGGATTTTTGTTGTGCCACGTTTTTTTGCTGTGACTTTTCCGCGGCTGTTGACGGTGGCTACACTTTTTTTCTGTGACTTCCATGTTACCTTTTTCCCGGAGGACACTTTTGCTGTCAGAAGAAGTGTCTGATTGCGGGACAAAGACGCGGAAGTATAATTGAGTGTAACTTTAGGTTTTTTTACCGTGACGTGACAGGTCTTTTTTGAGCCGTCTGCTTTTGCGGTAATTGTAGTTTCTCCTGGTTTCTTTGCTGAAATTTTACCGTTTTCGTCAATTTCGGCAACGCTTGATTTTTGAGATTTCCATGAGATGGGTGACCCGTTTGAGGTCTGCCCTTTCAGAGTAACCTGCGCTCCATTTTCCATTGTAATGGAGGCGGCTGATAATGTAATGATAGTTTTTGTGACGGTAACTTTACAACTGGCTTCACCACCTGCGACTTTTCCTGTAATCGTGCAGGTGCCCGCTTTTTTGGCGGTGACTCTGCCATATGTATTTACCGAGGCGACAGCACTTTTACTGCTTTTAAAGCGAACCCACTTGCCGTTGCTTGCAATTCCCGCAAGAGTAAAAGAATCGCCAATTTTTAATGTGGCGCGATATCGGGAAAGAATTACAAGAGCCGGTGAGGCGGCATCTGCTGTCAAAGGTGCGGAAAAAATAGAGGCGGTAAACAGTACCGCTGTACATAAAAGGGCGATGCTCCGCCGGCATGCCGCTTTCAAAAAAATAGACGTGTGTTTCATGATAAACCCTCCTTTTGTGGAGCAATAAGAGGGTAAATACAAGATAACACACGTCTAACCATAAATCAAGTATTATTTTTTTATTCTTTATCTTCTTCTCGTCCAGGTAAAATGGCATTTAACAAAACGCCCATAATAGCAGCAATGGCAAGACCGGTTAAAGTGATGCTTGTTCCTGCAATCTGGAAGGTAAGTCCGGAAGAGAAACCAAGTCCGCATACTAAAATGGTAGCCGCAATAATTAAGTTTCTTGATTTGGTGAAATCAACTTTGTTTTCTACGACATTGCGGACACCGATGGCGGCAATCATACCGTAGAGAATAAAGCTGACACCGCCGACAATTGCTGCCGGAAGGGTACTGATGATACCGGCAAATTTCGGGATGAAACTTAAAACGACAGCATAAATAGCAGCCAGACGGATTACTTTCGGATCATGTACACGGCTCAGTTCCAGAACACCTGTATTTTCACCGTAAGTGGTGTTGGCTGGACCGCCGACCAAAGCAGAAAGGGAAGTTGCCAGACCATCACCGATTAATGTGCGGTGAAGACCGGGATCTTTTACATAATTTTCACCAACGGTTGCGGAAATGGCGGAAATATCGCCGATGTGCTCCATCATGGATGCAATGGCAATCGGAGCCATGGCAAGGATTGCAGTTAAGTCAAATTTACAAAACTCAAATGGTGGAACATTAACCCAGGAAGCTTTGGCAACTTCTGCAAAATTAAAGATGGCGGAACCATCCGGATTTGTGATACCACAGAAATGCAGAATCAGGGCAACGGCGTAAGCACCGGCAATGCCGAGAAGAATCGGAATGATTTTCCACATGCCTTTTCCCCAGATGTTGAAAATCACAATAATGGCAAATGCGATAATAGCTAACAGCCAGTTTGTCTGAACATTATTAACTGCGGATGGCGCTAAACTTAAGCCGATGCAGATAATAATCGGACCGGTAACAACCGGTGGAAGAAAACGCATCGCGCGTTTCACACCGACTAATTTGATAATCAGTGCGAGCACCAGATACAGGGCACCGGCTACTACGATACCACCACAGGCGTAAGGCAGTTTTTCGCCCATTGACATATCTTTGAAAATTCCGGTGTCTAATTTTGAAACGGTTTCAAATCCGCCGAGAAAGGCGAACGAAGAACCAAGAAAAGCGGGAACTTTCAATTTCGTACACAAATGGAAGAAAAGTGTGCCGACACCGGCGCAGAATAATGTAACCTGAATGGAGAGACCCTCTCCTTTAAAATAGTTATTTACCAAAATCGGTACTAAGATTGTGGCACCAAACATGGCGAACATATGCTGTAGACCTAACAGCAACATTTTGGGGATGCCAAGCGTTCTGGCATCGCGGATTGCATTGTTTTTTGTTTCCATTAGAAACCTCCTCATAATCGTTATTGGTTCTATTATAAAGAAAAAAAGTTCATCTGACAAGCACTGTTGCAATTATGGCGCAAGAATAGTAAAATGGGGAAGGAAATAGAAAGGTGAACAAAGATGAAGAAGAGATTGACGGCGAGTGTTTTATTAGCCATTTTTACATTTTTATTTTTAGAAACAGAATATTTATTTGTGAATATAATGAGTGCGCTTTCATCTTCGCAGCAGGCGGTTAGTGCACAGGGAATTGTGCTGGGAGTCAGTGTTATTGGCTTTCTTTTATATGCCCTGTTTCACAGGCTGAAATCCGCTTCTTTCAAAAAAACGGTGACAATCGTGTTTCCGCTTGTTATGGCGGTCTGCTTATTCTTTTTATATGAAGCGGACAGTTACGCCATCTGTCTTTTTATGGGCTGTGTCGTATTTGTGCTGCTTGGATTGTTTGGCAGCACCTTGCATTACCATGCGCTTTTTTATGCCGGTAAAGATTCGCATCTGGCACTTTTGGTTGGAGTGGCTTATGCGCTGGGCTTACTGTTTCAGTTTATATGTAATAATCTGATTCGCAGCCAGATGGTACAGTTGATTCTTGTATTTATTCTTTTTGCCGCCACGGTTTATTATCTGCTCATACAAAAGGAAGCAGTGGAAATGGAGTCTGTGGCGAAAGGGGAGAAACAGGAGAAAATAACAGGGCTTTTACTGATTTTATGTATTTTGTGCATGACGATGATTTTTGCAACATTGGATAATGCCGTTACGCTGCAGCATGCGAGAGGAAGTCTGGATGTCGGACAGTGGCCGAGGCTTCTATTGGCGGTAAGCGGAATTTTGGCAGGATTTTTGTTTGATTTAAAAAATCACCGGTATATGTCGATTGTGATGTTCTGCGTTACACTTTTATCCGTGCTTTGTGTGCTTGTTATTGTGACCGGAGGCTCAGTGCTTGCAGGACTTATTATTTTTTATCTGTCGTCCGGATTTTTCGTTGTTTATTTTACAACGAGGTTTATGAATTATGCCATAAAGAGCAGTGTTCCTGCGCTTTGGGCAGGCATGGGAAGAGCGGTAAATAATGCGGGAGCTGCGGTCGTGACAGGCGGCTCGATTGCCTTAGTAGAAGGCGGAAATGTAATTTTGATTTCTTCTGTGGTGCTGGTGCTTTTTGTGCTTATCAGTATTGCGATGTTTGCGACGGAGAGGCAGCAGGGAAAGAAAAAGACAGAAGATGTACAGGCACTTGATTTAGGAGCATTTGCGGGAAAATATTCCCTCACGAAAAGAGAAACGGAAGTTTTGGAGGCATTGTTAAATTCCGATGACAGCGCACAGGATTTGGCAAAGCAATTATTTATTTCGAGAGCGGCTTTGTACCGGCACATTTCTTCCTTGAATGAGAAGACGGGTACAAAATCGAGAATTGGCTTGATTCAGTTCTATTATCAGCAAAAAAATGAAGAATGAGATAAATGTAAACTGTTGATATCCCCCTTTTTTTATTAAAATGTTTGTGTATAAACACGAAAATAAAAGAAAGGGGATGTTTTTATGCAACATTTCAAATGGACATTGATTCTGTCTATGCTGGCAGTGATTTTTTTGATTCCGGCTCATAGCGCAAAGGCGGCAAATGGACCGGCAGAGGGAGAGGGCGGCTATGCCTATATCGGATTCGCAGATTACCAAAATGATACAAAATATGTTTACTGTGCTCCGCGTGTTGGAACGGCAGAAAACGTAGCGGGGGCCTCCTATGATAAGGCAAGCAATACACTCACACTCAATGGATATTCGAGCACAACACTTGGCTTGGTTACGAATATGATGGGTGATGATTTTAAGATTCGCCTGATTGGGGAAAATCATGTGCAGCAGTTAGCGGTCTGGGGAGACGGCTGGGGTTGTTGTGTTGAGTTTGTGGGAGATGGAAAACTATACGTGAATGAAAAAAATATTTATATGGATGGAATCGTTTTGACGCCGGAGAGTTCTAAGGCGTGTGTAAAGGTAAGTGGAAATGCGGTGGTTTATTCCTACGCGCCGGATGGTGGAAAACCGTTGTATATTTCTGCAGCGATGACAAACCTTGCGGATGAAGCCATAATTGGAAAAGGTTCTCTTGATGTGAGAGTAGAAGATGCTTATCAGACGGAGGAACAAAAGGTGAGTGTCATCACTGACTTTAGTGATTCTAAAACTCAATATGCAGTATATAAAAAAGATGGTTCTGATAAAAAATATGCGGTGTCGACAGGAACATTAAATGGCGAAGAGGCATATTTTGTATCGGAAATATTAGAATGTGATGAACTGGAGACAAGTCCGTTTTTGTATGAGATTAAGTCAGCATATGGTGCTTTTGACGCAGCAAAAGAGGGGCTTACTGAAACAACGGAAACGGTGGAGGCGTATAATATTTGGCAGTGGGGACCGCAGAGTTTATATAAGGAACGTACCACCGGACAAACTTGTATTTTTGAAAAAACGGATGTGAATGGCAGTACGGTTTATCAGAAATATCATTTGTCTACGCCGTATGAAGTAACATACGATGAAGAAGAAAGTGGTACACTTTATGCGGCAGTCAAAGAGAAGGATGTGACATTTGCAAATCTTTGGGAAATCAATCTCGCAGGCTACGAGGTGGTTGAGAATCGAACGAAGTTAGATGGTTATTACACGCTCTATGTGGATGGCTTATCTTATACGCTTAAGGCAAATGAGACACAGACCTGCAGGCATTTGTTTATGACACAGGAGGTGCAGAAAAAAGCCGGTTTTGATACGGATGGCGTTCTGTTGAAAAAATGCAGAGACTGCGGTGTGGTTATATCACGTATAACAATTCCGAAGGTTTCCAATGTTTCTTTGGCTCAGGCTGTATTTACCTATGATGGAAAGGCAAAAACGCCGAAAGTGACAGTCAAAGATTCGACGGGGCAGGTATTGCCACTGGGAAGTACGTATATACTGTCTTATCCGAAGAACCGAAAAGATGTGAATCAGTATGCGGTGTCAATTACACTGACCGGAGGCCGGTATGCAGGCACAAAACAGTTGTATTTCACGGTGAAACCACAGGCAACAGCATTTTCTAAGGTTAAGGCAGGAAAGAAGAAAATGACGCTGAAGTGGAAGAAGAAATCACAAATCAGCGGTTATGAGGTGTGGTATTGCACCAATAAAAAAATGAAAAAGGGAGTCAAAAAAGTAGTAATTAAAAAAGCGAAAAAGACTTCCACAGTATGTAAAAAACTGAAATCGGGCAAAAAATATTTTGTTAAAATCCGGACTTACAAGACGGTGAAGCAGAAGAATAAGAGTATAAAAATTGTATCGAACTTTAGTAAAGTGAAATCGGTAAAGGTTAAGTAGCAGCGGAATCCTTCTTTTTCAAAATGCAGGATTGTATTTTTTCACAAGAAAAGGTACAATAATAGAAAACGCGAAAGAAAATGGAGGAAAGAAAATGGAACAGGTTACTATAATGGAACATCCGCTGATTCAGCATAAGATTTCGATTTTGCGAAATGAAACAACAGGAACGAATGAGTTCCGCCGTCTGATTGAGGAGATTGCCATGCTTATGGGATATGAGGCACTCCGTGATCTGCCGGTTGAAGATGTGGAAATTAAGACACCGATTGAGACGTGCCAGACACCGATGATTGCCGGAAAGAAATTGGCAATAGTGCCGATTCTTCGTGCCGGACTTGGTATGGTAAGTGGTATTTTATCACTGGTGCCATCGGCAAAAGTCGGACATATCGGTTTGTACCGTGATGAAAAGACACATGAACCTCATGAGTATTACTGTAAGCTTCCGGAACCGATTGACCAGAGAACGATTGTGGTTGTGGATCCGATGTTAGCAACGGGCGGTTCGGCAGTAGCGGCAGTAGATTTTATCAAAGCGCATGGTGGAAAGAACATTAAATTTATGTCGATTATTGCTGCACCGGAAGGAATTGAGCGTCTGATGAAAGCACATCCGGATATTCAGCTTTATGTGGGATGCAAAGACCGCTGTCTGAATGAAAATGCGTATATTTGTCCGGGACTTGGAGATGCCGGAGACCGAATCTTTGGAACCAAGTAAGAAATGTTAGAAAATAAAATGCTTAGAAAGCAAAACCTGATGTCAGGATTTTAGCCTTCTAAGCATTTTTTTATTTGCTCCACAAGTAACAGTAAGACTGTGTTCTTGCGGCGAATAATTCAGTTTTCAGAAGTTTTTTTACCTCTTCTTTTGTGTACCAGCCGGCTTTTATTTCCTCAACGGTGGAACTGCTTTCGGAAAAGGTGCCGTCTGCAACACCGACAATGCAGAGGTTAGTTTCATTGGCAAAGCCGATGGCACTGTAACTTAAAGGAAGAATATCGTTTACCGTCAGCAAATCAAGTCCGGTTTCTTCTTTTAACTCGCGCCTTGCACTTTCGATTGGCTCTTCGCCCTCATCAATCAGACCTGCCGGAAAATTATATACCCAGTCGCCTAAGGCAAGGCGGAATTCTTTATTTAACAATATTTTTTCGTTATTCTCATCATGCATGATTAAAACGACAGAGTCCGGTGTTTTTGCCTGAAGCTCCGAAAGCGTGGCAATGTCCGGATTCCGGCTAATCATTTCATAAACTTTTTCTTTTCCATCGACCGTTTCATATGTAATATCATAGCGGTGGATAAAGTGACCGTCATGAATTTTTTTTAAACCTTTAAACTCCATAAAAACCTCCGTAGGTTCTACGATTTATTCCTGATAAGTTTTAACAGATTCAAATTCTTCAACAATTTCTTTTGATGGTGCTTTTGTCAAAAGGCTCACAATGACAATGCACAAAAGGCTGACAAAGAATCCTAATAACAGGGAGTAAATTCCGGTTACGGCGTAAGGTGTCTGACCGCCAAGAATTGGAAGGTAATCCCAGACGATAACGAACAATCCACCGGATACGATGCCGGCAACGGCACCCGGAAGGTTGGTACGTTTCCAGAACAGGGAGCATACAACGAGTGGACCAAAGGCAGAACCAAGGCCGGCCCATGCGTCAGAAACAAGTCCCATGATACTGCTGTCCGGATTCCATGCGATGATGCAGGCAATGACAGCAATTACAAGAACCGTGATACGGCTTACGTTTAATACTTTTTTGTCTTCTGCTTCCGGCTTCAGAATATTTTTGAAAATATCTTTTGATGCGGAGGAGGCGCAGACAAGAAGCTGGGAATCTGCTGTTGACATAATTGCAGCAAGGATTCCGCAAAGGAACAAACCGCCAATAAAGATTAAGACGATGTTGCCATCGAAAATCTGCTGAATCATTTTGATAAATACATTTTCGGAACCGGTTTCTGTAAGTGTTTCATTTAAGAATCCGCGTCCTAAAATTCCGATAAAGCATGCGGCAATCAGTGAAATGGCAACCCATATAATTGCGATTACACTGGATTTTTTCAATTCTTTTTCACTCTTAACAGCCATAAAACGGACTAAGATATGTGGCATACCGCAGTAACCAAGTCCCCAAGCTAAGTCGGAAACAATGGAAATCAGCGGATATGGCTTTCCGTCTATATATAACAAACTTAAGAAGTCTGAATTTTCTGCTACACCGTGAGCGGTTAATGCGCCGGTGAAGTCGCCGCTGATAGCGGCATAAGCGATAATCGGCACCGTTAAGAGTGCAATAAGCATCATGGTTCCCTGCACAAAGTCGGTGGTACATACGGCGAGGAATCCTCCCATAAATGTGTATGCCAGAATAACGGCTGCACCAATTAAAAGTGCGTAGTGGTAATCAAGACCAAATACGGTCTGGAAGAGTTTTCCACCAGATGCCAGTGCCGATGCGGTATACACTAAGAAGAAAATAACGATTACAACGGAAGAAATTCCAAGAAGAATCTTTTTCTTATCGCGAAAACGGTTCTGGAAAAATTCCGGAAGTGTTAAAGAGTTGTTTGCTACAATCGTGTAACGGCGCAGACGTTTGGAAATGCAAATCCAGTTAAGTGCTGTTCCTATAAACAATCCGATGGCAATCCAGGCTTTTCCGGTTCCGGCAAGGTAAATCGAACCCGGCAGTCCCATCAAGAGCCATCCGCTCATATCGGAAGCCTGTGCGGAAAGAGCGGCAACCCAGCTGTTTAAGCCTCTTCCACCAAGAAAATAATCCTCGGTACTGTTTGTTTTTTTCATCGAAAAGATGCCGATGCCAATCATCATCGCTAAATAACTCACGAAGGCAATTAACACCGCAATGGTAGTTGTGGACATAAAAAATCCCCTTTCATAAAGTGTAATAATCGTCAAAAGTATAACATATTTGAGGGGATAAGGCAAATTTTAGGAAACAAATGCTTGTGCCAAGTGTTCGTTGGTACTTTTTTGTTTTCCGTAATTTCTACGAGATTACTGGAATCCAAAAAGACTAGTAACGAATATTTGGCACATTTTTTGTGGCTGAAATTTGTAGTTGATTCGTGACTAAAATTTGAGGTTAATACTTCCGGAACAACTCTTTTGCTTGATTCCTGCCTAGAGGGTTGCATTTTCACCTTATTATTCGGTTTTATTCGGGAAAATTGCACGACACATGCAACTCTTTGTATTAATTACTTGCTTTTTGGTTGCTTTCGGCTGAATTTTCTCAAAATCTATGCAACTATTTTTGGTATATATGAAGGATAGGGTTGCATGTGGTTCTTTTCTTCCGAATTACGGAAAACGAAAAAGTGTCAACGAACACTTCATAATTACATACTTTTTCGAAGTGGATTGGCTGAAAGTATGATGGACATCATATTGCAGTTGTAGTAAAATACGAAGTAATAGTTTTGTGTTGAGAGTTTGTGAAAGGGAGTGCGTTAATATGAAGTGGGTTCGATGTTTTCTGATTTGTTGTTTGAGTCTGTTTGTTGTTTCCTGCGATAAAGAAACGGCAGTGCAGTCGGGTGAGGAAGTTTCCTTAAATCAAGATAAGTCGTGTGAATACGAAAAGATACAAAAGCCGGAGCTTGCATTTTCAAAAGGTATGAAACAAATGTATCTTATTGCAAATGAAGAGGTGCCATATTTTGTTTTTCGCATGCGGACTTCCGGAAAAGATTCGTATATGGAGTGCCGGTGGGAGAAAGATAAAAAATGGGTGACGAAAAAAACGGCATGGAGTGATTTTGTTGGAAAAAACTGCGG
>ERZ808240.2261-NODE-2261-length-21672-cov-5.351066_pt1 | contig 21672 bp, 23 predicted proteins | sample MGYA00521084_ERZ808240 | MGnify/ENA primary metagenome ERZ808240 (study PRJEB31516, sample SAMN03275571) | gut metagenome | biome: mammalia-associated habitat; material: feces | host: Papio cynocephalus | place: Kenya | collected 2012-08-06 ...
GCTGCCTGCGCCGCGATCTGCGTCGACTCGCCGGGAAAGCCCTTCTTCCGCCAGGAGCGCGTGGGGCAGGGCGGCAGACCCATCTACATCTTCAAGCTGCGCACCATGGTGGCCGACGCCCACGAGCTCCCCGAGAGGTACATGACCCCCGGGCAGCTGCAGACCTGGGAGCGCGAGCAGAAGCTCGACGACGACCCGCGCGTCACGCGCGTGGGCCGCGTGCTGCGCCGCACCTCGCTCGACGAGCTGCCGCAGTTCATAAACGTGCTCAAGGGCGACCTGTCGGTCATCGGCCCCAGGCCGGTGACGCTCGAGGAGACCTACGAGTACGGCGACGCCCGCGACGAGGTGCTGGCCTGCAGGCCGGGCATCACGGGCTGGTGGGCCGCCACCGACCGCAACGACTCCACCTGGGAGAGCGGCCAGCGCCAGGCCCGCGAGCTGTTCTACGTGCGCCACCAGAGCTTCAGCCTGGATGCTTGCGTGTTCGTGAAGACCTTCAAGGCTATGAGGAAGGGGAAGTAGGTATGAAAGTATCTATCGTGATGCCCCTCTTCAATGCTGAGCCGTTTCTTGTTGAGACTATCGACTCGGTTCTCTCCCAGACTTTCGGGGATTGGGAGCTTATCGTAGTGGAGGATTGCTCGACTGACGGATCGCTTCGGCTTGCTCGCCAGTACGAGGAGCTGGATAGTCGCATACGGGTCTATCCCAACGCGCACAACCTTGGTGCGGCGAAGTCTCGCAACGCGGGGCTTGGGTATGTGACCGGGGACTTCGTTGCGTTTATGGACGCTGATGATGTGTGGATGCCTGAGAAGCTAGAGCGCCAGCTCGGATATATGCGCACCTCGCGGTTGGGCATGTGCTTCACCTCGTATGAAACCATTGAATCAGATGGTTCGCACCGTAACTACGTACACGTTCCTAAGGTCATCGACTACGACGGCTTTCTCAAGAACACCGTCACTTGCAGCCACACCATTGTGTTCGACCTCTCCCAGGTGCCCTTGAGGCTGCTGGAATGTCCTGATTTCGGGGGCACGTTCGACTTTCCGGAAGACCTGGTCGTTTGGCTCCAGGTTCTCAAGAGCGGAGTCTCTGCAGGTGGGCTTGATGAGATTCTAGCGAAGAACAGGAAACACGGCGACTCGCGATCCGCTAACAAGTTACGCGCGGTGGAGCGCACATGGAACGCCTACCGAAAGGTGGAAAAAATAAACCTCGTCTACTCTGCGTATTGCCTGTTCTGGCAGTTGACACACGCGGTGCTGAAGAGAATATAGGGTATGACTGAATGAGGATACTTTTTATCTCGAATCTTGAGTATGAGGGCTTCGCCGGACCGACCTACTGTGTTCCGGCCCTCGTTTCTGCTTTGTTCGAATACGATGACGTTGTTTGGTACAATATGAAGCCTATCGAACGTGAGGAGTGGAGGGGCCTGCCTTTCTACAAGAATCCGAACGACTTTGCGTTTGAGATGAAAGATTTCTGCAGGCGATTCTGGCGGCCCGATCTCGTTGTTTTTGAAGGCTTCTATGCCTTCCATCCGAAGCCAACCATACTGCGCGTGCTTTTCTCAGGAATACCATACATTATTGAGCCACACTGTGCCCTCACGACGGGCGATCAGGGAAAGAAGGCCCTCAAGAAGCGGATTTGCAATGCTCTTTTTTACCGCCGTTTCGCACGAGGCGCTGCGGCAATACATTACCTCAGTGAAAAGGAGCGTGACGAGTCCGGTCGAAAGTGGAACTCGAATAGTTTCATCGAGCCGAATGGCATCGATCTGCCCGAGACTCTCCCAGACCGCGCATCTTGGCAAGCAAGTGTGCCGGAAATCGTCTACATCGGCAGGATCGAGCCCTACCAAAAGGGTCTGGACGTGCTCCTGGACGCTCTGGTCTTGCTTGCGCGGCGCGATGGCAGACCGCGCTTTCATCTCTCGATTTACGGCAATTCCGTCAATGGCTCTTCTGAGACGATGGAGAAGAGGCTTGAGGTCGAAGGGCTGGCCGATTCCGTCGCTGTTCACGGTCCCGTTTACGGGGGCGAGAAGGACCGCATCTTGCGTGCAGCTGATTTCTTCCTGTTGACCTCGCGCTATGAGGGCATGCCTATGGGGTTGCTCGAGGCCTGCGCGTACGGCCTGCCGAGCATTGTCACGCCTGGTACGAACATGGCAGAGGCTATCCGCGGGGAAGGCGCTGGCTGGGTGTGCGACCTTGCTCCTGAGTCTGTTGGCAACGCTATTGCCACCGCCGTGCGCTCGGCAGCGGGCTATGCCGACATGGCAGCCGGTGCGTTTCGCGTGGCGGAGAGATTCTCGTGGCCGTCCATCGCAGAGGCAATTCGTACCGACTACTCCAAGGCGATTGGGCTCTAATGGTTGTTTATCTGGCGCAGATGGCGATAATCGGCGTTCTTGGCGGAGTCACAGGCGCAACGAAGAGCAAGGTTGGGCGGAAGCGTTTTGTGGTCTTTGCTTGCCTGCTTTTGATTGTTGTGTCAGGATTGCGCAAATACTCCGTCGGGGTCGACACGCTGCAATACTGGAACGCATACCAAACTGCCTGGCTGGGTCACTCATGGTACGAGACGGGCTTCCTGTACCTGCTCCGGGCTTTGAGCGCAGTGAGCCCGGATCCTCAAATCTTACTGTTCTTCACCAGCGCCTTCATGACGGCATGCGTCGGATACGCGGTGTACAGGCTGGACTGCAACCCGGTACTCGCCCTTTTCCTGTACGTTTCTTTGCTGACGTACGCCACGTTCATGAACCTCATGCGGCAAGGACTTGCCGCTGCAATCATCATCGCGGCCGTGCCGTGGCTTGTCTCTGGGAAGCGTTTGCGCTTCGCCGTCGCGGTTCTTGTTGCGTCTTTGTTCCACTCTACGGCAATCGTCATGCTCGCGCTTATCCCGCTTGCGATGCTCAAGCCGTCAAAAAAAGTCGTTTTGGGTTACGCCGTTGCGGCGGTAGCTCTTGCATTCTCGCCCGATGCCGTCTGGGGCTTCATCGGAGACAATTTCGATAAATACTCAACGTACAGCACGTCATCGTGGTCAGGCGGCAATGCGCTTGCCGCGCCGATTATGACGGTCATGGACGTCCTCCTGCTGGCTGTCTCGCGCCTGTTTGGCGCTTGCCCGCACAACGCCGAGGGGGAAGAGGGGATCTTTTTCCATGGAGCCATGCTTCAGGTATTGTTTCAGTTCCTGGCCTGCTTCATCAACATCTTTCAGAGGCTGACCACATTTACATCGCTTTTTCTGGCGCTGTACGTTGCATTGCGGTTTACGAAGGTGGACACCAGATTCAAGTTCCTACTGGTGTACTTCATCTATGCGTTCACGGCTGTGTTCTTTGTCGTAATCATGGTCTATCGGTCGCAGTGGCACGGCGTCGTGCCCTTCCTCTTTTTCTGGCAGTGAAGTTAGGAGCTTCCAATATGGGTTTGATATTCGACAAGTTGGGCAGGATTTTAGTTTATACATTTGCCGCGAATGGTTTTGTGTACCGGTGCCGAAAGAATCGCTATGGCCTAAGGGGCTGTGTGGATGAGCTGCCCAGCTTAAGCGAGGCGCGTTGCCGCATGCTCGGCTTAAGGCCGCCGCTCGAGGTCTCCCTGCCCGCGCCCCACGACATGTGGCCCGATGTCCCCACCGTGGACATAACGGTGGTGGTGCCATGCTACAACGTCGAGCGCTTCGTCCGTGAGTCCCTTCGCTCGGTGCTTGACCAGGAGTGCGACGCGTCATTCGAGGTCATCGCCGTGGACGATGGATCGACTGACAGCACCAGAGACATCCTCGACTCGCTGGCCGCTGACAACCGCAGGCTTCGCGTCATCGGTCAGCGGAACAAAGGACTTAGTGGGGCAAGGAACGCCGGCTTAAAGGCGGCCAACGGTGCCTCGATCGTGTTCGTTGACTCCGACGACGTTCTCGCGCCGGAGGCCCTCCAGACGCTTTACAGGGAGCTGAGGCGCTCTGGCGCTGACTACGTGACGGGGATGTACCGCTATATCGATGAAAAGGGCCGCGTCATCCCGGTTGGCAAGAAGCGGCCGAGCGGCGTGGCCTGGGGGCGCATATTCGACCGCGAGGTGTGGAGTCGCCTCGAATTTCCCGAGGGCGTGTGGTATGAAGACACAGTGCATGCTTACATGGTCGCGCCGCAGTTCAAGGAGTCGACCATCGGCGACGTTGTCTATTCATACCGAAAGCAGGTTGGGTCGATAACTGCGATCAGCCGCTCCAGCAAACGATCCGTTGATACCTACTTTGTGACCGAGGCCATGCTCGGATGGAGGAGCGCCATGGGTATGCCTTTCAACCAGAAAATGTACGACCAGACACTCTATCAACTTGGGCCGCTGCTCCTAAACCGAACGGTCGCACTTGATCGAGACGAGTCTAAGTGCCTCTTCGTTCTGGCTTCCAACCTTCTGAAATCCAGTAATCCGGGGGGGGTACGAGTCATTCTTCAGAAAAATGGATCGATCTTGAGCGAGCGCTCTTGGAAGGCGACTATGGTCTCTGGCTCCTGGCCTCATCCTCGCTTTAGCTACAGAGAAGCCCGTTTGCGGGCAACGTAGGCTGCGGAACAAATCATATAATTCATCGTTTCATTTGAATTGGCTAGGACTTTGAAACACGGCAACACTCTCGTTAAGAACATCGTCTGGCAGTACGGCCTTCAGATACTCAAGTACCTTTTTCCCCTAATTCTCGTACCCTATCTGACACGCGTTCTGGGGACGGGAGGTTACGCCGTCTACGCTTATACGTTGTCATTCATGGGGATTGTCCAGACTTTCGCCGACTTCGGCTTCATGCTCTCAGGGACCAAGCGCGTCGTCGAGCTCAGGGATGACCGCGAGAGGCTTTCACGACTGCTCGGCGCAATAACCCTTGCGCGCTTGATTCTCGCGTTGGTGCTCTGTGCATGCGTGGCTGTTGTCGTGCAGTTCATTCCTCTTCTACGCGACAATATGGCCTATGTGATGATTGCCTACGTGTCAACCGTGCTCAAAGCGTTGTTGCCTGACTTTATGTTCCAGGGGTTCGAGGACATGGAGCCGCTTACCACGCGTTTCTTCGCGGCCAAGGTGGCCACGGTCGGTCTTACCGTTCTGCTGGTTCGCGGTCCTCAAGATCTCGTGCTGGTCGCCATTGCCGATGCCTTCGGGGGACTGGTCGCTTTCTCGTGGAGCCTCGTCACCGTCTGGGTGCGGTATGGGGTCACGGTTGTTTTCGGCGGCGTGAAAGACGCCTTGTCAGAACTCAAGAGGTCGGCCGTCTATTGCGTGTCGAATATCGGGACCACACTGAATTCGGGGTTCACCACTTTCATCGTGGGCATTGTGCTTACTGATCCCACTGACGTCGCGTACTGGTCGCTCGCGCTTACGACCGTGAGCGCAGTGCAGGCGCTATACTCGCCGATATCCAGCAGCCTATACCCGCACGTCATGGCGCATTTGGATCTGACTCCCGTGAAAAGGATGGCGTTTATGGCGGCGCCCGTCCTGCTGCTTGGCACGGCGGCCTACTGCCTCCTTTCATCTCAGGTTTTTCTCCTTCTCGGTGGTCCGGAGTATGTTGATGGCTCTTGGGTCATGGATGCGCTTAGCCCCGTTCTGCCGGTTTCTTTCTACTCGATTCTCGTAGGCTGGCCGGTTCTTGGGGCGCTTGGCAAAGTCAACGAGCTTACTGCATCAACCGTGGCGTCGGGAGTTGTCAATGCTGTGCTGCTGCTCTCTATGGCCCTGCTCGGCTTATCTTCGCTGCTTGCGATTTGTGTCATTCGGTGTATCGCTGAAGTGGTGCTCCTTGGAGCCAGGGGGTTGGCTCTGATTGTGTGCCTGAAAAAGAGGGAAGTCCGGCTTTAACTGTTTTTTGGGCTAGTTCGTTAGAGCGGCCTTTTGTGGAAGATTTATCAACGATTCGTTTTGAAGCTGTGCCTGTTTGGGTACTGCTGAGACGTGGACAGCAGTTGCTGTGATTAATTGTATCAGGAGACTATATATGGCTGATGTCATAAAGCGTGATGAGCATGAGTACCTCTCGCTTGATGAGATTCAGGGCGAATTGCTCTCGATGTTGAAACTGGCGGGGCCCTGGCTTACGAACCATGGTATACGCTACAGCCTCTCGGACGGGTCGCTTCTGGGTGCGGTACGCCACAAGGGGTTTATCCCATGGGACGACGACCTGGACATATACATGCCGAGGCCTGACTACGAGAGATGGCTGGTGCTGGCTGACGAGTTCAAGGCAGACACTGGTTTCGGCGTGTCGAGGTATCACGATGGATCGTATCACTACCCGTACGCAAAAATGTTCAATCCCGCTATCCGTGCGCAGGAAGATGCCCTCGAAGGAGTATACGAGGGCTATCTGTGGATAGACGTGTTCCCTATCGACGGTGTGCCTGACGGCAAAGACCAGTACTCGAGCCTGCTGCGATATCGACACCTGCGTTTAAAGCTCATCAGCCTTGCGCTCGCGAAGGGAAGCAGTAGCAAAGTAAAGGCGGCTTTTAAAGTTGTTGCGCAACCGTTGTTCCGGCGTTTCGTCAATCCAATCGAACTATCAAGGCAAATCGATGAGCGCTGCAAGGCAACCCCGTTTGAGACGGCCGAGCGCGTGGCGTGCCCGGCTTTCGGAATTACCTTTGCCGGCAAGTCTATTCCCCGCGAGGGGTTTGAAAAGACGGTCATGCTGCCCTTTGGCGACACGGAGCAGCCCTGTATGTCGTGCTGGGACGAGTACCTGACCAAGAGCTATGGCGACTATATGCAGCTACCGCCTGAGGAGAAGCGCTGGCACCACCCCCAGAAGACCTGGCGGGTTAAGGAACAGCGAGAAAGGAAATAGACCATGGCTGAAGAGCCCATATTCCTGTTCGATCTAGACTCGACGATAACTCGGCAGGAAATACTGCCGACCATTGCCGCGTCGGTGGGGCGGGGCGAGGAGATGCGCGATCTGACCGAAAAGTGCATGAGCGGCGGGTTGCCTTTTCGCGAAAGCTTTCTGTCGCGCGTGGAGCTGCTAAAAGACGTACCTGTGGCTGAGGTTTCCGAGGCGATAGCCGGGATTCCAGTGCACGAGGAGGTGTGCGCCTTCATGCGCGAGCACAAGGGGCGTTGCTTTGTGGTGACGGGCAACCTGGACGTGTGGATTGCCGGGCTAATCGAGCGCATAGGGATGGCGGGCAGCGTGTTTTGCTCGCGCGGCATCGTTTCAGACGGACGTCTGCTGGGCGTGGCAAGCGTCATAGATAAGCGCCTGACCGTGGAGCAGTTCGTGGGGCCGCTCGTCGCCGTGGGCGACGGCAGCAACGACGCCGACATGATCTCGATGGCCGAGGTTGGCATCGGGTTCGGCGGCGTGCGCCGCATAGCGTCCTCGGTGCTCGAGGTGTGCACGCATGCGATCTACGAGGAGGGCCGCCTTGTCGACTTCCTCAGGCGACTGGGCTAAGGAGGACGAGAGATGACCGTATCCAAGACCGTTATCATAAGCTGCGCGGGTATGGGTAAGCGCCTGGGCCTGGGCACCTCGAAGTGCCTGGTGGACGTTGCCGGTGAGTCGCTGATCATGCGAAATTTGAGAATGCTCGACGACGTGGACGACGTGCGCGTGGTGGTGGGCTTCCAAGCCGAGAAGGTGATAGAGGCAGTGAACGCCTACCGCCGCGACGTGACGTTCGTGTTTAACCACGACTTTGCGCATACCAATACCGGCGACTCGGTGCGCCTAGCGGCCGAGCACGCCAATGAGTACGTGCTCACTATCGACGGTGACCTGCTGCTGCACCCAGAGGACATGCGCAAGATCATCGAGGCTGACGGCGAGTTCGTGGGCGTGACCGCGCCCGGCACTGACAACCCGGTGCTCGCTGATGTGGTGGACGCCGACGTGGTGGGCTTCTCGCGCGAGCACGGCCAGTACGAATGGACGGGCGTGACGCAGGTGAAGGCCGAGAAGATCCTGAACGGCTCGGGCCACACCTATCAGCTGATAGAGCCCCACCTTCCCATGCCCTACATGTACCTGCGCACCAAGGAAATCGATACTCCCGACGACTACGATCGCGCCGTGCGCTGGGTGAAAGGCGGCTACTCCGACGAGGTCGCCGTGGGTATTGTAGGCGGCATGGGCTCTTACGCCACCGTCGGCTTCTTCAAACGCCTGGTGGACGCGTTCCCGGTCCGCTACGAGTGGGAGCGGCCCCGCATCCTCATAGACAATCGCTGCACGATGCCGAGCCGCGTACGTGCCATCCTATACGGTGAGCGCCGCGACGAGCTTGTGCGCCAGCTGGCCGAGTCGGTCAAGAATCTCGTGGGGGGGGTTCCACCCATGTTTTTCTGGCATGCAACACCTCGCACGTGTTTCTCGATGAGGTGAGGGCGCTCGCTCCCGAGGCGGCTGGGTACGTAGTGGACATGATCGCGCTGCTGGCGGAGGATGCCGCCGCTAAGGACATAAAGCGCGCCTTTCTTCTGGCTAGCGAGGGTACTATCGCCTCGGGCATCTACCAGGACCGCTTCGGCGCTGAGGGTGTGGAGGTCGTCCCCGCAGGCGACGCCATACAGGGGCGTCTGCGCGAGTTCATCGAGGTCGTAAAGCAGAATAAGGTTGACGCTGCCGCTAAGGCCGAGTTCGCCGCGTTCGTGTGCGGGCTGGGCGAGCCCTGCATCATCCTGGGTTGCACCGAGTTGCCGCTATTGATAGATGGCCCCGTTGAGGGTGTGGAGCTTCTCGACCCCATGCAGGCCGCCATCAACTACGTGGTGAGGGCGCAGGCGGAGGCGAAGCAGCCGATTAAGTAAGCTGGATTTATTTGCAGATTGGTTTGTATGCAGCAGTTGATTGAGGTGCTTAACAACGACCCGCAGCTCTTCTGGAGCATTACGCTTTCCATCCTGTCGGTGGCGCTAGTGGTCGTGTCTGTGGTCGTTTCGGTTCTGACGCTGCAGCAGAACAACAAGATGATCGAAGGGAGTACGAGGCCGTATATTGGCGTCTCGTCGCTGCAGGTGAACAACGGGTCACCTAAATTCATGATTGTCGTAAGGAACTACGGCGCCTCTGCCGGCAAGATCGCTTTGTTCAAATGCAATCGTAATCTCGCAGATTACGACCTTGGGCCCGATTCTCGACCTTTGCTTCAGGGGATTGAGGGCACTACGCTCATGCCTGGTCAGAAGGTAATCTGCGCAATCGACTATCATGCGATGCGGGATGCAAAGGTAGACGAGCTGATATTCACGGTGGGGTATTTCTGCGGTAGTAAATCGTACGAGGACGTCAGCGTGGTCGGCGTGTCAATGAATGCCAACATCGTTCAATCTCGTGCGAACAACAAGAATGACAGGCTCAAGGATATCTCCTACGCTCTGCAGACGATTGCAGAGCACATGGACTAGACGGCGCTTGGTCTCGCATCCGATTTAAGCCTTGCGGAGGATGTTGTGAGGTTAAAAACTGCAGGTTTTCGCTAGTCTAGTCGAGAAGCGTTTTGGTTTGTTGGCGCAAGCAGATTATAACGATATCGGGCTCGAAAACCGGGCCAGTGATGATCGGCGTTGGCTATGAGGAACGTGATGCTATCTTCCATTCGGGGCTTTCTTGCCTTGAGCCTCATCTTGAGATTTTGTTACATGCTGAGTCTGACAGTAATGTGTTCCTATAGTTTAGTCAACCCCGGTTCTTCGATTTAGACGGGAATCGGGGCATGCTCGCGCGCCCCGAAGGGCTTGCCCTTTTTCCCATACGGCAATAGCGCCACGCGACGTACGACACCTTGTCCCTCATGACCGCGTAGATCACCTTCAGCCTCTTTCTGGCGACGGCCTTGAGGGCCTTGTCGTGCGGCATGCCGCGCCCGCGGCACCGCGCATAGTACTCGCCCCATCGGCCATCGGTCCGGGCGAGACAGTTGCACGAGAAGATGAGCAGGTTCTTCAGGCGCTTGTTGCCCTGAATCTGAATCTGAATCTTCACCTCGCCCGTAGCGTCGCTGCCGATGCGTTCGCCTCTGTTGATTCCGCTGTCTGCCTTCAAATTGCCTATTAGGAAAATTGTTCGTGCGATATAATACACTCGTAAGTGCAGTTTAGGATGGGAGTTGAAAATGCCAAGCGCAACGTTAACGATACGCATCGACGACGACCTCAAACGCGAGGCCTCTGAGGTGGCTGCCTATTACGGGCTCGACTTGTCCTCCGTGACGCGCGCGTTCTACAAGCAGATGGTGAACACGCGCCGCATCCCGCTGACCTTCGCGCCAGAGGAGCCGAACGCGGAGAGCCTGGAGGCCATCCGCGAGGGCGACGCGTTCCTGGCATCCGGCAAGGAAGGCCGCTTCTCCAGCGGCGCCGACTTGATCGCGGCGGCGATGGCGTAGTGGGAAGGCTCACCGCCGAGTTCTCGGCCGCGTTCTCGCGCGACCTGAAGAAGAAGGCCAAGCGCCGCAACTGGGATTTGGACGAGCTGGGAAAGCTCATCGACCTGGTGCTGGAGAACACGCCCGAGTCCATGGAGGTGCTCAAGCGCCGCCACAACATGCACAGGCTGTCGGGCAGCTGGGCCGGGCGCAGCGAGTGCCACGTGGCCAACTCCGGCGACTGGCTGGTGATTTGGTCGTCGAACGACAAGGTCGCCTTCTTCGAGCGCACCGGTAGCCACGACGAGCTGTTCAGATAGGGGTTGTGCGTCGAAGGGCGACCTGCTCTAGTCCGCGATCCGCGAGTTCGAACTGCGCGGGCCTTCTCTCCCAACCCTCCTACGCGCCGGGGATGCTGCCGTGGCGGGTGAGCTCGGCTATGCAGTCCTTCACGGCGTTGACGGCCTCGACGTACTGCGCGTGCGAGTGGTGTGCCGAGATACGTTCAACACCGATGTGCTGGCGCCGCGTAAATCGTGGTGACCGTCCCGCATAAATCAAAATGACGCGATTGCGTAAGCGATACGTGCCTCCATAGAATCGCTTCCGGCACGGCAGGACGACCGTACCGTTTTCGTTTCCGGGAGGGATCCGATGACCAGATACCGGGAGATCATGAGGCTGTCGGCCATGGGCCAATCGCCGGCGGACGTCGCTGCCGCGGCGGGTTGCAGCGGCAGCACGGTGCGGCGCGCCTTCAAGGCCGCGGAAGGGGCCGGGCTCGAGTGGCCGCTGCCCGACGAGATGGGCGACGATGCCATAGGGGGGCTCATCTACCCGAAGAAGTTCGGCAAGCACGGGGATTTGGTCCTGGATGACCCGGCCCGCTTCACCGAGGAGACGCCGTACCGCCCCTCGAGCCCCTACTCGAGCACCAAGGCGGCCAGCGACATGCTCGTGCGCACCTGGACCTGCACCTACGGGCTGCGCACCACGATAAGCAACTGCTCGAACAACTACGGCCCCTACCAGCACGTGGAGAAGTTCATCCCCCCGGCAGATAACCAACATCCTCGACGGCGTGCGTAGTGAAGCTCCTTGGCTTGCTGATAAGCTGCTCAAGGGAATGGGCGTAAGCAAGCAGGGTTTCGCTTGCTATTGATGGGGCAAGCACGCTAGGGGCGGCTGTCAAGTCGGAAATCACGTTTGCGTGGCAATTTGCCGTGCCTCTACCGCGCCCCTTGCGCCGCCGTAGTCCAAATGCAGCCAGGCGGTTCGCTGATGCGTGCTTAAGCTAGTGCGTTTTGTTTGATGAGTTGCAGTGTGATGAGGTATGGTCTCGCGGTTCGCCGCTTGCTTCGTGCCGCAGGGCGCTCTGTCGTTCAAGCTCGGAAGACTTTGCTTCATGACGAGCTTGCGAAGGTGGGGTTTGAGTACTCGGGTGATTTCATGAAGACACCCCACTGCGGTTTTCCGGCGGAGTGAGAACGTTCGGAATCTCACTGCCCGGAAAAGCTGCAACATCCTTGGGCTTGTGGGCGCATTCGGCACCGGATTGTTCTCACAGGTCGCTTTTCTTGCAGCGGCACAGCCCCCCTGCGTTCTCATTCCGCTGAAAACTTGCATCGGGGCACCCCTGTGCCTTCTCATTGCCTTGGATAATTGCAGCAGCGCCACCTTACGTTCCCCGCCGATTTCCCAACAGGAACGCGACGACTCACCTGACGCCTATCACGCGCAGGCGGCAGCGGCTGCGGCAGAAATGAGACAGTACCCGACCCCTGTCACTCTCCGACCCCTGTCACTCTCACCTGATTCCTGTCGCATTTGCTGAGGCGGGCTCTCCGGCAGTAGACGTTTCTCGATAAGCGATAATCTCAATCTTGTCTTTCTAAACAGCAAGAAACATGATAATCTTATCTTATAAAAAGGCAAGATTGAATACAGGCGGTGGCGTATGCCTTACAGTGCATTGGTCGCAGAGAAAATCAAAGATTTCGAGCAGCAAGGTGTGCCTGAAGTGTTCAACCGCGACTTGAGCCTAGGCGATTTCCAGCAGCCGGCACGTGGCAATGTGGTTAACGTTGTGGTGGGAACCCGCCGTTGCGGAAAGACGTATCGGCTGTATCAGGAAATGCGTTCGCTTATGAATAAGGGCTTTTCGTTCGATCAAATGCTCTATTTCAATTTTGAGGACGAGAGGCTCAAGCCTTATGAGGCATCGCTTCTGAGCGATGTGCTCGACACCTATTTTGCCATGTACCCCGATGCGCAGAAAAACGGTGTGTTCTTATTCCTTGACGAGATTCAAGAAGTTCCCGATTGGGGGGTGTTTCTTAGGCGCGTTGTCGATTCAACGAAAGCCACCATATTCGTCACAGGATCGTCTTCGAAAATGCTGTCTGCGGAATTGAGCTCTGCCTTTAGGGGCCGATCGTTGTCCAGAGAGCTGTTCCCGCTTAGCTTTTCCGAATTCGTTCGATTCAGGAATGGCGTCGGCACAGATGCGGGGAGGGGGCTATCTTCTCTGGACAAATCTTTGCTGCGACACGAATTGGGCGTCTATTTGGAGCGAGGCGGTTTCATCGCAACCTTGTTGCAAACTCCGGTTGACGCAATGATGCTGTTGCAAGAATACGCCTCGCGTACCGTTGCAATGGATGTGGTCGAACGCTATGCGCTGCGGAATCCACGCGCAGCAACGTTGTTTCTTGCGCGGTGTCTAGCCTCGTCGGCGCGTGAGCTTTCACTTAATAAGGTATATGGACAGATGAAGAGTCGCGGAGTTTCCGTCTCGCGCGAAACGCTGGGGAACCTTCTTGCATATTACGAGGACGCGTATCTGCTGTTCGCGGTAGGGGAGTTCAGTCGCGCCCTGTCCGACAACGCCCGCTCTTCATCAAAGGTGTACGCGGTTGACCCAGGATTATTCGCTGCGTTCTCGCCCGCGTCAACGATGGACGCGGGACAGCGTTTGGAAACGGCGGTGTTTAATGCGTTGCGACGTCGCGTTCCTTCGGTGCGCCAAGGATCGATATCACGCCTTTTGCTGCCTTCTGGCTCGAAGTCGCACGAAGTTGATTTCGTTATAGGAGACGCGCTTCTTATGAGCGCGCATGAGCTTGTGCAGGTTAGCGTGGACATGGGAAACGAGAAAACTCGCGCAAGGGAAATTTCTGCGCTGCAGGCCGCGATGAGTCGTTTCGGCCTTCGCGAGTCGTTTATCGTGACAATAGACGAAGAGGCCGATGTGAAGCTGTCAACTGGCGAAGTGCACATCATTCCCGCTTGGAAGTGGTTACTCAGCTAGGGCATATGAGACAACTTACCCGACCCCCGGCCGCGCGTGCTCGCCAAAATGAGACACGTACCCGACCCCTGTCCCGTTCGCCCCGCTTTTGCCCACCCGTTTTCCCACCCGTTTCTTGTTTTTGCTGATAAACCACCCTGTTTCGTGTCTGCTTGCTTACGGCTGCGGCGGGTATCTTCGTGAACGTGCTCCCGCCTAAGGGGGCGCGGTTTGCAGCAAAGTTTCACGAAGGAAGGGAAGGACATGGGCAACACGGATGCTTCCGGGAACGCTCGGAAGAGCCACAAGGGGCTTATCGTCACGGTCGTCGTCATCGTTGTGATCGCGGTGGCGGGCGCGGGCTTTTGGGTGTGGCACCAGCAGCCGAGTTTCTGCAACGCCATCTGCCACCAGCCGATGGACCGCTATGTGCAAACGTACGAGTCGGGCAACACCTCGATGCTGTCCGCCGTGCACGCCAAGCAGGGCAAGGTGTGCCTGGACTGCCACGAGGCGAAGCTCGACGATCAGGTAAGCGAGGCAACCGCGTGGATCACGGGCGATTACACCGATCCCGTGGCCGAGAACACGTTCGAGTACGACGAGAGCTTCTGCCTGAACGAGGCGTGCCACAACATGACGCGCGACGAGCTGACCGAATCCACCAGCAACATGGCGTTCAACCCGCACGTGCAGCAGCACGGCGACATCGACTGCGGCCAGTGCCACAAGGCGCACTCCGAGTCGGTCATGTACTGCACGCAGTGCCACGCCGAGGCCGAGGTGCCCGACGGCTGGATGTCGTACAGCGAATACACGAGCTTGAAGCAGAACTAGGGGGCAGCGCTAATGACTACGAACGAGATGACGTTTGACGCGCGTCGCGGCATGAGCCGCCGCCAGTTCATGCAGCTGGCGGGCGTGGGCCTGGCCACTGTGGCGCTGGGAAGCCTGGTGGGCTGCTCGAAGGGCGCTACGCAGTACACCTACGACGTGGTGGTTGTGGGTTCCGGCGGCGCGGGCACCACTTCGGCCGCGTTTGCCGCTAAAAACGGTGCGAAAACGGTGTGCATCGAGAAGCTGGGCTGGCAGGGCGGCTCCAGCTCGCTGGCCTTGGGCACGTTCTACGGCTCGGGTACGGTGCAGCAAAAGGAGCTGGGCATCAACGACACGCCCGACGACTACTACAACTACCTGCTCACGCGCAACGCCGACAAGGTTGACCTGGCCATGAACCGCTTCATGGCCGACCACTCCGGCGAGACCATCGATTGGCTGCGCGAGGATTTGAAGGTCCCGTTCAAGGACGAGATCAAGGGCAACGGCAAGGACAAGGTGCAGCGCGGCCACATGTGCAAGAACAACGCCGACGATGCGCTGAAGGCCGTCACCCAGTTCGCCAACGAGCAGGGTGTGGAGTTCCACTTCGACACCGACGCGACTGCGCTGATTGTGGACGAGTCCACGGGCCGCGTGGCGGGCGTGCGCGCCGAGAAGGCCGGCAAAGAGGTCATCTACAACGCGAAGACGGTAATCATCGCATCGGGCGGCTTCTGCCGCAACCCCGAAATGATCGCGAAGTACTGCCCCGACTACGTGGGCGTATACACCGAAGTGGGCGTGGGCCTGGACGGCTCGGGCCTGCAGATGGGCCTGGACATCGGCGCGGCCTACACGGGGCACGGTGGAACGAACGGCATCCTGGCCTGCCCGGTGGAACCCGGTCAGTCCAAGCTCATCAGCGCAAAGGCGCTGTGGGTTGACTCGAAGGGCAAGCGTTTCGTGAACGAGGGCGGCCAGACGCACGACATCTACTACCAGGTGGCGCACTTCGATGACCAGCAGTTCTTCGCCGTGTACGACCAGGCCATGGTAGACGGCCTGACCGACAAGCTGAAGAAGAAGGTTGCCATGGGCCTGGAGCAGGGCATGTTCGCCAAGGGCGACACCGTTGAGGAAGCGGCGGCGCAGCTGGGCGTGGACGGCGCGGCGGCGGCTGAGACGCTGGCGGCCTACAACGAGCTGGTGGCGTCGGGCACCGACACGCAGTTCAAGAAGGGCAAGGCGAACCTGGTGGCGCTGACGCAGGCGCCATACTACCTGCTGAAGATGGGCGTGTGCACGCACGGTTCGTTCGGCGGTTTCGACATCAACACCAACTTCCAGGTGAAGGACACGCAGGGCCAGGTCATCCCCGGCCTGTACTCCGCGGGTGAAGTGTGCTGCGGCACCTTCATCTACGACGACTACCCGGCAGGCGGTTGCGGCCTGAACTTCGCGTACACCTCTGGCCGTTTCGCTGGCGCGAACGCGGCAAACGAGGCGCTGAGCGCGTAAAGCGTCGCGGCCGTGGGACAGTGGGACAGGGGTCGGGTACTGTCCCACTTTTCGGATGCGTGGAGCGTACCTGCGCGTGGACGTTTCGAGGGCGTTCAGGGCTTGCTGGCTCGGGGCGCCTTCTGTAGTTTTTGGCGGCTGCTGGAAGCGGTATACTGCCGAAGACGTGAAAGGGAGTTCAGGAGAGGGCTTTGCGTGGGAAGCGTCGTTTCTGAAAACATGGCGAGTTCGTGCGCCACCGCGCGCGGGCGGATGCGGCAGGCGTTCGAGGGTTGCACGCTGGCGTTTTTCGGGCTGGCGGTTGTGCGCATGTGGATCCAGTGCAACCTGTACGGCAACTACGTGCTCTCCGATGCGGGGCTGGTCAGCATTGTTATCAACTTCGTGCGCATCGCGTTTACCGTGGTACTGGTGGCGGTGGCGCTGCGCGGCCTTTTGGGCCGTCGTTTGGCGAAGGGGCTCGAGTGGTTCTCGGTCACGGCCATGACGCTGGCAAGCGTGCTGTTCTACCTGAACGAGGCCGTGGGGTCGAGCGCCCTGTCGTACGCGGCGTGCGTGTGCGCGGGCCTGGGCATTGTGTGGGGCGGCGGCATGTGGATGGCGTTTTACCTGCGCTGCCGACCGCGCCAGGCGTTGCTGTACGCGCTGGCCTCGCTTGCGTTGGGGTCGGTCGGCGGCTTGGTGATGGGCGGGCTTCCGCAATCCACGTGCTACCTGGTGGGCGTGTTTCTTCCCACGGTTTCCTATGTATGCTTCAGAAGTTCCATGCATGCCGCCGATGAGTACGGCTGGCAGCAGGCGCCTTCAGGCATTTCGTCGTCGCCGGCGTGCCCCGAATTCGCGGGTGCGCGGTGCGCTTACGATGCTGCGTCGCGTGCCGATTTTGCACGGCTGCTTGCGGGGTTAGCGCTGTTTATGCTGGTCATGGGCGTAGCGCGAGGTTTTCCGTTTGGGCAGTCCATTGCGCTGCCGTTTGCCTTGCAGCTGTTGCACCAAGGCGGTGTGGTGGTGCTGTGCGCGGCGTGGGCGTGGCTGGTGCTGGGCCGCGGCGCAGCGATGTCGTCCGCAACGTTGTGGCGCTTCGAGGTGGTGGCCGCATCGGCCGGCGTGGTGCTGATGGCCACGCTGGAGTGGTGGGGCCTGGCCGGCGGCGCAGCGCTGGTGTCCATCGCCAACACCATGACGCTGGGCATCTTGTGGGTCACGTGCTACGACGTTGCGCGCCATTCCTCGTGGAATCCGTACGCGGTGCTGGGCGTATGCTGGGCCGTGTTCCTACTGGCGCGCGAGGTTGGGCGCTGGGGTATTTTGGTGTTCGCCCCGCAAAGCTCGTTCATGATGTTGCTGGTGGCGCTGATGGTGTGCGTGCTGTCGGTGTCCATCGCTGTGCTGCTGGGCGATAACGTGCCGCGCGCGCGGGCTTTGCTGGCGGGTTTCCCGAACGAGCGGGAAACGGCCGTTGGCCGTGCGAATGCGGAAGGGGAGTTTGCTGCCGAAGGTGCTGCTGAGGGCTCTGAGGCTGAGGGTGCCGCCGAGCCTGCCTTAACAGTCACTTCGCCCGCTGCTGCGCAGCCGCCCGCTGTGCCCGCTGCACTCGCCGACGAAGTCGCCGTTGCGCGCTTGATTGCCGCGTTCGGGCTGACGCATCGCGAGGCTGAGGTGGCGCTGCTGCTTTCGCAGGGAAAGAGCAAGGCGGCCATAGCCGAGGCGTTCGTGCTTTCGGAGAACACCGTGCGCGGCTACGCGAAAAACGCCTACGCAAAAATGGACGTGCACAGTAAAAAAGAGCTGCAACAAGCTTTGCGTGACCTGCACTAACCGGCTTTTTCGCCTTCTAAAATTTGACCCCTGGCTGGCGTGGCGGATGCGTTGCGTGTAATATGTGCGCCGTACTTTGCATTTAAAGGCGCGGCGGGGGCTGCGCCGCGCGAGGAAGGGGATGCCCGTGAAGAAGTTTCTAAGCGAGTTCAAGGAGTTCATCAACCGCGGCAACGTGATGGACCTGGCCGTTGGCGTTATCATCGGCGGTGCGTTCACGTCCATCGTGACGGCGCTGACCACCAGCATCATCAACCCGCTGATCTCGGTGATTGCCGGCGGCGGCGCGGATACCATTTCCGGCCTGGTGGTGCCCGGCACCGACATCGATTTCGGCGCGTTCATCAGCGCATGCATCAACTTCATCATTGTGGCGTTCGTGGTGTTTGTGCTGGTGAAAGCCGTGAACAAAGCGCAGAACATCGGCGAGAAGCTCACGGGCAAGGAAGAAGAGGCTCCGAAGGCAGCTCCCACGTGCCCGTTCTGCCTGGAAGAGGTGAAGGAGGGCGCCACGCGTTGTCCGCACTGCGCGGCAGCGTTCGACGAGCCCGCAAAAGCGAACTAGCGCGGCATTAGGGCGAAATGCGACAATCCACCCGACCCCTACGATCTGTCGCAGTGTGCCGCGCGGCACAACCACACCGTGGAGTTTCTGGGCGACAAGCTCGATAGCGCTTGCCGTTGTACTGATTCGTTACCTTTGCCTGCTTGCGTGGTTGTGCGGCAAGCTTGTATACTGCAACTGCACCAGCAAAGCCCGTCTCTGCTGTCGGTGAAAACTTTAGAGAATGCGGGCGGCGCGGTGAACGATGTTATCGAGCCGGGCTCCTACCCGGCTCGACTACTTCTTCCGCCCCATCCGTTGCCGTTTATACGCCTCGATCAGTGCAAGGATCAGCCCGAGCACTGTTGCCAGATCGGCCAGGTGGTCGAGGTTTTCGTAGATTAGATCCATAGGCGATCACTCCTCTCGCAAGAAGCGCCGCCCACGTCGGACTTTGCTGGTTCGTCGTATTCTACGCGTATAGCACCGCGTTTTCGGTAACGGCAAGGCAACGACTGATTTGTTGCGCAATGGCTGCGTGGGTGCATTATCGGCGATTTTCCGCAAGGCCTCATGCGCTGCGAGGGGCGGAATGTGACAACTCGGCCGCCCCCTGTCACATGCGTCCTGGCGTGCGCGCGCGAGCGTGCAGGGGGATGCGCACTCGCTTGGCGCGAAGTGGGCAATGTTGCAAGATTTCGCATGTTCCAAACAGCCACATCTGCAAAATGTCTGCAAGGTTAGCTTTCTATACTTGGGTGCGTTGGCATGTGGGCGTACTTGAGGTTCAAACGGGGTGGTCGTATAATGCAAGACAAAAGTTGTTCCATATGAGCGCACTAATTGTGCATGAACATGCGTTAATTCACGGCTTGTCAGAGAATCAGGTGCTGCATGCGTGGAAAAACGCTATCTCAGTTGCTCGGCGTGGATGCGAAAGCGGCGAGGTCGATTTTGTTGCCATCGGATTTGACCAGCGCGGCAGACTGATTGAGATGGTGGGCCGCAAAAAATCGTTCGGTGTATTGATCTTCCATGCAAACACGCCGCCGACTGCGCGGGCGTTCAGGGAACTTGGTTTGAACGGAGGCAGCCATGGCCGTGGTCACTGACGACGATCTGAAAAACGCTTTCGGCATGAGCGAGGCGGAAATTGCCCGGCTTCGCGCTGATGGCGATTCGTATGAATCGGGCGAATGGCCGAAGGGCGAAACCGTGCTGATAGGAAGGCCGTGCGTGTACGGCGAGCGTATGAAGTCGATAACGTATCGCGACACGGAAGACGAGGTGCGTCGCATGGATGAGCGTGCGAAAAGCCTGTTTATGAGCCGTTCCGACTACCTTCGCTACCTGGTACGCAAAGACTTGGAGGGGTAGCGGTATTGCCCTCACTACTTTCTCACTGTGTGCTTGTGCTGTCTGCTCCATGTATACGTTGCAAGCACACAGTGAGCTGATGCGGCGGCTATAGTTCTAGAAGCTCATTGTCGTTGAGATACTTGACGAATGCGTCGATTATCTTATTTGTGCGGGATTCGATATCTATCTCCTTAAAATCGTCCATTGTTTGTGCCAATTGTTTGAGCTCCGCGATTTTGGTACCTGGCCTTTCCTTCCCATTTCCATCGACAAATCCTTCGTAGTATTTGCGCTTGTCGGAGAATTTGTAATCTGCTGCGCGAATGTTTAAGCGTTTCTCCAGCAATGCCTTATTGCCCAGGGCTTCTAGATTCGCGCGATTTTTAAGAGGTGCGACCTCATTGCGCTTTTTAGCGTAAATATGCTCGATTTCCAATGTTGTATCCAGGTCCATAAGGGGCTGGTTGGAATTGTTATAAGCCCACCAAGTAAGGATAGACTTGGTGACGGGCCTTCCATTGGTGAACACATACGTGCGGAATCGCTCGGCTATGCTTGAACGATCGAAGTGATGGTTGGGGAATTCTACTGGTCTGCCTTCAACGATATTGACCATTTCGGGATATACGGGTGTGCGTAGGGCGTTTACGCCAGGGCGCTCGATAGCGTAAGCGAAGATAAAAGCGGTGATTTTGTTCAGGAACTTATAAAGCGTATCATCGTCAAGTTCATCGTTTTCGTCACGGTTTACTAGGAACCATACGCTTAAAAGATAGGTCCACATACCGTTAGGTGCGTAGTTTAAGACGAACAGACGGCGTAGTACTCGCTCGCTAAACCCCTCTTGGCTGTCGATTTTTTCCCAGAATCTGAGGAGCGCTTCAAGCTCTTCAAGCGTTGCATCCTCTTTGAGCATGCTGTAGCTGTCTGCGCTGAAAAAATCGCGTAGCGATGCCGTTGTGGTGTCGCGAATGCCTTTTTTCGCGCGTCGGTAATACATATAGCGAGTGAAAAGCTCGTCCATGGGCGTGCCGCGCATGGGATGGAAAATGGCTTTGGTGCCCGCTTCAAGCGCTTTCCAGCGTTGGATGAATTCATCCTTTTGCCCAAGGTCGGAGTAATGCTTGTAGAATTGACTTTTGAAAATATCGGCATCGGACAGAGGCAGGCCGCGATCGTTTAATGTTGAGAAGATCCTAAGCGCCGTGTCTTGAGATTCTGCCTCGATGGGCAGCAGTATTACGTTGTTGATTACGCGTGTGGCCATGTAGACGGTATAGGTTGGCCATTCGCTTACGAGCATTTCGATTTTCTGTTGGAAAAAAGAGAAGTTACGGGCATAGGTGCTTTTCCAGTCTGCGCCGATGTTGCCTGTGCGCAAAATTTCAAGGAACTCGCTTTTATCGTTGTCCGATGCAACTTCGGAGTCGATTTTGAGTTGTTTCATATCAGGTTCGTCGAACTCGTCAGTTTTCCAAACGCAGCGAGCTATAGCTTCGCGCATTTTACGCGATTGCGTATCCTTCATGTTGGTGAATTTGTCGTAGAACGCACGAAGCAGCAGCATGATGGTAGTTAAACGTTGCTGACCATCGATAATTTCGAGTTGTCCTCTGCTATTTTTGAAAGTGACGATGGGTCCCAGAAAGTACTCATCCGAGGTACTGTCAAAACCTTCGTAATCATCGCCAGGGAACGCGAAGGCGAACAGGTCATCCCATAGTGTGGCGCATTCGTCCTCACCCCATGCGTAGGGTCTCTGATAATCGGGGATAAGGAAGTCGGATCTTTTATCGGTGAGAAGTTCCCTTATCGATTTTTGATCGATGTTAAGTTTGGACATAGGGGGCGCCTCCGTATACGGGTTGAGTTACGTTTCGCTAATTTTACTACGAGGTGCGAGCGCGGTTGTTAGCT
>ERZ808240.2263-NODE-2263-length-21663-cov-29.843669_pt1 | contig 21663 bp, 17 predicted proteins | sample MGYA00521084_ERZ808240 | MGnify/ENA primary metagenome ERZ808240 (study PRJEB31516, sample SAMN03275571) | gut metagenome | biome: mammalia-associated habitat; material: feces | host: Papio cynocephalus | place: Kenya | collected 2012-08-06 ...
CTATCTTATCCTTGACATTGTATTCCATATTACTTTATATTACTGTTCTTTTAATACATTTACGAATCATTTTATTTCCGAGAACACTTTATCGGATTTTGCATAGTTCACGACGATGACCGGAACAAGAATCACGACAATGAACGATAATATGATACAGACTGTCAGCATCTTTACACTTTTGCGTTTTCAAGCACTACCCAAATGCCGGCATTCACTTTGCCCTCATGTCTTATTATCCCCGCTTTCTGTAGTACCGCCAAATCTCGCTCGACAGTGCGTTGTGTTACCGACAAAGTTTCCGACATAGCCTTTCCGGTAATGTTTGGATTTGCCTTAATTACAGAAATGATAAGACGTTGTCTGTCAGAAAGTTCTACTGCTGTGATGTTTCCGACATTTGTTTCCGACATGTTTCCGACATTTACATCGACAATGCCTCCGCCATTACCATCACGTTCATCAATGACTTCGTCCATAGTCTTACGTCGAATGGTAACCATTACGCCGCCACAATTCTCCTCGATTGTCGGCAAAGGAAGATCAACGCGCTCAAACTCTTCTTTTATTTTCTTGAAACCACGCCCCCATGTCTCCACGAAACCAGCCTTGTAGAATGCGTTGGCAATATTGTGGTTGCGAGGGAAAGAAGAGTGCTTTTTCATCAAGTCGGCAGGGGTCAATTCCTTGGGCAGCAGGCCATAGTTCCACAATTCTATGTTGTGGTCATACACTCGCATCTGTATGGCCGGACCAGTATAATCCTTATGAGCCAGGCTGTTGTATATCAGTTCACGCAAAGCCTTCTCTGGTATTTCTAATTCCTCCACACGCTGCAATCCCTCATAATGGATGGGAGAAAGCAGATATTTGCTGCGAAGTGTGTCAACAACACGACTTGCCATTTGGATGATGTTGCCCTCAAGCATATCCTGCACTATCAAGTCGCTTTCATCAGTGTGGAAACGTCCTATCTTAAATATGGCCGAAGGAAAGAACATCCCTACATGCTTCCCGAAAAGCAATATGGCCGCATTTTTCAGCTCGCCATCTTTAGTTAAAAGCCCAAGGTTACGCAACACATCTTCCGTAGAGGCATCTATGCCGTCCTCATCCATACGCCCTGCCTTAATGCTGCATTTTAGGAAATAGTCAATGGCGCTGCGGTCAATATCATCAATGGTAGCTCCATATACAGGAATATCATCCCACGAATGCCCCATCTTCTCCATTATGAAATGCTGCAAGGCGAGACCACTCAGTTCCTGCTTTGTAGAACCGCTGCGATAATGGTATGCCCCTTTGTACGCAATAGGTACATTGCTTGGAGAAACCACTATTTCTATATATTCCTTGCCGTCCTCTGTAAGCAGATTGACATCCTCCACCACGCCAAGATAGTTGACAATCTTATTGGGAATGTCCTCCATCAATTTCTTGGCATTTGACAGACCTATCACCTTCTTATCGTCATTCACGCCTATGTAGATACGTCCACCCTGAGCGTTGGCAAAACCACATATCCATTTCAGATACTCATCTCGCCAAGTCTCTTTATATTCTATGTTCTGACTTTCGCTTAGCATTTAATTTTTCTTTTTATAGTGATGATCAAACTCCTGGAGGGTATTGGTACTATAATAGAAAGTCGTCGGAGTCTTTTTATTATTTGGGTAGAAATCCCTCCTTTTACTCAGTTTATCATTTGTTTTAATCCGCGACACAAGTGTATTAAATTTCTTATCCTGCTTAAAATCAGAATAGCGTTCCCTACACTTCGCCACCATTGTTTTATAAGTCCACGGGAATCGTTTAAGTATATCTTCTTCTGTTAATGTTACTGGTATTCCGTTATTTTCATAATGTACACCGATACTATCAAAGGTGTTTTCTTTCATTGTTTTGATACCTATAGATATTGCTATGCCATAATCTTGATCTTCCTTATCCTGTTCAGAAAGGAGTTTCCTAACAAATTCTATATACCTATTATTATCAGCAGTTATGACGGATTTCACCGTGGTTGTCTCTCCAATATAAGCTAACGGCATCAAATAGAGGTTATATCGGCTTATATCTATTTCAAGATTCCAATTCTTAATCACTGAAATATAATTGTTTATACAAGCGAAGCCCAACTCCTGAAGCTGATGAGATATAGAATTAACATTAACAAAATGTATCGAATTATCCCGAAGTTCAATCAATGCTTCAATATTTGCTTTTAGGTTTTGTGGAAGTTTCCCCTTGTCTTCAAGTTTCTTCAATGCTTCAACTATTGAAATCGACATAGGATTTCCACAGCGGTTGACCTTTGGTTTCTTACGAGTCTTATGCTTATTGCCATCTTTTTTAAGGAGCGGTTCCAAAACATATAATGATTTTATAACATACCTATTAAGCTTCAATAAATAAGCTTTCAATAATAGTTCCCAAGAGTTGATTGCAAGGACCGCAAAAGTTTCCTCTCTGTAATTAAAGTTAGGCTTATTATATATTTCAATTGCCGACAGCATACTATCAATTGACTTATCTAATAAAGCTCTGTATGTTTTATTAACTTTCATTAATTATTCTTTATTTGCATTGACCGATACTTGCTCGAAGTTAACTCTGTTTATTCACTATGTCGCTCAGACTTCTGAGAACTTTAAATTCGTCCTCATTTAACACATTATATTGATCATATCCACGAACAGATAATACCTTACTCAATTTATAACCACGTCGTAACTGTGGAACAATATTGCTGCTTAAACGATTATAGAACTCTGCCAATTCTTGTTTTGAGGTAGGAAATTTATAACCTTTTTTACCAATAGGGCTAATTATCACGACACCTTCATCACGAAGAGCAGAAATTTTTTCAATAGGATCACCAATTTCAATATTTTTCCCATTCAAGAAAGCTTTAATTTCCTTGGACGAAATGTGTCGCATTGGTCTGATATGAGATTCTTGAAGAAGATATCGCAACATTTCATTATTACACAAATCATCCGGATGACTGTCGATATACTCTTCTGCTGTTTTTCTAGACAATGACAATAAGTTTACATCAAAAGATGAACTAAAGCTATCGGTTGCGACAATAGCAGACACACAATTATCTGGATACCATTCAATAGTGATGCGAGATTTGATAATGTCATGAATTGTTTTTGCTCTATTCTCTTCAGTGCAGTTACAATAATAGCGTCCCAATGCACCTGCGTATAAATCAGCAAACTGAATCAAAACTTCATCTTTCGTGTCCTCAGCTAATTCAAATGTATTATTGGAGAATAAAGTTGGTTCAATGCCACCTTTTTCAGCTAAATATCGCTCTAACGATTCTTTAAATTCTTGCGAGCCAGTACTATCAGCGATAATATGGAATTCCTGAAAATTATTCAGAAAAGTTTTTGATAGTAATCGTTGAAAATACTTTATAAACACAGGTTTGAAAGATAGTCCAGAAGTTTTGGAAATCTTTGCCTTGTCAACAACCAATGCCACCACATGATGTTTTAATTCATTCAATCTTGAGAATGAGTCAACATATTTTGCAAATCCAGACTTATCATTGCCTATATGGGCAGACTTAATAAAACTATTCTGAAAATTAGCCTTTAATATTGATTGATGGATAGTTCTAGCTTTTTCAATTTCGGTATCAGATATAATAACAGCAGCATAGATAAAATATGGTGGAACTCCCGATTTTGAGACATCTAAATCAGCATTCCCATTTTCATCAATATAGATATGTGCTATGGTACTCATAAAGAACTCCTTATCTAAAAAAATGTTAAAGCATCACTTTTTAACTAAAGGATAAAGCATTATATCAAATGCGTAACCTTTATCTTCTTATAGTTCTTGCCGGAAATGCCGAGCAGGGCCATAGTGTCATCCTTGATGATGAGTTCACCTTTCTGGAGTGAGGCGATTTCAGCCTTTATGTCATTGAAGTCCTTGCCTGTCACTCCGAAAATATCCTTGATAACGGAGTCATTTATGCTCTGCTGCTTCATAATGAGAGGATATTGAGCGTTGGCATAGAAATCAAAATGCTTACTCTTGAAACTGTCCATATTCTGAGTCGCCAGGATGATGCTCAGCCCCTTGTTTCGACCGACAGCGATAAGATTCCTTAAAGGTTGATTGTCAAAGTCAAGCATATAGTGAGCCTCATCTATGATTGTGAAATGCCTGATCTGCACACACTCGTCATTTACGGCCTGCTTTTCCAACTTCTCATATATGTTGTTCAGTTTCGAGATTACGAAATAGACTATTGCTTTGGCGATGACACCATCCTTAGGGAAGCTGTCCATCTTGACAATGTAGCATCCGTTGACAAGGTCAATCTTATCTTCCGTCTCAAACAGATTGTTACGAACGAGCTGTTTGAGGACAGAGGAAATGCTGTCATCCTTGTCCGCATTGACCATCTTGCAGCGATACTGGTTCAGCATTTCATTGAAAGTGATAGGGCGGCCATTGGTTTTCTTGTATGCGTCCACAATGGCTTCGCTGAGGCGATTGCTCATGTTGGCGCTGATGCTCGCCTTGTCTATAGCACACAAGGCGTTCGCCATCTCCGTCGAATACAAGTTGATCTCGTTTATCGGGCGGCCGCTGAAATCCTTGAAAGGAGTGAATGGGAGAGGATTCTTTACAGGGTCAAGGATGCTTGACCGGTCAACTTCAAAGTGCTGAAGCCAATGACTGTTGGTGGGGTCAGAGAACTCACCTTTATAGTCAAACAAGAGGAAATTGACCGGATAAGGGCTTTCGACGGAAAGACTGCGGAACTGTTCGATGATAACCGCAAGAAGGTTCGTCTTGCCTGAGCCTGTCGTCCCGGCAATAATCACCTGTGCATTGCTTACAGAACGCCCGTTTATGTTGAGTTTGGCCTCTATTCCATCACCGTATTCACCGATAACCAAATCCAAAACAGGAATGCTCGTAGATGCGCACTTCCTGTCACTTTCTGCAAACAGGAATGCATTTAAGTTGTCGTCGCTCATCAAGTACTTAAGTCCTCTGTGCATTTTAGCGGCAACAATCTTCGAGACGACCGTCATATCCTTCAAATCAAGTCCAAGATCCTTATACCTCATTTTGATGAGGGCCGAGAACAAAGGCTTCAGGTCTCTGGCCGTGAAGAAAGTCGCGACAAGACGCTGGCTGTTCTTTGAAAGGGATTCCTGCTCAATGTCTTCAACCTTCCTTTTTTCCGGAAGATTCAGCCCCACAAGAAGGCATATCCTCATCACCTTGTTCAGCGGGAAAAGATAAGGATTGCATCCGTCAATTTGCTTTGTCAAATTGAATTTTGACTCCAACAGATTCTTCAATGGCGTTATGTCATCAATGATTCCTTCCGCCTGACGCAGGTTGTCTAATACAATATCCATGACTTAATTATCTAATTGGATTCCAAAATATCCGGATTCTACATTCGTTGACTGCTTTTCAACATCACGTTTCAATGTATAAGACTTGGCTATGAAAGGCTCAAGCTTTATATAGTCGCTGTCTTTCCGTATTTCCGATGTCGTGCAAAGCAGAATTGTCTGTTCCGCCAAGTCTGGAAAATATAGTTCCATCAATGCGTCACGGCTTTCCTCATCAAGAACGCCCATGACCGTATCAATCATGACAGGCGGGTTGTAGTCTCCGAGATTTCTGAGTACTTTAAGGAGCACCTGGATGAAGATCTGTTTGGAGGCCGCATTCAGCTGGTTCAATGAAATCTGGTTTCCGGCCTTATGATATAGCTTTATTGAGAAATGCTCCATCCTGTCTGACAGCTCAACCCTTGATATACATCCCTTATACGAGATAAGCAACTCATTGAGCTGTTCTTTCATTTCAGTCTCTATTTTCTCTTTCTTGCGTTTAAGGAGACTATCGGCAACCTCTTCAAAGAATGATTTCAACTTAACCAACGTATCATACTTGACATCCGGTTCCTGCTGCACCTGAATGTCGTACTTGTGGATTTGTTTATCAAGTTTCGATATTTCAGAATTCAGGTCCTCGGCCTCGTGTTTCAATGATTCAAGACTCCGCTCCCTTTCCTCGTAGTCTTTTATGAGTTCAGCATTCCCACCGCTCTGCTGCCGGAGCAAAGTGTCCCGCTGCATTTCCTGATCGTGGAGCGTTGCGATGCGTGTATCTATGTCGTGCTTGAGTTCGTCCAACTGCAGGAATCTGTTGAATGCGCCGCCTGTCATCATGCGTTTGATGGCAGACAGCTCGTTGTCATCAATGTAAGAATATTTGTCAACGTTGCTTGAGGGTTGTCGGCGGTCATACAGATAATCGACAATTTCTTTCTCTTCAACATGTTCGGGACAAAGGCACTTACGCTTCAGGTATTCGAGAATCTTATCAGTAAGATCCTTAATCTGCTCAAGCGAAAGGGCATCACTCATCCTCTTCTTCAATTCATCCTTATGCCTGATGATGTCATTGAAGTCAAGGGCCATATTGTTGAATATCTTCGGGATAAAGATATCCGTCTCTATTGAATCGACTATGCTCTTGATTTGCTCATTATAACTGCGTGCAGCCTTCTTTGTCTCCTCTATATTTTCAGTGAGGCTGTTGATTTTTATAGAGTTGTCCGCAATGGTTTTTGCGCCGACCTTCGCAATATCATAGTCATCCTTGATTCCTACAAGATACTTGTAAAGCTTGTCCTGCTCCGCAACGTTCTGATCAAGTTTCTCGACCAAAGCCGCCTTATTCGCACAGAGCCCATTATATTCCTTGGCCTCTTGCTCTGCCGCCAGTCTTCTTGCCGCCCATTCCTGCTGCAATTTTTCGGCAGCCCGCTTCATCTGGATATATTTATTGAAGCCCATGACGTTCTCAATGTTCTCACGTATCAGTTGGGAGAACACGCCTTCCTTCAAAAGGTCGCTCGATTGCATCGCATCGAACAGGAAATACTTGCTCAGTTCCTGCGGAAGATTAGCCTTTATGATCTTGTTTACCTGCTGTTCGGCGATAGTGCGCTGCGCTATTGGCATTGCCGTGCCATAGACGAATTGATTGCCGTTCATATTCAACGACACGCTTTCCACAGGCTTTTCGGCAGTGTTCAGTTTATAGCCCCTTTTCAGGATATAGGTCTGTTCCTGCCCGAGAACCTGCCCAGTGAATGTCAGTTCCAGCCATATCTCAGGTGCCTCTGTCCCGACCGCACCGTTGTTAAGAAGTTCTCTGAACTGTTCCTTTGTGGAAATCTTCAGCCCATACAGCGCTCCGCATATAGCCTCGAACAGGGTTGTCTTACCGCCACCGTTCATGCCGCCTATCAGGATTATCGGCCTGTACTTGGAAATGGACAAGTCCAAATCAAGAGACAGATAGGTCTTGTAATTCCTTATTTTGATATTCTTTATCACCATACCTGTGCCCTCCCTATTTCAAATGCTGAATCGCCTCGTTTATAATCATCTCCGTGTCGGAATCGCTCATTTCTATTCTGTCAACCTTCGCGGCATGATACTTCCTTAAGATTTCCTCGCTCAGCCAGTCAAAATCAATTTCATGAGCGAGGCACAAACTCTTTATCAGAGTAAGATCCTCTTCCCTGATTCCGTAATGAAGGAACTTGTGGTCTAATCCTTGCGCCATAATCGTGTGCGGTTAAGTTGATTATTCATATTGTTCCGGATAAAAGCAATCCCATCCGGTGAGGTCGTCAGTATCGGAAATCGGTAGCGGAGAATACTTCCAGTTCTCGTGGTCGAAAATCAGAACGCCACCCTTAAGGCCGAGTGCCGAGTTCTCATCGCTATTCATATATTCCAAAAGGGCGTTATGCTTGTTGGGAGCGTTCTCGTCGCTGTTCTGGGATTTCGTGTCAAACAGGAAAATCTGCCCGTTTTTCATGCGGATGACATAATCCACATAGAAAAGAGACTGCTCACCACGGACATTCTTATAAGGGACGGCATAATTCATCGTTCCGCTGTCTCCGTTCTTGTACCACCAGTCGATATATTGTGTATTCTGTTCCAGAAACTCCGAGAAGTTCACCTCCTGATATGAGGCATTACGTGAAGCGATGAAAGGCATCAAGGCATGATTTTTCTTAGTGTCATCCACGTAGTTTACCTGTTCGTTATAGACTCTCTCTTCCGGGACCTCCCATTCATAGGAAATCAAATCCCTCTCGGAAGCCTTTCGACGCATATTCATCGTCTGCTTATATGCGTTCAGAGCTGCGTGAATGACCTCCACGAATTTCGGCCTATTGCCATGGTACAGTACAATCTTCTTGACATCCGTCTCAAACACATCGGAAAGAGACTCCATAGCTTCCTCGATTGCGTTCTCCAACACAGCAAGGCTCTGGTGCTTTTCCCACTCAGTCAGCTGCTTAAGACAGAAATCATCAAACACTCGCTTGAGCTCGGACTCCGTACGTGCAAACTTCACTTTGCTGCCCACCTCGATAACGCCAAGTTCGTTCAGTATGGGCAAGTCTTTCGGAATGTCTATCGAAATACTTTTGACATCGAAATTGATATACTTCGATGCGGCAACTCTATTGTCCGGAGCCTTGTTGTCAAGGGAGAATGGTTCCGGCGAGTCGTCATCACCGAACAGATCAAAAAGAGAAGGCTCATAGACCTTGGTCCAGCTTCTGGCCATCTGTTCCTTCAGAACTGTCTTGAAACCGGTACCGAGACGCATACGGTCGGTGCCTTTCCTCTCAACATATACTGACTGCAGCTTGACATTATTGAGGTTGGGTCTCCTTCTGGCCGAGAGTTTTGATATATAATCCAAGTCGTCCTTCACAATCTGAATCTTGTCCTTACTCAAGTCAGTATAGACATATCCCATATTGAGTGCCTCCTTGGAATAGTACTTCTGCTCCGGCATACGGAGTATTCTCCCTATGGTCTGCATTGTAAATGTAAAGCTGTCCAACTTTCTGAATATAAGAAGGACAGATGCGCGGGGACAATCCCATCCCAAAGCGATTGCCTGCTTGAACAGCAACACTTCCGTCAGATTGTCGGGAGCCTCAAGATTAGCGAGATTTTCCTTTTCATTTGAAAGCCAGACAGCAAGTTTTCCGTTTTCCGTCGTGATGTCATGCATCGCACGAAGATATTCTATCACCTCTTCCTTGATGGTGTTGTCCTCGGCAGTGTTGGCCTCGCTTGAGTCATTAGGCAACTGGATGAGCAGAAGAGGGTTTATGCCTGCTCCCAATTCTTTGTACGCTGCAGCAAGCTCATTCCGCTTGTTCAAGGCTTCTTTTATAAGCCATTGATTAGCTGTAAGCCCGTCGGAACGCGCAATATCGATGGCAGGATTCAGGACTATACCGCTCTTTATCATCTCCTCAGCGATGACATCCTCACGCAGCACGTTCACCATCTCATCTCCGGTAGTGATAGGAGTCGCTGAAATGCGGATTTCCAGTTTCGGGTTGATGTTCTGAAGTACTTTCTCGCACTTCTTGGCATTCTTCGTCCCGAACATATGCTCCTCGTCAATCACGACCACAATCGGGATGTGATTGTCTTCCTGAGTGCGCCGCGTGATATCATAAAGGGATGCGGAGTTCTCGGTCTCACGAATCATCACCGCATTGTCCTTGTTGATGCTCTCCCAGTTCACAAACAGAATCTCCCCGTGCTGTATGTATCCCTCGCTGGAGTGATCAAGTTCATCATATATGAGGGGCTGAAGGATGCGAGTCTCGGTGAAATAATTCTTCATTTTGAAATAGCTCTGTTCGTGAAGTTTATTCGGAGCTATCCAGATGAGGGCGATCTTGTCATAATTACAGTCTGTCCGTTCCGGCAGCTCACTGACCAGACGACCAAGCATCTCGGAAGCCATCACTGTCTTTCCGGAACCCGTGGGAGCCTTGAACACGAGTTTCTTTCTCTGCCCTGCACTATTGAGCAGTTTTATTGTCTTTGAGACAAGTTCGTTTACTGCCGTCTCTTGATATTTAACTTGCTTAAGCATAACTATTCCTCCCCGAAAATCAGATTCAACTCACTCTCTCCGTCTTCACTCAATTCCGGTGATGTCCCGTCACCGACAGTGCCATCCAGGAACTTTGTCTTTCTCTTAGGCAGGACTTTCTGATAGGCATTGTATATCGCTGCCGGAAGGGCGCATAATTCAACCTTGTCCAAGACATCAACGAATTCATCATCATAGGCATAATTGCCGGGAGCGAATACATAGATGAGAACTTTCCCGTCAATATTCATCTTTGAAATCTCCTCGGCAAATGCCGGAACCGCCAATTCGTTGTAGATAACAAGCATACGTCTGTTATTATCCTCAAAGTATCTTGACACAGAAGCCTTGAGTTTGAGGCTTCCGAAAGTCTTGACTTCCCGGTAGATGTCCTCCTTGATGCAGAGCATGTCGGTCGCCGCATACACAAGCTGGCGCATATTCCTGCTTGTGCGGTCTCGTCCGATGAAATCTGTCTTATAGTAGCGGAGCGTATTGGCCGTCAATCCTGGTACTTCTTCGCCTTTCGGAGTCGTGTAACCGTTGATTACTCGCTTGTTGCGCTCGTATGTCACCTCTTCGCAAATGTGGTTCTCGTTGTTGGTTACGAGTATGCACTTTCTATGGCCGCCATCCTCGGCGTTTAGTTTCATTGTAGCGTGGAGGGTTGTTCCAGAACCGGCGAAGAAGTCGAGAAAACAACTTGTTTTACATGATGCAAAATCAAAAATTCTTGAAAGAACGTTTACAGGTTTAGGGTTATCAAATACTTTCGTACCATTGAACATATCAGATAAGGCTTTTGTTGTACCGCGATTATCCTCATATATAAGTGTTCTTAAGTATTCAGTTGATGTTTCAAGCCGTTTTTTTATGTGGGGTTGAGTAGAATGATCCACACCCCATTCAACCTGACCAGCGTTATTATAAGCTTGAAATGTATCATAGGGCCATCTCCATCCATTCTGTGGTTTAGGACACGGCAGTTTAGTCACTGGGTGAAAAATATCAAAATCATATCCTCCTGGGTGAGGGTTAGATGAATTTGATGAACTGCTATAAACCCCCATCTCATCGACATTGTTGTAATGTGCAACCTGAGGCAAAGCATCCTTATTGAATTTTATCCATTTACGCAACTCCTTCTGGATGTCAACCGGATTGGAATATGATTTTTTGAGCTCTTCGTATTTGTCTTGGATTAATTTCGCAGCAGCACTAGTTCTTTTCCAGTTCGTTTGATACTCTTTATTTATGCAATAACAGAGCATATATTCATGCTCAATGTTAATTTGAGATGGATTATTATCTGTAGCGGTTTTCAAAATTAACTGCCCAAGAAAATTGGTAGCACCAAAAACACTATCCAAAAGAAATTTTAACTGAGCCTGTTCATTGTCATCGATAGAAGCAAACAACACTCCTTTTTCAGACAACAATGTCTTAGCTATTGTCAAGCGTTTATTTATAAAAGACAGCCACTTGCTATGTCTAAATGAGTCTTCTGCATCCACATACGAATCGTTGTATTTGAAATCTTTCTTTCCCGTATTGTACGGTGGATCGATGTAGATGACATCTATTTTCCCGGCGTGGGTGTAAGAAAGCGCAGTCAGAGCCTCCAGATTATCGCCCTCGATGAGGATATGATTAGGGGCATCTGGATCATCACTGATGATTGCGCGTTCCTTGACCTCAGTCAAGACAGGAAGCTCATCCCTCAGCCGTTCCTCGACTTCCTCCGGCTTGTCCTCCCAGACGAGCCCGTATTTCTTATGAGTCTTGAGAAGTTCTATGAGAGCCGACTTGTCGTCATTGCTCAAGCCTTCAATTTGATGAATCTTACCTATCAGTTCTTGTTTATTTATGCTCATCGCCAAACTCTTATATGGTTTTTAACTCACAGGACGCACACAATATCGCCATGATGCCGCATCTGAAATCAATCTGAAAAAGGTGTCCTTGCTATCTCATACAAATATAGCAAATAATACTGTCGATTCAAATAAAAGTCCGTGAAAATGAAAAACTTGTCATTTTGAATATTGATTTATTTTCCCCTTTTCATCGCTAAGAATCTTTTTGATAAGTGAGGATAATGCCATGCTTGCTTGAGCCATGCCCAATGCAGAAAGTCGGCATCTGAAACATTGTCAAAATACAAATTCCTTCAGAAAAATTCTGCACAATTATTGCTGATGATCGAGATATATAAATTCTGGCGCGTCATATTCCCGTATGGCGTTGCCTTGTTTCGCGGATATGAGGTGAAAATTTTATGGAGGAAAGAATATGAGAATGAGAAGAATTATTGCGGCGGCGGTGACTTTTGCCGCGGCGGCGCTGGTGTCGGCGGGCTTTGCGCAGGAGGCTTGTGCGCAGGCTCAGATAAACACGAAAAAGATGAAAATCGGCGATTTCACGCAGAAGACCATGAAGGTGGTGCTTTCGGGCAACCCCATGTTCGACGGCGTGCTGCAGGAGGAGATAAGCTCCCTCTGGAGGGTTTCGCCTTACGAGTTCTGCTCGCTCGATGACTTCGAGGCTAACAGGACGAGCCCGGACTTCTATTTCATGCTGCTCTCCAAGGCTCAGTTCCGGAAGGAGTCGGAGCCGGGGATTGAGTTCCTGACGGTCGTCAAGGGCGGTAAGAATGCGGAGAAGGGCATTGACGAGATGCTGGAGGTGTGCACGTTCCCGGTACGGGCGGCGCAGATGCCGAGCGGGCGCGAGTTTGACTTCATGCCGGCTATAATCGACATAATTCAGGACTATATCCGCAAGTCGATGGAGGACGACAGGGCCGGATATGCCGGGCTGGGGAAATTCGCCTGCGGAATCAGCGCGACGGCTGGGCTGAACCTCGTTCTGGCGGACGGGGACGTGTCGGGGAATATTCCCGAAAAAGTGCGTTCTAATGCCGCGGAAGCGGGAATCGCGTTCGTTGATGACGACGAGGCCGACGAGATAATGTCGTCCGGGGATATGAATTCCGTCGTCTCATACACCGTCTCACCGACCAATCCGGAGTCGGGTTCATACTGCTACAGGATGCTCATCGGCGCGGGCAACCACCGCCTCTACTATTTCCGTAAGCAGCGTGTCGGCAAGGACGGGGACTACGGCTTCGGCGCTTCGGAACTCAACAGGCTTGCCGGCGTGCGCAAGAAATAATCTTTGACTGGAATGATTTGTTCGAGGACAGGAAACGGCCTGCGCTATGCGGTGCTGCAGGAGGGCAGGAAGGTGGCCTGCTGTTCGCTCAGCGTGCGCTGCGGCACAAGGGAGGAGAACGTGCTTGGCTGGGAGAAAACTTCGGGGAATTTTCATTCGGGGACGGCTCATTTTGTGGAGCACGCCCTCTTCAAGGGAACCGAGGACAAGAGCGCCTCTGTCATAAACGGCTACCTTGAGAGGCTCGGCGGCGAACTGAACGCCTACACGACGAAGGAGGAGATTGTCCTCCATACCACAGTGCTCAGGGAGGACGTGGAGAAGGCTGCGGGGCTGCTTATGGAGATGGCCACGCGGGCCGTTTTCCCGGAAGGTGAGATTGAGGTGGAGAAGACCGTGGTCATGGACGAGATTGCCGGCTATAAGGATTCTCCGGCGGATGACATATATGACCGGTTCGAGAGCCTGCTGTTCGAGGGTCATCCTCTCAGCGGACGGGTGCTCGGGACATCGTCGTCCGTGAAAAAAATCACGCCTGGGGAGCTTCGGAGATATGTCGCGGCGTTTTTCGTCCCCGAACGCATCTCATTCTCCGTGGTGTCGCCGCTTCCGGAGGAGGAGGCCGCGGCCATGGTCGGGAGGCTTGTCGGGGAGTATTTCGGGGAAGGGGACGGAGTCGCCTGCGTTCCCGCCAGCGATGCCGAGGTTTCTGATATGTCGGTGGTTTCTGAGTCTTCTGATATGACGGCGGTTTCTGACGGCGCAGCTTCGGCGGACTCTGCCGAGTCTGAACGCTGCCCGGCGCTTTCCGGGGAGTTTCCCGGCAATGTCTTCACCAAGACCGTCAACCGCCACAGCCATCAGGCAAACTGCATCATCGGCGCTACGGCTCCGTCGCTCTACCGCGAGAAGGAGCGCATCGCCGCCTCGCTTATGGCGAACATTCTCGGAGGCCCGGCGACCAACTCCGTTCTCAATTCCGTTCTGCGCGAGGAAAAGGGGTGGGTCTATAACGTCGAGTGCAACTACAGCCAGTATGCCGACAGCGGCGTGATGGCAATCTGCTTCGGCTGTGACCGCGAGCGGCTCGACGACTGCATCCGCGCAATCGACGGCGAGCTCCTCACCCTCAGGACCGTCCCCCTCTCCGAGGAACATCTGCTCGCAGCCAAGAAACAGTTCATCGGGCAGCTGACAATCTCGTCCGAAAACAGCGAGAGCCAGGCTCTGTCCCTCTGCAAGAGCCTCAATGCCTTCGGCACGGTTCAGGACGACGATGCTGTCCGCAGGAAGATAGAGGCGGTAACCCCCGGGGACATACTCGCGGCGGCCTCCGCGATTTTCAATCCTGACCGCCTTTCGCGGCTTGTGTATCTATAATTTTTATATTTCGTACCTTTGTCGCCTATGATTGTCGGGTTCATATCGCGCAGGATTCAGTTCAAGGGAAAGGTGGCCTCGGTCTGCGTCGCCGTCAGCTTCCTTGTGATGATTGTGTCCGTGGCCGTGTCGTCCGGGTTCAGAAACGAAATCCGCAGCGGCCTGAGCGAACTCTGCGGTGACGTTTCCCTCACTCCGCTGAACCGGAATTATATGGGCGAGTCGGATCCGATTCCCGCATCTCCGGCGTTCTTGCCCGAGATAATGAAACTGGACTGCGTTCAGTCGGCAAGGGGCACGATTTCACGGGCGGGGATAGTCAAGGAAGGCGACCTGATTCATGGAGTCATGTTCAAGGGCATCGAGGACTACCGGAAGTCCGACTCCTCAGCCCTGTCAGTGTCGGTGCCGTCGCGGCTCGCATCGCTTCTGAAAATCGGCGTCGGGGATGACCTTCCGGCCTATTTCGTCGGGGAGAGGGTCGTGGTGCGCAAGTTCCGCGTTGAGGGCATACATGACGGCATTCTGTCCGGCGAGGACAAGCTGGTGCTATACACCGACCTCCCGACCATGCGCCGCATCAACGGCTGGGGTGAGGACGAGGTCTCGGCGATTGAGATTTCCCTGAAGGAGAGGTACAGGAGCGAGGAACGCATCAGGCAGGCTGCGATTGACATAGGTTCGGCGGTCTTCGCACATTCGTCGGAGGACGAGCCCACAGTGGTGGTGACTTCCGTCGTGCAGAGCTTTCCGCAGCTGTTCGACTGGCTGAATCTGATTGACTTCAATGTGCTTGTAGTTCTGGTGCTTATGACGATTGTCGCCGGGTTCAACATGATTTCAGGCCTGCTTATCCTGCTTTTCGAGCACATCCCGACCATCGGCCTGCTCAAGGCTCTCGGAATGACGGACGGCGGCATCTCGGCTGTCTTTCTGCGAAGTGCCGCTGTCCTTGTCGGCAAAGGCATGGCCGCCGGCAACGCGCTTGCCCTGCTTCTCTGCCTTGTTCAGCGCCACACGCACCTGCTCAGACTGAACCCCGAGAACTACTTCGTATCCTTCGTCCCGATTCACATCGACTGGTCGCTCATACTCACCGCCGACCTGCTCGCCTTCGCCGCCATCATGCTGCTCCTGCTCCTTCCGTCCATGTTCATTTCCCGCATCGACCCGGCCAGCACCATGCGCGTGGAATAAAAAAGAGGGACTGAAGCCCCCGCTTCAATCCCTCTTTGGGTCTCCGTGTCTGTAATCTGTTGAAAATCAGTACGGATTGTGATCCGGTTGGGATTCGAACCCAAGACCCACAGCTTAGAAGGCTGTTGCTCTATCCAACTGAGCTACCGGACCGAACCGTCCTCATGGGAGGTGCGCTGACGCGACCAAGCCCCAAGGGAGTGCAAAGGTAGGCAATTTTTCAGAAACTGCAACACTATTTCGACAAGGAGGGTGAACAAAACACTTTTTAGTCACCCTCTCCTCCGGACTTCCTAACCCCCGCAGCCTAACTTCTTCTGGCGATGGCCTTGCCCGCAAGCTCGATTCCAAAAACCAGAGCGAGGCCGACGAGAGCGAAGATTACGGCTCCGGCGATGTGCGCGTCTGCAATCGGAAATGCCACAGTCCCGTCTGAGGAGGCAAGGCCGGGGAGGGTGGGAAGCCCATTGATTCCGTGCCAAGGCCAGACCTTAATGAGCGAGCCGATGATGAAGCCGGCGAGCACGAGCGTGGTCTCGCGGTTCCGGCGGGCAAGCAGCCAGTGGAGGAACTTGGAGAACGTCACGATGCCTATTGCCGCCCCGACGGCGAAAATGCAGATGACAGCCAGGCATTGCCCCCAGCTCATCGGGCCGGTGACAAGTCCCGCTGTGGCTTCTTCCGCCCGTCCGAACGACGTGAGACCGGCGACCGCACCGAGAACGAAATCGTATTTTCCGAGAATCACGAGGATGAAGCTGCCGGAAATGCCCGGAAGAATCATCGCGCAGATGGCTATGGCTCCGCACAGGAACACAAACCACAGCCCGTCGGGCGTTTCCGTAGGGGTCAGCGTGCACACCACTGCTCCGAGGCCGACTCCGAACACGGTAAGCAATATGTCCCTGAGCTTCCATCCGGAGATTCCGCGCAGGATGAACGCCGATGATGCGATGATGAGACCGAAAAAGAAAGCCCATGTCTGGATTGGGTGGTTCTCAAGCAGCCAGGTCATAAGCTTGGCGAGCGAAAATATGCTGACGAGGATGCCGAGCATGAGCGAGACGAGGAAAGTCCCGTTGACGTGCTTCCAGAACTCGCGGAACTTGCCGGAGAAAAACAGCCGGAACGCGGTCCTGTCAAAATTGTGGATGGACTCCACGAGTTCGCCGTAAATTCCGGTCATGAAGGCTATCGTGCCCCCGCTTACTCCCGGAATCACGTCGGCCGCTCCCATTCCTATGCCCTTCAGCGTCACGAGGGCATATTTCTTCAGATTGAATTTCATTTCTCGAAAACAAATGCCCCAAACCGAGGCGGTTAATTCATTTTTTACGATTTATTGTAGTTGCTTCACCGGCCGTTGTTCCCGTCAGCCCACGACCATCGGCATATATTCCAGAATGCTCCTGAGGCATTTCGCGCTGTCGTGGAAATTCACCTGTATGCCGGCGGTCTGCGGGGGCGTCGTGAATGTCATCCCGAACGGGGAACCCTCATAGTCGCGCCTGCCTATGCAGAACCTTGCCGGCACAATTCCCGAAAAGCAGCGCACGGCCGGACAGTCCCTGTCGGCAAGGCAGATGTAGAGTTCAGCCTGCACGGCCGTCAGTTCAGTGATGATTTCCTTTGGAAGCGTCCCGCAGAAAGCCAGATTCCTCTTTAGAATCGTGGTCTTCACTCCCGTGACTATAATCTCGTCCTTGTCTCGCTTTCCCAAATCCAGAAAGAACGGCCTCATCTCAATTCCGCGCGAGGTGAAATATTCCGTCGCAATTCTCCGGCACTCATCAAATTCCACATCCTCCACGTCGAACAGAATCACCGCCTGCCTCACGTGCGAGAGCGGGACGAAGGCGTGCTCCTCCCGAAAACCGTACTTTTTCAGCTGGTGCCTGACGGCAAGACTTGTGATGAATCCCATAAGCTTATCATTGTTCGGGTGTCCCCCCTGCCTACTGTATCTTCATAGTCGAGCGCGTCTCGGCAATCAGCGCCTTGATTTCCTTCTTCGCTGCCTTCCACCTCGGGATGTCAATCTTCGTCCCGATGACCTCGACAACCTTCGCCGCGATGATGGAGCCTATCTCCCCGCAGACCTTGAGCGGCATACCGAGCGAGTGGGCGTAGAGGAAGCCCGCCGCGTAGGTGTCGCCCGCCCCGGTAGCGTCAATCGGATCCGCCGGCCACGCCTCAATGTAGTGATAGTCATTGCCTTTCTTTACCATCGAACCGTTTTTCCCGATTTTCACGACAGCCGTCTTTCCGTGCGACGCAATCTCATCCAGAGCCTCCCTCGGCTCCAGTTTCGTGAAGGCCTTGGCCTCCGTCTCGTTCGCGAACACGATGTCAACATAATTCTCCACGATGTCGTGCAGGAAAGCCTCGTTCGACTCGACGACATTGTAGGACGCCATGTCAATCGAGATTATGCAGCCTGCCTCCTTCGCCATCTCCACCGCCTTGCGGATAAGAGCCTGATTCTGCACGAGATAGCCCTCGATGTGAAAATAATCGTATCCCTTGAAATACTCCGGCTTCAGATCCTCCGGCACGAGCTCCAGCGCCGCGCCCATGTAGTCCGCGAAGGTTCTCTCCGCATTCGGGGCCGTAATCAGAACCATCGCCCTCCCCGACGGATTCTTGCCCTTGAGGAGGATGGACTTGATTCCGTACTGCTCCTGGTCGCTCTTGAAGAGATGTCCGAGGTCGTCGTCGCCTATCTTTCCGATGAAGGCCGAGCGCATTCCGAAGATAGCCGTTCCTGTGATTGTGTTGGCTGCGGAGCCTCCTGCCACATACTGAACTCCCAATGGCTTGAGCCTCTTGAGAATGCGGTCTCCGGTTTCCTTATCGACGTGCTGCATACTTCCTCGCGGAATGTGATATTCGTTGAGGAACGAGTCGTCCGGAAGAACCGCAAGGATGTCAGTGAGGGCATTTCCTATGCCGAGGATAGATTTCATATATTTCGTAATAATTTCAAGAATCCAAACGACAAAGATAGCGAAAAAATCGGTAACTTTGTCAAATTCTGCCGTCTGTGGCATCAATGATGTATCTGAAAATGGTGTATCAGAAAGTGATGTGTCATGAATATGCATCATAGATAGAGAATGTGCCTGAATGACGGGAATATGAGACTGGATGTGCGCCGTATGTCGTCGAAACTGAAAAACATTATAAAATACCTGCTGTCGCTTTCCGTGGCGGCAGTGCTCATGTATTTCTGCTTCAGAGGGGTGAACTGGGGCGAATTTGCCGCGAGCCTTTCCGGATGCCGCTGGTGGTGGGTCGGCGCGAGCATACTCGTCGGCGTGCTGTCGAACTGGTTCCGAGGCGAGCGGTGGCGCGAAATTCTGCTTCCGGTCGATGAGCGGACCGGGCGTCTCACGACATTCAATGCTGTGAACCTAGGCTATCTTGCCAATTTCGTGCTTCCGAGAATAGGGGAGTTCGTGCGCTGCGGCGTCGTGTCCAAGGATTCGGGGGGCGGGAAGGCGTCGTATGACAGGGTTCTGGGGACAGTCGTTACGGAGAGAAGTTTCGATATGATAGTCATGCTGCTGATACTCATAGTCTTCCTTGCGTTCAAGGCAGAAGAATTCGGCGCATTTTTCCTCGACAGGATGTGGGCTCCTCTTTCCCGCAGCATAAATTTCAGCCTGTGGTGGATTGTAGCGGCTGCGGTTCTGGCTCTTGCCGCAATGGCTTTTCTGATAATACATTACAGAAACAGGAACGCCCTTGCCGGAAAACTGTGCGGTTTCTGCCGTGGAATTTGGTACGGGGTCATCAGCTGCTTCAGAATGAGGAACGGATGGAAATTTCTCATATATACGGTTCTGATTTGGGCGATGTATTTTCTGATGAGCTACACATCGCTCCGTGCGGTGCCTCTCCTTGACGGACTCACTGCCGTCGATGCCCTCTTCCTCATGCTTGCCGGCAGTCTCGGGTGGGTTGTTCCGGTGCCCGGGGGATTCGGCGCGTTCCACTACATAGTCGCCCTCGCTCTGAGCACCGTATATGACCTTCCCTTTGAACTGGGAATCATATTCGCCACCATATCCCATGAGTCTCAATCCGTTATGATGGCTGTCACGGGATTGGCGTCGTATGTTTCCGAGACTTTGAGAAAATAACGAAAAATATTGATAATTAAATATATACCATATAATTATGAAAAAGATTTTTCACATGATCATCGCGGCTCTCGTTCTGAGCCTTTCATTCTCCGCCGGCCTTTCCGCAAGGGACTGGGATTTCGTCGAGGCCAGTGACCTCACGCTTGTCGGCAAACTTTTCCCGGACACCCCTAACCCGTACCATCGTCTGGACACGGCTGTTTATCACAACGGATTCACCAAGTCGGAGCTCCGTCAGGTGACTATGAGCTCGGGAATCGCGGTCGCGTTCGAGACGGACTCCCCGGCCGTATCTGTCTGCCCGACCTACGGAATAGTCTCCGACGAGGGAACCACGGGGCCGATTTCACGTACGGGATTCGACCTCTATGTCAAGGAAGGAAAGACATGGAGATGGGCCGGCTCCACACCTGCGGGTAAGAGCGGTGAGGTGAAGGTCGTTCTGGACAACTGCTCCAAGGGGAAAATCAGGTGCCTGCTCTATCTTCCGCTCATCAGCTCCCTGAACGGCCTTAAAATCGGCGTCGAGCAGGGCTACAAGCTCCGTCCGTCCGAAAATCCGTTCCGTCACCGAATCGCGGTCTTCGGTTCAAGCTTCACCCACGGAATCAGCACCGCGCGCCCTGGGATGGCCTATCCGGCACAGCTCTCGCGCATGACCGGACTCCAGTTCCTCAGCCTCGGATGCTCAGGCAACAGCAAGCTCCAGACCTATTTCGCGCAGGCTCTCGCCGATGCAGACGTTGACGCCTTTGTCTTTGACGCCTTCTCGAATCCGTCTCCGGAGATGATTCACGACCGCCTTTTCAAGTTCATAGAGATAATTCAGGCGAAGCATCCGGGCAAGCCGCTCATTTTCCAGAAGACGATTTACCGCGAGAAGCGTGGTTTCAACGACATCGTTGACGAGAACGAATACAAGAAGATGGAGATGGCGAAGCAGATGATGCGCGAGGCCTGCCGCCGCTACAAGAACGTCTATTATGTTGAGACTACCAATGCGACTGCCCCGAACCACGAGACTTCCGTTGACGGTACGCACCCTGGGGACTACGGCTATCAGCTCTGGGCGGAGTCGGTTGCCGAGCCCATTACAAAGATATTGTCTAAGTACGGAATACGGGGCAAATAAAAGGCGGTCTGCTGCGTTGCACGGTTTGCCAAAATCCTCACCATCGAATTGACTCCTCCCGTCCCCTCGAAGGGGAAGTGGCGCTCTCAGGCTTGTGCACCACCCTTGTCAAGTAAGTGAAAAAATAGGTATATTAAATTATGAGACAAAAATTTGGTTTAGTATTGATGTTGATCGTGGCTGCGGGGACGCTGGCTTATGCGGCGCCGCAGCGTGGTTCTGATGACGGGAGACTTACAGGAAGGGTCATTGATTCGGAGAGCGGACGCGGTCTTGAGTTTGTCACGGTGGCGTTGCGGGACAGTGCCGAGGCTCTTCTGGCGGCCGCAACGACCGACTCGACCGGCGTCTATGTGCTGACAGCTACATCGGCCGCCGGGTGCCGTGTCGTGTTCTCGCTCGTGGGCTATAAGGATGCCTCTGTGCCGCTGGAGGGAATGACGGGAGGAGAAATCCCGGTCGTGAGCCTTGTTCCGGACACGCGGATGCTTCAGAGCGCGAAGGTCGTCGGCAAGCGCCCTCTGCTCGAACACCGGTTCGACAAGATTGTGATGAATGTCTCTGAACTTGCAGCTGCAAAGACCGGAAACGCCACCGACGTGCTTCGCGCCGCGCCTGGAGTGACTTTCG
>ERZ808240.2264-NODE-2264-length-21655-cov-4.811343_pt1 | contig 21655 bp, 21 predicted proteins | sample MGYA00521084_ERZ808240 | MGnify/ENA primary metagenome ERZ808240 (study PRJEB31516, sample SAMN03275571) | gut metagenome | biome: mammalia-associated habitat; material: feces | host: Papio cynocephalus | place: Kenya | collected 2012-08-06 ...
AATCCCCGCAACGTCGGCGAGATCCCCGATGCGGACGGCGTCGGCGAGGTCGGCAACGCCAAATGCGGCGATATTATGAAGATGTATCTGAAGATCAAGGACAACGTCATCGAGGACGTGAAGTTTGAAACGTTCGGCTGCGGCAGCGCCATTGCGTCGAGCTCCATGGCCACCGAGATGATCAAGGGCAAGACGATCGAGGAAGCGCTCGCCGTCTCGAACAAGGAAGTCGTGGAGGCGCTTGACGGTCTGCCCGCGCACAAGCTGCATTGCAGCGTGCTGGCGGAAGAAGCCATCAAAGCCGCTGTCAAGGACTATTACGACAAGAACAACATCCCCTACGACCACTCTCAGTTCCCCGACTGCGAAAACTGCGGCAGCTGTCATATGGTGTGATTGTTTTTCACGCAAAAGACGCCGAAGGATTTTTCCCTTCGGCGTCTTTTATGCATCAGGAGACCTTTTCATAGAGCTTTCCAGTGGGCGCGGAGAAAAGTTTTACAATGCGTCCTGTGACGAGCATGGACAAAACAGTCCCGATCCCGATATTGGATATCCGGCCGGCAAAAATGAGCGTGATCGCAATGGAGAGCGCCACGCAGCCTAGATCCAGCACGTTCTTTCCGTAGCCGAAGTCCTTTTTCAGCGCTATACCGATCGCTCCGGCGACGCCCTCGCCGGGGTTCGGGATGAACTTCATCCCGGCGGTCAGCGAGATCCCGGCGGCAGTCAGCACAATGGCCAGAACGAGCACGAGATACTGGCTGACCGGCGTTGTCAGAAGCGGGATGCGGTCATCAAAAAACTGGATCAGAAGGCTGTTTACAAAGCTCGTAACGAGCTGGAAGCACTGCACCGGATGAAAATCTTTTTTCAGCAGCAGCCACTGCATCAGAATGAATACCAGATAAACCACATAAACGCACATCCAGAGCGGGATGCCGGTCAGCTGATGCACGTTGAACGGTACGGAGTTTATCGGCGAAATGCCGAGCTGCGTTTTGGTGTTCAGATCGATGCCGAGCGATAGTAGGATCAGCCCAAAGAAAAATATCAAAATGCGAAGAAGGATGTGCTTTGCATTTACGCACCGTTCCATAAAATGGCTCCTTCAGACGAAAATCATTTTTATTTTATCATAAGAAGAGTCTTATGGGAAGGTCCGGAGAAAAAATTCTCGGGTAGACGGACGGCAGTTTTTATGCTATCCTGTCGGGAGAGGTGATGCGATATGGCAAATAAACCGGAATGGGAAGGGAAGGGGTATTCGTTCTTCCAAAATACGAACTGCGAGTATTTCCCCTGCCATCCGACGGATAAAACGGACGATTTCAGCTGCCTTTTCTGCTATTGCCCGCTGTACGCTCTCGGTGACAAGTGCGGCGGCAATTTCACGTATCTGGCGTCAGGCTATAAGGATTGCAGCGGCTGCCTGATCCCGCACCGGCGCGAGAATTACGGGCGCATTTTGGACAAATACCCGCAGATCGCGGCGCTGGCGTCGAAAAACCGAGAGAAAGAGGAGAAGTGAATATGCAGATCGCATGGTTGCGGCATGAGGACAACTGGCAGGATGTAAAAAACGCCGCTATGAATACCGTCGGAAAAGATAAGGGCGTGTATCCCACCGCCGCATGGAAAAAGAAAATTCTGCTCGCCGAGCATTCGCCGATCCGGCTGATGCAGTTTGCGTGGAAGTGGAGCGACCTGCCGTACTGGGTCAGCGTCCACATCGTCCGCCACAAGATCGGCATCGAGCATTTTGTGAGCACGCAGCGTACCGACCGCACCGGCGTAGACCGCATGGAGCGTCCGCAGAACGCCCCGGTGCTCCACCAGTGCCAGGCGAACGCACAGGCGCTCATCACGATCAGCCGCAAGCGCCTCTGCTCCGGTGCCAGCCCCGAAACGCGGCAGGCGTGGCAGCTTCTCAAGGACGAGATCGCAAAGGTCGAGCCGGAGCTTGCCTCCTGTATGGTGCGCGAGTGCGTTTACCGCGGCTTCTGCCCGGAAATGTACGGCTGCGGCTTTGACAAGACCGAGGAATACAAAAAGGAACTCGAGCGATACCACGCCATTCCCGAAGTGAAGAAATAACGATAAAATAACGAAAAACGCCTCCTCCGGCCGGAGAAGGCGTTTTTCGCTGTCAAAGAAGCCTCGCAGAGTTTGCGCCCGCAGGCGCAAATAGAGTTTTGATCATTTTCTCCGGCGGCGTGTACGTCGGAGAAAATTCCTCTCGGCTCGCAAACGTGCGAGTTGTGCGCCATCGGCGCACAGCGAGTGCGCTGCGGCGAGCCGCAGCCTTTTCAAACGAGAGCCCAGCGAAGCGGGTCTCGTTTGAGGACGCAAGTCAGATGATCTTCGTTCCGCGCTCTTCCGCGGCGAGAACGGTCCGCCCGGCTTCGATGGAGTGCGTGAGCCATACGTTGCCGCCGATGACGCAGTTGTCGCCGATGTGCGTCATGCCGCCGAGGATCGTCGCCCCGGCATAGACGACGACGTGGTTGCCGATGTCCGGATGGCGCTTGATGCCCTTGACGGGGTTGCCGTGTTCGTCCAGCTCAAAGCTCTTTGCGCCGAGCGTGACGCCCTGATAGAGCTTCACATGCTCGCCGATGGTCGTCGTCTCGCCGATAACGACGCCTGTGCCGTGGTCGATGAAGAAGTAGTTGCCGATCGTAGCGCCCGGATGGATATCGATGCCGGTGAGCTGATGGGCGTATTCGGTCATCATGCGCGGCAGCATGGGGATGCCCATTTTGTACAGCCGGTGTGCCATGCGGTAAATGCTGATGGCCTCAAACGCGGGGTAGGCGAGCATGATCTCGTCGCAGCTCATCGCGGCGGGGTCGCCGTCATAAGCGGCCTGAATGTCGGTCTCGAGGCACGCCTTGATCTCCGGGATCTGCTCAAGAAAGCGGAGAATGGCCGCGTCGGTCTCGTCCTCGGTCCGCTCCGGCTGGAGCGTTGTGAGGATCTGTTCGAGAAGCTCCGCGGCGCTCTGGAGATTGTAGCTCACCGCGATCGCGGAGGCGGCGCTGCCCCGCCGGGAGGACGTGCCGAAAATATGCGGATACATGGCGCTGCGCAGCAGAGCGATGAGACGCGTGACGCGCTCCTTCATGCCGGGGCAGTTCTCCAGCGTGCCGTCCATGTTTCCGGTCGAAATAAGGCGCTCCGTGATCTCCCGGATCGCCTGCTGATGCAGTGAATCGTGCTTCAAAGAATATTCCAGCCCTTCTTTATGGTTTCGATGAGACCCCGGCGCTCTCGCCGGTCTTATATTCTGCGGCGATCTTTCGGCCGCCGCGGACGGATACGATAAACAGCGCGCCCATGGCAAGAGTCAGCGCAAGGCCGTACCAGAGACTGATGATGTATCCGCGCTGCCGGCCGAAGCCATCCACCATATAACCTATGATGACGGCGTTGACCGAGGTTCCGAGCGCGGACACCATGGAGCTGTAGGGGAGAAGCTCGCCGTAGTCCCGGCTGCCGTATATGTCGCGGATGGCAATGGCGATCATAACGGTGCTTGTCGCCATGGAGAAGCCGTAGAGCGTTGCGCCGATGATGCGCACCGTGAGCGAGTTTACAAGAAGCAGCAGATACCCCGCCGCCGTGACCACCGTACCGGCGGCGAGCGAGGCGCGCAGCCCGAACCGGTCATAGAGATGGCCGAGCAGGAGCTTTCCTACAACATTCCCTGCCATGGAGCAGGAGATCATCAGCGCGCCGACAACGGAACCGTAGCCAAAGTATATACCGATCGGGCTGAGATGCGCGCAGTACGAACACGTAAACGACGCGAGCAGTCCGGCGAGGATCAAAAGCCAGAAAGCGCTCTCCCGCTTGGCGCGGGAAGCCGGAACGCCGTCGAGCGGACAACTCTCGCCGGTGATCGCTTCGTCATCCTCGGCGCCGTAAGGCCGGCAGCCGACTTCCTCCGGCGAGCACCGCAGCAGAAAGACCGAGACCGGCAGCATCATCAAAAGAGAAAGAGCGCCGAACGAGAAAAAGCCGACGCGCCAGCCGAAGGCGCGGATGATGGCGTTGCCGAGCGGATTGCCGAGCGCCCCGGCGATCCCAGAGAACGCCGCCGCGAGACCTACGGCGAGGCCGCGCTTTTTATAAAACCAGTTGCCGAGAATGTACGGCGCGGGATAAAACATGAGAAACGCGCTCGCAAAGCCCTGCAAGGCCCCGGCAATGTAGAAGGCGGGCAGCGTCTGGAAAAAGCCCATAGCGAACACCGTGCCGGAGAACACGAGCGACGCGCCGCCGAGCAGAATGCGCGAATCGATGCGGCGAAAGGACTTTCCGACAAACGGCAGAACAATACACGAACAGACGCCGAAAAATAGGACATAAAAAGTGAAAGCGCCCATCCCGAAGCCGAGATCTTCGATCACGGGATCATAGAAGATGCCGCGGCAGTTGTGAACAATGCCGAGCGATCCGCCCTGCAGCAGACAACAGCCGATCAGCATCCACCAGGCGCGGTGGATATGGCCGGGTTTGCTCATATCATTTACCTCTCATGTTTAATGTTTACATTTGCAAAATATATAACCGAATAAAAATTCACTCAACAATTTATATCATCCAATAAAAAAATTATACCATCCAATAAAATGGGTGTCAAATGGTTGTTAATAATATATGGATAATATGACGATTTTTGGTTTTTGACATCGAATAAGGGTTGTATTTGGCATAGAAAGTGCTATAATCCGAAAATGTGAACGAAATGTGTCATTCGGAGGCGCGCATTTCGTAAAAAGAATGAGAGGAGTTTTTTTCATGTCCAAAGAGCCCGAAAAGAAAGCTGCAGAGCAGGGCGGTGCCGAGATCGAATATGCGTTTGGCCGCGTTCCCATGGATAAGCGCAAGACCCTCAGCACCATTCTGGTCATTCTTGTCGGCTACTGCATTTCTCTTTCCAACTTTGTCACCGGCGCCACGGTCGGCTCGAAAATGAGCTTTAGCGGCACGGTGTGGTCGATCGTTGTCGGCAACGCGATCCTTGCGTTCGTCGCCGTCATGGTCGGTATCATCGGCGCGAAGAGCGGCAAGACCACGCTGGTCCTGGCCCGCAACTTCCTTGGCAAGCGCAGCTCGGCTATCATGTCCGTGCTGATCGCCCTGTCCGCCGTTAACTGGATCGCTGTCAATGCGAACACCTTTGCGGATATGATCCTTACCAACTTCAAGTGGTGGCCGCTGCCCGTGTGGCTGACCGCCATCATCGTTGTTGCCATCTGGGCGCAGTCCGCCATCCGCGGCGTGAAGGGCCTGGAGATCGTCAGCTGGCTCGGCGCTCCTGCTGCCGTCATCCTGGCCATCGCTTCCTTCATCGCCATTGGCAACAAGACCGGCTTCGGTGCCGTTGTCAACTACGTCCCCGGTGAGGGCCAGCTGACCTTTGCCGCCGGCTCCACGTCCATCGTCGGCGCGTGGATCTTCGGCTGCATCGTCACGCCGGACGTCACCCGCTATGCGAAGAACGGCAAGCATGTTGCTCTCGCCGCGCCCATCGCCGTGTACGTCGGTCTCGCCATGATCGAGCTTGTCGGCGCCATGACCGCGCAGGCCACCGGCAACGCCAGCTTCGTCGCCGCTACCGCGGCCCTCGGTCTCGGCATTCTGGTGTTCATCTGCGCCGTCTTCTGCGTCTGGACGACGCAGGACAACAACATCTACTCCGCGTCCCTCTCTCTGCAGAACATCTTCGTTGACACGAAGCTCGAAGGCAAGGTTAAGCACTCCGTGCTTGCCATCATCGTGGCCGCCCTCGCCGCCATCTTCGCGGCTGTCGGCGCTGTGAAGTATCTTCTGCCCGTCGTCAAGGCTCTGTCGGTCCTCCTGCCGCCCATCCCGGCTATGATGATCGCGGAGCAGTGGTGCGTGAAGAACTCCAAGGAGAACCAGAACATCAACTGGGTCGGCATTCTCTCCTGGATCGTCGCCACCGTCATCGGCCAGATCTGCGTCAACCACAACTTCCTCATCCCTGCGGTTGTCAGCATGGTCGTCGCCTTCTTCCTGTACTGGGGCCTCAGCAAGGCTTTTGACAAGTCCTGGAACAAGGAAGCCACCGGCAGAGCCGAATAATTTCCTTCATCAGAAAACATAATGTCATCAATAGCCCCCGAAAAGCAAGCCCCGTACCGCAAGGTATGGGGTTTGTCTTTTTCTGCGGAATTTAGTATACTACCCCCGAAGGAGTGACACATATGGAGACAACGTCTTTTACGTATAAAACCGGGCCGTGCAGCGATGTGCTTGTCATCGGCGGCGGTCTGGCCGGCATGTATTCCGCGCTCGCCGCCGCGGAGAGCGGCGCTGCGGTGCGCATTCTCTGCAAAAGCAAAACCGGCGGCTCCGGCAATTCCGTGGTGGCCATGTCGGTGCACCGCTTCGCGCCGGACGCGCCCGGCCTGCGCGAGAATTACCGCCGCCGCTTCCTTGCCTCCGGTGCGGGACAGCAGGACGCGGAGATCGCAGCGTTCTTTGTTGATCACGCTGCCGCGGCCATGGAGCGGCTGCGCGGTCTCGGCCTGCCGCTCGAATACCGGACGCTTTCGGAAAACGGCGGGGAATACCCGTATCTTGCCTGCTGCTCGCCCAAGCAGGGCCGTATTCTCACGAAGGCCGTGCGGGAGAAGCTGAACGAACATCCCAACATCACGGTGGAGGACGGCGTGACCGCCTGCGACATTCTTACCGAAAACGGCCGCGCGCAGGGCGTTCTCGCGCTCTGCGGCGGGGAAGTGCGCGTATATCCGGCCAAAACGGTGATCCTCTGCTGCGGCGGCGCGGGCAATGTGTATGCCGCGACGAGCAACACGCGCGACGTGACCGGCGACGGCTACGCCATGGCCGCGCGCTGCGGTCTGCCGCTGCGCGGCATGGAATTCGTACAATTTTACCCTTACCGCATCTACTCGCCCAAGCGGGCGGACATTTTCCCGGATCTTTTTGACCACGGCGCAGTGCTGCGCAACGAGAAGGGCGAGCGGTTCATGGACTGCGATAGGTATCCGATGAAGGAGCTCGAGAACCGCGACGTCGTCGCGCGCGCCGAGTTCGCCGAAAAGGAAGTGCGGCTCGACCTCTCCGGCTGCGACAAGGCGTATCTCGAGCGCGAGTGCCCCAACATTGCGCGCATGGCGCGCGATAACCCGGATAAGCCGCTGCTCATCCGCCCAGTGGCGCATTTCTTTATGGGCGGCGTGCCGCTGCGCACTGACTGCTCCACGGACGTTGCAGGTCTCTATGCCTGCGGCGAAGTCACCGGCGGGCTGCACGGGGCGAACCGTCTCGCCGGGAGCGCGCTGACGGAAACAGTCGTTTTCGGCGCGATCGCGGGGAAAAACGCCGCGGAATATGCCGCAGCGGATACCGCCGCGCCGGAACCCGCTGCGGCGGCCGGGCGCATCCTTTCGGCGTATCCGGAACTCGGCGCAGATTCGCTCCGCGACCTGCGCGACGATCTCCGTGAGACCATGCAGAAGGACGCCTCCGTCATCCGCACGAAAGAGGGGATGGAGCAGGCTCTTGACGAGATCGGTAAGATCAAGACCGCTCTGTGCGAGCGCCGCCCGGCATCTCTTGCCGAGTGGAACGAGCTTCGCAATATGCTCCTTACGGCGGAGAGCGTCACGCGTGCAGCGCTGGAACGCAAAGAAAGCCTCGGCGCGCATTGCCGCGCGGATTAACCTCCGTTCAAAAGAAGAAAATGCCTCGCGCGGGAAATTCCCCGCGCGAGGCATTTTTGCATAGTATGGTTTTAAATCGCCAGAACGACGATCTTTCCGTCCTGTACGGTGAGCCCAACGGTTTTTGCCGCGCCCTTGAGATGGTCGATGATCTCGGTGGCAATGGCATCTTCAATGTCCTTCTGGATGAGACGCTGGAGATTTCGTGCGCCGTAGGCAGCACTGTAGCCCTTTTCGGCGAGATAGGTGATCACGCTCTCGTCCCAGGTGAGAGCAGTGCCGCGTTCGGCCATCGCGGTGCGGAGATCTTCGAGCATGAGCGAGGCGATCGCGCGGATGTTCTCCTCCGTCAGGCGGTGGAAGTAGATGATCTCGTCCACGCGGTTGATGAACTCGGGACGGAGAAAGTCGTTGAGGGCCTTGACCGCCTTTTCCTTGCCCTGCTCGTCGGCGCTCATGTTAAAGCCGACGCTGCCGGTGCGCTTGTCGCTGCCCGCGTTCGTCGTCATAACGATCACGGTGTTTTCAAAATTCACCGTGCGGCCCTGCGCGTCGGTGATGCGGCCGTCGTCGAGGATCTGCAGCAGGATGTTCATCACGTCCGGGTGCGCTTTTTCGATCTCGTCGAACAGCACGACGCTGTACGGCTTGCGGCGGATCTTCTCGGTGAGCTGTCCGGCCTCGTCGTACCCGACATATCCCGGCGGCGAGCCGATGATGCGCGAAACGCTGAACTTTTCCATAAACTCAGACATGTCGAGCCGGATGAGCGATTCGGGGGAGTTGAAGAGATCGGCGGCGAGCCGCTTGACGAGCTCGGTCTTGCCGACACCGGTGGAGCCGACGAAAATGAAGCTCACGGGCTTGCGCTTGGACTGCAGTCCCGCGCGGCTGCGCTTGATGGCGGCACACACGGCATTCACAGCCTCGTCCTGACCGATGATGTGCGCCTTGAGCCGGTCAGCGAGACCGGAGAGCCGCTCAAACTCATCGGCGCGGATGTTCGAGGCGGGGATCTTTGTCCAGAGTTCGATGATGTGCGCGAGATTGTCCGCGGTGAGCTCCGGCATGCCCTTGGCTTCGATCTGAGAGAGCTCATCCTTGAGCTGAAGATCGCGGCTGCGCAGCTCGGCGAGCTTTTCAAAGTCGCCGTCGCCCGCCGTGCCGCTGAGCAGAAGCTCGCGCTCCTTGTCGAGATCGGCGCATTCCTTTTTGATCTCGGCGCTGCGCTCGATGTCCTTGTTGTGGAGATTCACATCCGAGCACGCTTCGTCGATGAGGTCGATGGCCTTGTCGGGGAGGAAGCGGTCGGTGATGTAGCGTTCGGAGAGCGTCACGGCCATGCGGCACATCTCGTCGGAGATCTTCACGCCGTGGAAATCCTCGTAATACTTGCGGATGCCCCTGAGGATCTCCACGCTGTCGTCGAGCGAAGGCTCGGCAACGGTCACGGGCTGGAAGCGGCGCTCGAGCGCGGCGTCCTTTTCAATGTGCTTGCGGTATTCGTTGAAGGTCGTCGCGCCGATGACCTGGATCTCGCCGCGGGAGAGCGCGGGCTTGAGAATGTTTGCGGCGTTCATGCTGCCTTCGGCGTCGCCCGCGCCGACGAGATTGTGCACCTCGTCGATGACGAGAATGATGTTCCCTTCGCGGCGGATCTCTTCGATGAGACCCTTCATGCGCGACTCAAACTGACCGCGGAACTGCGTCCCCGCGACGAGGGATGTGAGATCAAGCAGAAATACCTGCTTGTCGCGCAGCTTCGCCGGCACGTCGCCGGAGGCGATGCGCTGCGCAAGACCCTCGGCGATCGCGGTTTTGCCGACGCCCGGCTCGCCGATGAGACAGGGGTTGTTCTTCTGGCGGCGGTTGAGGATCTGGATGACGCGCTCCAGCTCTTCACTGCGGCCGATCATGCGGTCGAGTTTGCCCGCGCGGGCGCGGTCGGTGAGCGAGATGCAGTAGTTATCGAGAAATTTGCGCTTCGGCTTCCGCTCGCCGCTGTCCTTGCCGCCGCGGGGACGCTCGGTCTCGGTGCCGTTATCGCGGTTTTCGGCGTTGGCGGCATTCTGCGCGCCGAAAAGCCGATTGAGGAACGGGAACGTTGCGGTCTTCCCATCGTCGTCCGAGCTGTCGTCGTCGTTTTCAATGTTCATAAGATCGTCCCCGTTGCCGGAGAGATTCTGCATGGCCTCCATCATTTCGGAGGAAAGCCCGTCGAGATCTTCGTCGTTGATGCCCATTTTGGAAATGATATCGTCGATGGGCTTGATGTGCAGCTCACGGGCGCATTTGAGACACAGTCCCTCCTGGTGGGACTGGCCGTTTTCGATGCGGTTGATGAATACCACCGCCATGTTCTTGTGGCAGCGGGCGCAGAGAGTAGGTTGCATAGATGTTCTCCTGTATTCTGTGAAGTGGCGTTAAATTCCGAGCAGGTGTACGAAGATCGTGCGATCCATAAACCAGGAGACGAGGAAGGTGTTGGAAAGCGTCTCCTGCGAGACGAGAAGTCCGACGAACCGCAGCGCCCAGCCGATGATGAGGCAGAATGCCATGCCCTGCACAAGGCCGGTCACCGCGCCGCCGATGTCGTTGAGCAGCTCGTGGTTCGGTATCTGGAAGCTGATATTGGGAATGTTCCCGATCACCGTGAGGAGGATCAGGATCATAACGAACGCGAGAATAAACCCGCCGACATAGGATATGCGCCGGCAGAGCACTTCTACAACGGCATCAATGAGCTCGGCGTTATTTTCCTTCGCGTAGGCGACGGCTTCATCCGCCATCTGCTCGCTGGTGGGTTCGTAAATGCCCATGCCGTTGTAGGTGAGCGTACAGAACTCCGTTTCACGGCCGGGATTCTGCGCAAAATAGTCCTTGACGGAAAGATTGGTGCTGTCGATCCCCATGGCGGGGCGGACGGTCTTGTTGACGACGTTCACCTCAACAAAGCCGCTGGCGAACGGGCGAAGCGCGTCGATCACCTCTCCGGAATAGGTCTGGGAGAGAAGATTGGCGCCGTATACCGAAACGACAAACGCGATCAGGCTGAATATGCCCATGACCAGCCCCTTCTTATAGCCGGACCAGACGCAGAAAATGAGTATGGACAAAAACAAAAGACTCAGTACCGCTTTCATGCAAAGCCTCCTTTTTCGGGCGCGACCGGCGCGAAATTACCGGTTGAAATCGATTTGTACAACGCCGGACGCACCGGCAAAAAGCGCGCGGCTGTCCGAGCAGAGAAACGCCTGCCGGACATCCTCCGGCGGCTGATAGGATACGATCTCCTCCAGCGCGGAGGAAAAGAGCGTGGATTCCTCTCCGGTGAAGAGGACGAGAAGCTGGCTGCCGCAGGACGACATGACTGCGGCTTCCAGAGGGGCGGCAAAGCTGCCCAGCGGCTCGCCGGAGGGAGAGAACGTGGTGATCACGGTCTCGCCGCCGCCGAACCCGCTCGCTGCTGCAACAGCGGCAAAATCGCCGCTGAGCAAAAAGGCGGAGAGATGCGCGTTCCCGAACCGGTGCTCGGAGAGCAGCGTACCGTCCGTGGAGAGAAAGCGAAGCGCCGTTTCCGTTACCGCGGCGATGGAGCCGTCCGAGAGAAAACCGAAATCCACGATCAGCTCGCCGGGGGCGAAAAACTCGGCCTGCATCTCCTCACGGTCGATGCGGAAGAAGCGGAGATACCCGCCGTCCTCTCCGGCGCCGTTCACGCAGAGAAGACCTTTTCCGGTCGTCCGCGCGGAGACAGGCGTGACGCTCGAAGCGTCCCAGCGGAAGAGCGGCGTGAGATCGTTGTCGTATACGACAACGCTCCCGCGATAACCGTCCTTATCGGTTAGGACGGTAATAAGCCCGGTTTCGTTCACATCGGCAAAGTATACGCCGCCCTCGGTCGCACGCTCGGCGGCCGAGCCGTCCGGATACAGCGCGTGGATGCCGTTTTGTCCGGCGTCCCAGAACACCGCGAGCTGCGTCCCGGCGGCGCACATTGGCTCCGTCATTGCAAAGTCGGCGCTCGCGGCGCATTTTCCGCTGGCAGTGAAGAGCTGCGTGCCGGTCGTCGTGGCGGTGGCAAGCCCGTTTCCGGCGGAAGAATAGAAGACGCTTTCTCCGCTTCGCAGCTGGAAGCCGTCGCGGTTCCGTACGGCGGCTGCTGTGCGCGACTGGACGACGCTCAGCACGAGCAGGAGCGCCGCGATGCAGAGCATGGCCGCTGTTGCGGCGAGTACGCGGGGTAGGTTCCGGTGCCTGCGCTCCGGCGCGGCGGTATACCTATTAGAATGCATCAAAACCTCCAAAAAATCAAGCGTCTGCCATCATTTCCCCGGCGGGGCCGTCGTACCATACGCGATGCATGTAAAGTCCCTGCGGCGGCATCGTCGGACCGGTGAGACGGCGGTCGCGTGTTTCCAGAAGCGCGGGAATATCCTCGGCCCGGAGCTTTCCATAGCTTGCATATACCATCGTGCCTACCATGGCTCGGACCATGTTGTACAAAAACCCGTTGGCGCACACTCGCACGGTGATGAGATCGCCCTCGCATTCGGCATTGCACCAGTAGACGGTACGTACGGTCGTTTTCGTTTCGGTGCCAACGCTCCGCACGGCGGCAAAGTCGTGCGTGCCTTCAAAGGCTTTTGCCGCGGCGCGCATCTGCGCAATGTCAAGCCGGGACGGATAAAAGCACACGCGTTTATCGACAAACGGATCGGGAATGCGGCTATTGAGGATCTTGTAGATATATTCCTTCTGGATGCATGAGCCGATGGCGTTGAAGCCCTCGTCCACCTCGCAGGCATCCGTCACGGCGATATCGCCGGGAAGACGGGCGTTGAGCGCGAGCGGGACCTTCTCGATCGGGATCGTGCAGTCGGAGCGGAAATTTGCGCAGTAGCGCAGGGCATGTACGCCCGCGTCCGTGCGGCCGCAGCCCGTTACATGGACGCTTGTGCCAAGTATTTTCGCAATGGCGTCTTCCACGGTCTGCTGCACCGTGGGGAGACCGGCCTGCCGCTGCCAGCCGTGATAGGCGGAGCCGTCGTATCGGAGACGGAGTGCAATGTTTCTCAAATGCCGTACCTCGTCAGAATGATCGATCCGGCCAGGATCACCGCCCAGAAAGCGAGAGCCAGGTAGTCGTTTCGTCCCATGCGCAGCACCTTCATGCGGGTGCGTCCCTCGCCGCCGTTGTAGCAGCGGCACTCCATCGCGGTGGCAAGCTCGTCGGCGCGGCGAAACGCGCTCACGAACAGCGGCACAAGGATCGGCAGCAGGGCTTTTGCGCGGCGGACAAGGCTGCCGCTTTCAAAATCCGCGCCGCGCGCCTTCTGCGCAGACATGATCCTGTCGGTCTCTTCGATGAGCGTCGGGATAAAACGCAGCGCAATGCTCATCATCATGGCAAGCTCGTGCACCGGGAAGCGCAGCTTTTTGAGAGGACTTAAAAGCTGCTCCAGCCCGTCGGTGAGCTGCAGGGGAGAGGTCGTATACGTCAGAAGAAACGTTCCGCACACGAGCAGAATGATGCGAAGCACCATCAGTATCGCGCGGCGGATGCCGGTATCGGTGATGCGCAGTACCCAGAACGAACAGATCACATTGCCGTCTGAGTAGAAGAGATTGAGCACCGCCGTTAAAATCACGATCACGATGAGAGGTTTGAGCCCCTTGAAGAGCGCCTTCGGGCGGATGTGCGAGAGCGCCACGCAGAAAACGAGCGTGAGCAGCACGAGCGCGGTAGCGCTCCAGTTGTTGGCGGTGAAGAGAGCGGCAATATAGAGCACCACGGCGATGAGCTTCGTGCGCGGGTCGAGCCGGTGCACGATGGTATTGCCGGGAAAGTACTGGCCGAGCGTAATATCTTTCAGCATACGCCGCCCTCCTTTCTCGCAAGAAGCGCCGCGGCGAGATCGTGCGGGGTATAGATGCCCTGCGGAACGGCAACGCCGCGCGCGCGCAGCTCCTCCGCGAGAGAGGCGGCACCCGGAATGCCGAGACCCATTTCACGAAGCGCCGCGGCGTGGGTGAAGATCTCCTCCGGCGCGCCATCGAGCGCGATCCTGCCGCGCCGCATGACGATGAGCCGCTCGGCGTTTTCCGCGGCGACGTCCATGTCGTGTGTGACGAGCACAACCGTGCTCCCCGTGGAGCGGCGGTATTCGGCGATGTTTGCAAGGATCTCGCGGCATCCCGCGGGATCGAGCCCCGCCATCGGCTCATCGAGCACAAGCACCTCCGGCTTCATGGCCATAACGCCCGCAATGGCGATGCGGCGCTTCTGCCCGCCGGAAAGATCGAGCGGGGATGCCTCAAAGAGCGATTCATCCACCCCGGCAAACCTCGCGCCGAAGCGGACGTGCTCGTCCACATCCTGTTCGTTCAATCCCATGTTCTTCGGACCGAACGCAATGTCGCGGTAAACCGTCTCTTCAAAGAGCTGGTATTCCGGGTACTGGAACACGAGCCCCACGCGGAACCGGACGGCGCGCAGCGCCTCCTTGGAGCGGTGGATGTCCTCCTCCCCGAGCAGCACGCGCCCGGCGGTGGGCTTCAAAAGCCCATTGAGATGCTGGATGAGCGTGCTTTTGCCGCTGCCGGTATGACCGAGCAGCGCCGCATACTGACCGGCAGGGATGGAGAGATCAATATTGTCGAGAGCGACCTTTTCAAACGGAGTCCCGGCGCTGTATACGTGCCGGACAGACTCCAGACGGATATCGGGCATAACGAAAGACCTTTACTGATGGATTTTTTCTTCAAGCCAGCTTACGATTGCATCGGCGGCGTCCGCGTCGGAGAGCGCGCTGAGAGGCACATCCGCCCCGGCAGCGCGCAGCTCGTAGAGCGTTTCCGTCGTGGCGGGAACGTCCAGACCGATCGAGCGCATTTGCTCAACGTGTGAAAAGACGTCCTTCGGCGCGCCGTCGAGCACGAGCTTCCCATCGGACACGACGAGCAGCCGGTCGGCGTCGATGCACTCGTCCATGTGGTGCGTGATGAGAACGACCGTAACGCCCGTCGCGGCGCGCAGATCGGCGATCGTGCGCAGCACCTCCCGCCGTCCGGAGGGGTCGAGCATGGCGGTAGGCTCGTCCATAACGAGAATTTCCGGCTGCATGGCGAGCACGCCTGCGATAGCAACGCGCTGCTTCTGCCCGCCGGAGAGAAGGTATGGCGCGTTATTGCGAAATTCGTACATACCTACGCGCTTTAACGCCTCATCCACGCGGCGGCGGATCTCCGCCGGGGGAACGCCGAGATTTTCGGGCGCAAACGCCACATCGTCCTCCACAACGCTCGCAACTATCTGGTTGTCGGGGTTCTGGAACACCATGCCGACCGTCCGGCGCACGTTGAGCAGGTTTTCCTCGTCGCGCGTGTCCATGCCCTTGACGGTCACAGTACCCTCCGTCGGCACGAGAATGGCGTTTAGGAGCTTCGCAAGCGTGGACTTGCCCGAACCGTTGTGGCCGAGCATGGCGATGAACGATCCTGCTTCGATCGACAGGCTGACGCCGGAGAGTGCGTCGCGCCCGGCGTCGGGATAGCGGAAGGATACGTTATCGAGTGTGATGACAGAATTTTCCATTTAAGCCTCCCAGCGGCAGCTTGCCCCGCAGGGGAGCACAAGACCGCTCTGCGTGACAGGGAGCCCCAGCTCCTCGGCGCGCGAGGAACCGCCGCGTCGGGCGGTGAAGATGCTGTCGGTGATGTACGAGAGCACCGAGGGGGCGAGACCCGTCGTATAGGAATTGATGAGCACAAAAAGCGCGTCGTCCGAGAGGACGCCGGAGCAGAGCGAGACGAAGTCCCAGAGATTGTCCTCAAGCTTCCATACCTCACCGCCCGGTCCGCGGCCATAGGACGGCGGGTCCATAATGATCGCGTCATACTTATGTCCGCGGCGGATCTCCCGCTCGACGAATTTGGCGCAGTCGTCCACGATCCAGCGGACGCTCGTTCCCGCGACGCCGGACGCTGCGGCGTTGTCCTTCGCCCAGGCGACCATGCCCTTCGCGGCATCCACATGGCAGACGCTCGCACCCGCGGCAAGGCAGGCGACGCTCGCCCCGCCGGTATAGGCAAAGAGATTCAGAACACTGATCGGACGATCGGCCTCGCGGATCTTTTTCTGCATCCAGTCCCAGTTTGCCGCCTGTTCGGGGAAGAGACCGGTGTGCTTGAAGTTCATGGGCTTCACATGGAAGGTGAGCGAGCCGTAGCGGATGTCCCAGCTCGCCGGGAGACCGCCCTTGTCCCACGAGCCGCCGCCGGTGTGACTGCGGCTGTAGCGCCCCTCCGGGCGCTTCCAAGCGGGGGAGGTGCGCGGCGTTTTCCAGATGACCTGCGGGTCGGGCCGCACGAGAATGTGCTGCCCCCAGCGCTCCAGACGCTCGCCGTTCGAGGCATCGATCAGCTCATAATCTTTCCAGTTATCGGCAATCCACATGGGAGTACTCCTTCTGCGTACAATAACTCTATTTTAACTAAATTACTATACCACGCCAAGCGCCGCTGCGCAAGAAAAACGAAACGCTTTTTTTTACTTGCATACTAAGACAGAATTCACTATAATACACTTGTATTATTGTGCGGAGGTATTTTTCCATATGGAAAACCGCGAATCCAACAGCTATTACCGCAGAGACGGCGCATCGCGTCCGCCGCAGCGGGAAGAGACATCCCCGCAGCGCGAGAGCGCCCTTTTTACCGAGCTGCCGCTCGACAGTGTGCGCCGCACGCCAAGCTCCGGCCGCCCGGCGCCCCAATATACCGATACGGAGACCGCAAACCGCCGCAGCGCACGTCCCGCTGTCGAACCGACGCGGACCGCGCCGCGCGCCGTACCTTATACGCCGCAGAGCCGTCCGGCGCAGGGGTATGCGGACTATAACGGCTATGGCAGCCGTCAGCCGCAGCAGCGGCAGCAGCCTTACGGCGGCAGCAGCGCGGCTTTCACGGAAATATCGTGGGACGCTCTCCGCAGCGGTGATCTGGAGCAGAGCGCACAGGGGAACCGCCGCGCGACGCCCGCGCAGCCGCAAACCGACCCCTATGTCCGCCCGGTACAGCCGCAGAGAGAGCCATACCGTCCCGCAGCGCAGCCGCGGCAGGCCGATCCGTATTATACTGCCGCGCAGCCGCAGGCGGACCCCTACGGCAGAACGGCGCAGCAGGGGAGCAGCCCTGCCCGCCGCAGCGACGGCACCTATCGCCAGCCGTATGCGACCGGCGGCTACCGCGCCGCGCCGCAGCCGCCGGAGACCGGAAACGATCCCTTTTACGGCGGGGGGCTCCCTCAGCAGGAGACACCGCAGCGCTCCTACACGGCTTCCCAGCGCTCACACGGGGATTATTACCGCCCCGGCGCCGTCCGCCGTCCGGCGCAGCGCGCCGCCGTGGGACGGTCCTCCGGCAGCGGCACGCCGCCGCGCCGTCCGCCGTCCGATAACGGCGCCAAGGGCTTTTCCTTCCGGCTGCCGCGTATCGGCAAAAATCGTATCCATCCGGCGTTCCTGCTCCTTGCGCTCGCGCTCATCGTGCTGCTGATCGTTGGCGTCGTAAAGCTGGTGCAGAAGGGCAGCGAAAAGCCGATGTACACGCTGCCGAGCTACGCCCCCGTGACGGCGACGCCCCGCCCGGCGGACACGCCGCAGCCGGGCGAAGCAACGCCGGAGACTACTGCCGAGGTAACCATGACACCGAAGCCGACTACCGAGCCGACGCCGACGCCTTCGGGTGCCAAGGCAAAGAGGGACGGCGATCTCATCGTTCCCGCCGATTGGGGCGCAACGGTACCGGAGCGTGTCAACGCGGTGTACGACAGCCATTTTGACCGCTCCTGCATGATCGGAAACTCGCTGGTCGAGGGCTTCTTCATGTGGTCGGGCATGACAAACATGAGCTACATTTACGGCACCGGCGCGGTCGTGAACAACGTTCTCGGCACGCTCGACCTCTCGCCGCTGACGCTCAACGCATCGGATTACTATCATGACATTTATCTCATGTTCGGCTTGAACGAAGTTGGCACAGACGTGAACGCTTTTGTCCAGAGCTATAAAACGCTTATCGAGTACGTCCGCGAGCACCAGACGAAAGCGAACATCTACGTTATCTCCGTCACGCCCGTCACGCAGGATGTAGACGCCGACCCCAACGAGGTGCAGAGCATGGAGCGCATCAATGCCTTCAACTCCGCGCTCAAGCAGCTCTGCGTTGACGAAAAATGCTGGTATCTCGATATTTACTCCATGCTCGTTGACGAGTACGGCTTCCTTTCGAGCGACTATGCCTTCGCCGGAGACGGCAAGCATTTTGAAAAATCCGGGTATGTAGCCTGGGCAAATTACATGAAGACCCACTACGTGGACGAGGGTCTTCTCACCGAATAAGAAACGAGGTAAACGTATGAAAAAGACCATTTCTCTGCTGCTCGCGCTTTGCTGCCTCTTTGCCGTGCTCACCGGCTGCGGCAGCTCGAAAAAGACGATGGAGCCGCGCGCGTTCGTGGACGACCTGCTCGAAAACGCCAACTTTACCGACAGCCTCAGCCAGCTCGATGACGCCGTGATCCCCCAGTACTACGGCGTGGACAGCGCCGACTATAAGAGTGCGCTCGTCTACTGCGGCACCGCAGCGACCGCCGAGCAGATCGTCTGCTTTGAGGCCGTGGACGCTGCTGCCGCGCAGCGTCTGCTCACCGCGCTCCAGACGTTCGTCGCCGACCGGATCGAAGCCTATAAGAGCTACGGCCCCGCCGCCGCCATGTCGCTCGAAAATGCTCCGGTGAAGACGATCGGAAATTACGTCATCGCCGTCGTCTGCGCCGACAGTGACAGCGCCGTCAAGGTCGTCGATCAGTACGCTTGATCGCGAAAACAACCAAAATCGCCCCGCCGGATGTTCCGGCGGGGCTTTTGTCTATTCCGTCAGCTTTCCGGCGGTTTTACTGTTTCGCCGTCCTCCGGGCACTCCTCCGGGATCCCGGCGAGCGACGTTAAAAGCGAGAGCACGCCGGCAAGCAGCGAGGTGCTGCCGACGAGCACCCAGTTGATCTCCGAGATCACAACGGATGTGCCGATGGCGGCAACGGCGGTCTGCGCAACGGTTTTGAGCGCGCGGATGCCCGCCTTTCGTATCCAGTCCTTCCAGCAGCGTTTCATGGATTTCCCCCTTTCGGCCTGTATCTTCGGGGGACGCCTCACTGCATCGTATGAAAAAAACGCTCCGCACGTGCGGAGCACTCTCAAACGAGACCCGCTACGCTGGGCTCTCGTTTGAAAGGGCTGCGGCTCGCCGCAGCGCACTCGCTCCGCTCGCACGTTTGCGAGCCGAGAAGTATTTTTGCCGACGTACACGCCGCCGGAAAAAATGTTTTGAACTTTATTTACGCCTGCGGGCGCAAACTCTGCGAGGCTTTTTGATATGCTGAAAAGCGCCCCGCGTGTGCGGAGCGCTCTTTCCATAGAGAAAATTTACATATAGTATCCGGACACGATACCGTCGATCACCACGGCATCGCAGTCCCCGGCGGCGAGCGCCGCAAAGCAGGCGGAAAGATCGTCGTAGTACCAGACCGAGCCGATCTTCGCGTCCATCCCGCTTTCCTTGAGCGCGGCGAGCGCGGTGGCGTCGGTGATGCCGATAACCTTGCCCTTGAGACTGTTCTTGCGCGTATAGCGGCTGTCGCTGCGCACGACGAGTTCGTGCGTATTGCGAAGCCAGCCGGGGGAGAGGGAGACGGAGCTTGAGCTGCCGGAGAAGGACGCCGCCATCCATGCGCAGTCAATGTTGCCGCTGCCGAGCTCGGCGGCGACGTTGTCGCTGTTGATGACCATGTATTCAAACGTCCATCCAAGCTTTTCCGCCACGAGCTGCGCGAGGTCCGGGATCAGCCCGCCGAACGAGCCGTCGTCGCGGGAGGAGGAGATCGGCGCAATGCCGTCCTGCACGCCGATGCGGAGCTTCCGCCCCGGCTCCGGCTGGGTTTCCAGAAGCAGCAGCGCGCCGGGCAGCGCTTCCATGCAGCTGTAATCCGTGCCGAGATACTGCGCGCTCAGCCGGGAGATCTGCCCATCGGCAGAGAGCTCCTTGAGCGCGGCGGTGAATATATCGCAGAGCGGGTCGTCCTTGCGGAAAGCGACGCAGAATTCCTCATGGTTGAGCTCCGCGATCATTTTAAACCGAATGGTGTCGCGCGAACCGCAACCCGTCAAAAGCAGAAAGCACAGCGCCGCGCACAGCACGGACGCCAGAAATCTCCGCATCTTCTTCATAAGTTCGATCCTTCCAAACAAAAAATCAGCCCATATTATGTAAAGGCGGATTTTATGATAGCGGATTCCGGTGAGAAAATCAAGTCCCGGAGGAAATTACCGTTCCAACCGGCGCAGAAAAGCGCGTGTGCGCTCCTGCTGCGGCGCGTCGATGACCTGTTCGGGCGTGCCTTCCTCCACGATGCAGCCGCCGTCCATGAATACAACGCGGTCGGCGACCATGCGGGCAAACTGCATCTCGTGCGTGACGATCACCATCGTCATCTTCTCTTCGGCAAGCGAGCGAATGACACGCAGCACCTCGCCGGTCAGCTCGGGGTCAAGGGCGCTGGTCGGCTCGTCAAAGAATAACAACTCCGGCTTCATGCAAAGCGCACGCGCGATCGCCGCGCGCTGCTGCTGCCCGCCGGAGAGATGGCAAGGGTAGGCATCGGCGCGGTCGGCAAGTCCCATTTTCGCAAGCAGCGCCATGGCCTCTTCGCGTACCTCAGCTGCCGGGCGCTTCTGCACCTGCACAGGCGCGTCCATCACGTTCTTCAAAAGCGTGAAGTGCGGGAAGAGATTGTAGCTCTGGAATACGAGCCCGAAATACCGGCGGATGTCGTGCAGCTCGGCTTTGGAGGCGTAAACGCCGTCCTTCGCGGCATATTTTCCCTCATATATGATGTCGCCGCCGTCGGCGGTCTCAAGCAGCGTTGCGCAGCGGAGCAGCGTGGATTTGCCGCTGCCGGACGGGCCTATGATCGCCGTGACGCTTCCCGCCGGGACGGAGAGGGAGATATCCTCGAGAACGCCCTGCCCGTCAAAGCTCTTGCGGATGTGGCGCAGTTCCAAAATGTTCATGTCCGGCCCTCCTTCAGCGGTAGTATGCGAACGCCTTTTCGATCCGCTCCATGGCGAAGGCGACAAGGCTGTTGAATACGAAATAGAACACCGCGGCTGCGGCAAACGCCAGCATGCCCGGCGAGTTCGGCGCAACAGCGATCTGCTTGGCGCGCGTGAACATCTCCACCGTCCCGATGACCGAGGCGAGAGAGGTGTCCTTTACGAGCGTGATGACCTCGTTCGTGACGCTCGGCAGCACGCGCTTTACCATCTGCGGGAGAATGATGCGGAAGAACGTCTGGCCCCGTCGGTAGCCGAGCACCTGCGCCGCTTCGTACTGCCCGGCGCTGATCGATTCGATGCCGCCGCGGTAGATCTCAGCGAAATACGCGGCATAATTGATGACGAACGCGACGATGACGGCGGCAAAGCGCCAGTTCCGCGGCAGCGTCATGCCGAGCAGAAGACTTGGCCCATAGTACACGACCATGACCTGCAGCATGAGCGGCGTGCCGCGCATGATGGCGATATATACCTTTGTGAGCCACCGGAGCGGCGAAAAGCGGCTCTTGCGCGCAAAGTAAACGACGAGACCGAGCGGCAGCGAGCCGAGCAGCGTGAGGAAGAATATGGCGAGCGTTGTGAGGAACGCCTGCGAGAGAGAGACCAGCATGGTTTGAATGCTCATCGGATCGATCCTTTCCGTAGGACAGGTTGGCGCGGAGACGCGCTCTCAAACGAGACCCGCTTCGCTGGGGTCTCGTTTGAAAAGGCTGCGGCTTGCCGCAGCGCACTCGCTGCGTTCGCACGTTTGCGAGC
>ERZ808240.2266-NODE-2266-length-21619-cov-6.469022_pt1 | contig 21619 bp, 18 predicted proteins | sample MGYA00521084_ERZ808240 | MGnify/ENA primary metagenome ERZ808240 (study PRJEB31516, sample SAMN03275571) | gut metagenome | biome: mammalia-associated habitat; material: feces | host: Papio cynocephalus | place: Kenya | collected 2012-08-06 ...
AATGACACGCTGGATTCCTTCCACACATTTCTCACCTTCCGGAGAAATCTGGATTTTTATCACTCTCTGGTCTTTCTCATCCTGCTTACGGATAATATAGCCTTTTTCTTCCATCTTTCTGAGTGCAACGGTCATGGATGGCGGCGTGATTCCGACTCTCTCGGCCAACTGTTTCTGCGATTGTTCGCCTCTGTGTTTCAGAGAAAATAATACTCCTGCCTGGCTTGGCTTTATATCCATCTCTTCCATCCGCTTCATTGCCCGATATTTCATAAACTGCATCAGCTGGAATATCGAAAAAAATACGGTCGCTTCCATATCTTTTTCCATCTGTTCCACCTCCTTTTGTATTTAATTAGAAGTCTAACGAATATATTAGTCACTTTCACTAAAAATGTCAATGTATTTATATTTATTTAATATTTTTCCCGTCATTTTTACAATTATTTAATTAGATTTAAAACTAAAAAAATCTTCAAAAACCAATGTTTACTGGTCTCTGAAGATCTTTTTCTTTATTTTGTTGTACTTTTATGAATGACTTTCCATGAATACAATAAACTCATCTTCCGGCAATGGTCTGGAATAATAATATCCCTGAATATAGTCACACTCGTTTTCTTTTAAGAATGCAACCTGTTCCTCTGTCTCGGCTCCTTCTGCCACAAGCTGCATGCCTAACTCATGTGCCATGGCGATAATCGATTTTAATATGCTTCTCGATTTTGGATTTGTCTCAATCTGGCGGACCAGACTCATATCTATCTTCAGGATATCAAAGTTATAATCCTGAAGTACTCCATAAGAAGAATAACCGCTTCCAAAGTCGTCCAGAAGTGTCATTGCTCCTTTTTCCTGTAACGACTCCAGAATATTATTCCGGTTCTGTTTCATCGCTTCAAATGAAGTCTCTGTAATTTCAAATCTTGACCGTATTCCAAGATTCCTGTTCGTCTCCACATTTTCCTCGATCCACTTCATCATACTTTCGTCATAGAAATCCATCCATGACAGATTAATTGAAACCGGCACATTTATTCTGCCTTCTTCGTGACGTTTCCGCATGAATTCAAATACCTTTTTCGTAACATAAAAGTCTACTTCTGAAATATGTCCGCTTTCTTCCAGTGCCGGAATGAATACTGCCGGAGATACGAATCCTCTCTGCGGATGTATCCAGCGGATCAATGCTTCTGCCGATTTTATCTTTCCTGTCTGTGTATCCACAACCGGCTGATAATATACTTTAAACTGTTCCTGTGCCAGTCCTGCCCTTAGTTCACCGGCAAGTTCAGCCCTGTTAATATAGTGGGACTTCATGGATGTATCATAGATATTATACGGTTTCACATATTCATCTGTAATATATTTTTTGGCAAGTTTTGCGCGGTCGATCATACCGTTAATACTCATCGGCTTATCTTCCACATAGAAAATACCACATCCAAAGAAAATATGCATCGTCTTTCCGTCCTGTGTAAAGTTCCATTCACACAGGCCTGACAAACTGTCCAGATCCAGATTTTTTCTTTCGATCAGACAGGTAAACTGATCTGCCTCTACCCTCGCTACCACACGCGGTTTCAGACTCGATGCTTTTAAATTCTTATAAATTGTACGCAAAACAATATCTCCACTGTCGATTCCAAATAATTCATTCACCGCTTTGAAATTCCGTACATTAAAATATAATACTGCATAGTCCGTCCGGTCTTCACAGTTGCGGAATATATTTTCCACATTATGAATAAATCCCTGCCTGTTATATCCACCTGTCAGCACATCTTTTCCTGACAGATCGGTAATGTCTTCTGTTACCGCAAGAATAATTCCAAGTTCCTTAAACAGATACATATAATTATATTCTTTCAGACGTTTTTCACCGTCTTCATTTACCTGATGGATTGTAAAAGAATATCGTTCATTCATATCCAGTTCTTTACATACACTTTCAAGATCTGTATATTTTCTCAGACGCTCCTGCTCCTGCTCCGGTACCGTTGCACCGATAATATCCTGTATATAGATATTATAATCAATCTTCGTATTCAGATAACGATAAGCATTGAAGTTCTCCGTAGATTCCATATTGATCAGTCTGCGTTTTGCATCAATCAATGCAATCTTTTCGAAACTCTTCTGATACAGAAGCTGTGGAATCTTCTCAGCAAGATAGCTTTCCGTAATATCCAGGAAATACAGGATTCCTTCCACTTCTTCTGTTACAGAATTCCGTATCATTTCCATTGACACTTTGAACATACGGATCTTTTCGTCATCATCTCCCTGCACTACTGTTTCGAATGAAACATTTGTCCGTCCACATTCAAATTCTTTCAAAAGATGTTCCCTAGAAAAAATATCTTCTGCTTTGATCCGGTCTTCCCATCCGATTGCGAACTGTGAAAGACGTCTCACATAAGAGTCCAGACTTTCTGTCTTCCCGGCCAGAGCCACACTCTTTTCTTTTACTGCACAGGAAAGGCAGATTCCCTTTGTTACATTCACGGTCACCGTACCCAGCGAATCCATTGTCTTACGCATGACTTCATCCAGCTGTTTCAGATAATCATCATTGATATCCCGTACATACAACATCACGATCTGGTCATCGTCTTCATATTCTTCACTGCACATCATGGAAATGGACACCCATTTGAATTCATTTCCAACCCTGCGCCGGTAACGTATCGTTTCCTGCTGGCTTCCGGATGCAAATGCTTTCTTCAATCTGTCGGTATTACAGAATTCCAGATAATCCTTTTTATCTTCTTCGTAGATATAATTACGATCCGCAAAGCTGTGAAGCCTTGCCGAGAATGACGTCAGGCTGTTAAAATATCCCTCATGATCTGCCAAACCATCTTTCAATATAAGATAACTGTCCGTTGTCAGATTAACCTTTAATATCAGATAATAAAAAGTAGATAACATTCCCAGTGCGTCCTGGAAATTTCCCATTGATTTATCATGTAATGCAATCGTATTATGAACTCTTCTCAATACAACTGCAGCATCGAACGGACGTCCAAAATAATCACTGACTCCCATTTCGTATGCACGGCCTATCGTATCATCTGAAGAATCTGCCGAAATACAGATTACCGGTATGTGATCCAGCCATAATCGCTCTTTCATCACCTGTAATACCTGATATCCATTCATCACAGGCATATTCATATCTAATAGAAGCAGGGCTAATTCCATATGGTGCTCTGTCATAATATAAACAGCCTGCTGGCCGTCTTCTGCCTGAATAATGTCATATTCATCTTCCAGCATACTGATCAAAATCTCACGGTTCATTTCTGAATCATCAACAATCAGTATCTTTTTCTTCTGCATTTCCATATCGTTTTACCCCCCCCCCGAACTTTTGTTCGTCTTTTTCTTTTTTCATAGTTAAATCACAATCTTTCCGAGTCCAGTACAATCGTAAATGGTCCATCATTAACCAGGCTTACCTTCATATCTGCGCCAAACTTTCCCTTTTCTACTACAGGTACTTGTTCTTTACATCTTTTAATAATATATTCGTACATCTCTTCTGCCATATCCGGTTTTCCGGCCTCTATAAAACTTGGCCGGTTTCCTTTTTTGCAGTTCGCATACAGTGTAAACTGTGATATCAGAAGCAATTCTCCTCCTACTTTATCCAATGAAAGATTCGTCTTTCCATTCTCATCTTCAAAAATGCGGAGTCCTAACATCTTTTTAATCATTTTATCAGCAATTTCTTCTGTATCTGAGTCTGCAACTCCAATCAGAACCATAAATCCCTTTCCAATCTGACCAATTACTTCACCGTCTACTTTTACACTGCTTTCTGTAACTCTCTGAATCACAAAGCGCATATAAAATTTCCTCCTACTTTTCTGCTTCTGTTTTTTCCGGAAGTTGTGCAAGAATAATTGCTGCAAACATCAGTACACAACCAACGGATTCTCTAACTGACAGCATTTCTCCTAACACAATCCATCCCGCTAATACAGAGAAACAGGATTCAAGGCTTAAGATTAATGATGCTACCGCCGGATTCACATTCTTCTGTCCAAGTATCTGTAATGTATATGCCACTCCACAGGATAATACACCTGCATATAAGAGCGGCATCCATGCTGCTGTCACGGCCGACATCTTTGGTGTCTCTATTGTAAACATAAATGGTAATGACAAAATTCCACAGACAAAGAACTGTATACAAGACATCTTCACACCATCTACTCTGGGTGCAAAATGATCAATTGTCAAAATGTGTACTGCAAAAACAAGTGCACATAAGAATACCAGAATATCTCCCTTTCCAATCGAAAATGAATCCGTAATGCACAGAAAATATAATCCTACAATCGCCAGCACTACTGCAAGCCAGATCTTCCATCCAATCCTTTTATGAAGAAAAATGCCAAGTACCGGAACAATCACAATATAAAATGCTGTGATAAATCCTGCTTTTCCTGCAGGTGTATACTTAAGTCCAATCTGCTGAAGGCTGCTCGCAGCAAACAATAAAATTCCGCATGCAATGCCTCCTGTTATCATATCCTTTTTTGAACCTGCATTCTTATTTTCCCCATTTATCCTCTGCAATATCCAGATACATGGAAGTAAAGCTACGCCTCCTATCAGACTTCTCACACCATTGAATGTAAATGGCTCAAGATAATCCATTCCTACACTCTGTGCTACAAATGCCGTTCCCCATATAAATGCTGTCATGAACAACATCAGACCATTTTTTACTTTCATTCTGCTCTCCGTATATATATGTAGATAAGTCTGCCCACATATATGTTCTTTATGTCATCATAGTTTTTCATACTATAGTCTATTATACGACATATTCCGAGCATTTGCAAAAGAAGATATCAAACTTTTATCAAAAAGCTGCATTTTTATGCATATTTTTAATCTTTTTTTCTTCTACTTTGCCAACATCCTCTTCATCTCTCCCGAATCAGGCTTGACTTTTCAGACAATCCACCGGATACTTATAATAACAAAGTTTCCATCCGGAAACACTATTATATGAAGGAGCGTTTATTATGTTATCAGAAAGAATATTAAAACTTCCAGGATTCATTTATCAGATTGGAAATACTTATTATTATTTGGGAAAATGGATCTGCAAAGAATGTACAGATCAGGATGCCACCGACTGTGTCACCATGTATCAGATGTGCCGTGATAACGGCGAAGAACCAGAAACCAACACCTATTTTCAGAAACTCCGTGCATTCAGCGATTTTGCCTTAGAAGTACCTTATAATCCAGATAAAATTGCAGCAGATATGACTGAAATCCTGAGAAATCTCTCAGAAGCACAGCTCACAAAACTCACCGAACAGATAGAGCATCTCGAAGAAGATATTAAGAAATATTCATAACCTTCCGCCATTTCATTCTTCAGGCATTCGATACACACGAAATAAAGGTTAGAAAACCGTTCCAGTGAATGTGAAAAGGAACGTTTTTCTAACCTTTATTCCGGTCCGGGTATCCACCAGCCTGATAAACTAAACTAAATAGTAACTTTTCCTGTCGTCTCTTCGTTAATTACATAGTAAGCTGCAGCTTCTTCTGGTTTCAGATATACATTCAGAGTTTTAATCTCGTCTAAACTCTTGCCTGTAGCTGTCCAAGCTTCCTGTACTTTCTTTGTGATCTCTTCCGTACTGATCTCTTTACCCATATACTGAAGATAAAAGCTTGTCTTTGCTTCTTTCTTCACGTCTTCTGCCTCTTTCAATACGCCTGCTCTTGTCTCGATTGCCTTAGTTGTGTCTTTTGCAGTTGTGATTGCTGCCGGTCTTGAATTATTTCTTCTATTTTTCTTCATATTGATAACCTCCTCAATCTACAAATAGAACATTACCTTTTCTATTATAAAGCATTTACAAAAAATGTCAAAAAATATCCATTTTTATTCTTCATCCCCACGACCATACTGGTTGATCGTCAGGTCTTTTACAACTTCCCCTGCAAGGATCAGTCCTGCTACAGATGGTACAAATGCAATACTTCCCGGAATATCTCTTCTCTCCGTACATTTTCTTGCTGTTCCCGGAGGACATATACAATGCTGTCTGCAGCTGATGCTCATATCTTCCAATGGACGAACTGGTTTTTCTTCTGAATATACAACCTTCAGTTTCTTGACCCCACGCGCTTTTAACTCTCTACGCATAACCTTTGCCAGTGGACACATCTTCGTCTTATAAATATCAGACACCTGAAATGCAGACGCATCCAGTTTATTACCTGCACCCATGCAGCTGATAATCGGAACATTTGCCTCCTTTGCGCGCATGATGATCTCAATCTTCGCCGTCACAGTATCTACTGCATCAACCACATAAGAATATTCTTCAAACTGGAATTCATGTGCATTCTCTGGAAGATAAAAACACTTTCTTACTTCTACTTCTGCATCCGGATTAATCTCAAGAATTCTCTCTTTCATGACATCTGCTTTATATTTCCCAACCGTTTTTCTCGTTGCAATAATCTGACGGTTAAGGTTAGTAAGGCATATTCTATCATCATCTACCAATACAAATGATCCTACTCCACTTCTCGCCAGTGCCTCTACAACATATCCGCCAACACCGCCGATTCCAAAAACTGCCACTTTTGCTTTTGCAAGTCTGTCCATATTATCAGCTCCGAGAAGAAGCTGCGTTCTGGAAAACTGATTTAACATATCTGTTCCTCCACTCATATTTTTTATTACTTAAAATCTGCATATTTTTTTCATCTTTATACGCTCTTTGCCAAGCGCAAATCCTATTATAGTAGTAGGATATATGGTAAGTCAACCGATTTCTTACTTTCTGCGCCTTCCTGCATGGATTCTTCCGGCAACTGTCTCTTTTGACGCACAGATTTTGTCTGCCAGACATACAAGCCATGCCTCTTTACACATTGGCGGAACCAGATTCAACGGAAACATATGGCGCAGGATAATATTCTCCTCCCGCCTGCTTAATTCAAAATCTTTCCTCGCATTCTTAAGTGCACGTCCGGCATGAATAAATCCGTGAAATCTGTGTCCTGCATTCTTTTCATGCCAGTCATATAAGAAATAATCATGCAGCAGCGCACCTCTGATCAGCTCTTTACGATTAACTTTCCAGGAAAAACGTTCTGCCAGTTCCACACTCGTATAAGCAACACTGATACAATGTTTATATACAGAAATATCACTGTGCTGCATGTACTTCTGCGTACACTTCATTCTTCCCTGTTCATCCAGTTCTTTTAATATAACCTTAATCTCTTCCAGGATTCTGTCTTCTTCACTCATTCAGCCAGCTCCTTTATCATCAGACAGATTCACTTTTTATCCCTCAAATACCTGTCTGATACTGTCATAATGAAGGAAAATGCCCTGATCTGCATAACCTTTAATTTCTTCCAGATCAGCAATTGCGAATCCAGATACTTCTTCTTCCTGTGTTTTCACATCAGATTCATCAAAATCCAGGATAAATTTATAGATATCCACAAAATAATTATTCTTTTCCTCCGGATTCACTCTCTTATAAGAAAATACATATCCACCTTCTGCACCCGTCACATCAATTCCTGTCTCTTCTTTTATTTCCCGCACAACCGCATCTTTGGAGTCTTCACCGGCACGTACTCCGCCGCCCGGAACTTCCCACCATCCGGCTGCCCATTCTTTATCCATTCTTCTTCTTGTGATCAGATATTTTCCATCCGGACGCATCAGTACTCCCAGAACTGTCAGGTGAAATTCTCCCGGATTCATATTCCAGTCATTGTGCTTCATCGTACGTCCTGTACGTTCTTTATTCTCGTCGTAAATATCCCATAATTCCATAATTTTATTCTCCTTCTCTATCCTTCCTGCGAATGCATGACGATACAAAACAAGTGGAGAACCGGCATATCCAACTCCCCACTTTTGTTTTAATATTCTCCACTTAAAATCATCTTTTCAAATTCATTCTTTATGAAATCACACGTTGGCTTTGTCCACTGTGTTCCTTCCAGTCCATTTTCCGATTTGATCAGCTGCAGTGAAAATAACAATGCTTCCAGAACCTCTTTATGCTCCAGATTCTGTAGATTAGCTACCACATAATCCTTCGCTTCTTTTGGCTGTATTCCTGCCTTTTTACTCAGTATTCTGCTGAATTGTTCAAATGTAATGATCTTTTTTCCATATTCCCAGAAATGATTTTCATATTTTTTATATTTCTGAACATATTCCTGTATGATCTCAAGTGATGCCGAATCTAACGTATATCCATATTTTGCTGCAATTTTTTCCAGTTCTTTCCACCAGGAAACATCTACTGCCGAATAATCCATGCTGATTCGGAAACATCCGCCCGTCTCATTGATTGCTTTTTGAAATTCGTCTTCCCAAGTTGGACATACCAGCATCTTCTCGCCATTCACGATTCCACCTTGTATTATCTTTTCCTTCATTATTATGCCCTCCTTACGATAAATTTTCCGTATCTCCGGATCAACTCAATACGAATATTATACCATCATCTGTTCAGGATTGCAAAGGCGAAGTGACGTTGATGAATCTTCCACCTTACTTTCCAGTTGCTTAAACGGCCTGCCTGCAACAATTTTTCCAGGAATCTGTTTATCGTACGCTCCTCATATGGCTCCAGTTCTAACTCTCCATAAATCTGTTTTTCCAGTAACCTGCATACTTTGATGTATTCCCCGCTTTTTATATACTGTACAAATCTTTCCGCTAATATATGATCTGTCTCTTTGGTATTCCATCCCAGATGTGCCTCTATTCCCATACATTTCAATACAAGAAAGATCTCTTCCCCCAGAATTGTAATTCTTGTCTTCCCATCTGCGGCTATATATTTTCTTCGCATTTTCTGTAACAGGAATAATTGTCCCATTTCCATGATCATGATACAGATTGTCAGGCATATCAGCAGCACTGCCACAATTCCCAATATCAGTACTGTAATGTTCTTTATCTGCTTCTTTGCTTGCTTTTGTACTTTTTCCCTGGTTCCTTCCATATCAGATGTCTGCTTTCCACCGAATGAATTATCTTTCAATGCTGCATTTTTCTGCACCTGGTCCGGTGCATTTACCATTTTCTGAAGAGAAGCAACATCATAATAATATCCGGGAGTCACATCCACTGCAAGCCATCCAATTCCATCAAAATACACTTCTGCCCATGCATGCATATCTTCTCCCGACACCAATACATGCCCGTCTTCACCGGATGCAATTGCCGTTGCAGGTACATAATATCCCTCTACATATCTTGCCGGAATCCCATGTGCCCTGAAAGCTTCCACAGCAGCAGAGGCATATAACATAGCATTTCCGGAATGTGACTCTTTAAGGAACCATGTCAGAACATCTTCTTTTTCTCCTGTCTCCGGTGTTTTTGTATATGTATACTCTTCTTTCAGCTTTTTTCTGATCTGCGTAAGTGCACTGTAGATTCCGTCGCTTTCTGTATTATAATCACTCCAGAATATGCGGTTTACCAACCGATACATCTCTTTATCCACAGTTGTATAATGTTCATATACAAAATTCCGATAAACCGCCTCTGCTTCACTATATTCTTTTTGTTTTTTCGTCTTTGGATTCTGCACCCACGAATCTGCCACAGTAAGTTCTGCCGGTTTGCTTCCGGATATCTCGGAAAACGTATATTCCCGTTCTCCTGTCAGTCCCGTCGCAGCAAGTCCATAATCTCTTTTTTCTTTTACTTTGCCATCCAGGACTTTATTTAGTGTTCCAACAGAATAAAAGTGATCTCTCGAACCTCCGCTTACATTCACTTTCACCTTGTTTTCTTTCAAATCTGATTTGTGACTAAGCCGATAATATGCAGCACTCTGCATCAATGGATCAAAATTCTTCTTTTTCAGCCACTGCAGCATCCCCGCAGCATCCCCGCCATATTCGCTTTCCGGCATTGGATCCCATTCTCCATTCCTGTAAACGCCTCCAACATATGCTTTCATGTAAAGATTCTTCTCTTGTGCAGAAGTCACTGTAAGCATCTTCTGCGGATTTTTCTGAAAAGAATCTGCCTGACTTAGATCTCCTGCCGGTAATTTTTCTTTTCCGTATCGGATTTCATGTACTTTTACTTTTGTCCGATCCCTCATTTTTTCAATGGGCGGCTGATCTTTATTTGGTATAAATACACTGCCTGTCATGCAAAGAACCGCCAAGGCACAAAACCACACAAAACCATTCAGGTTCATCCTCAGTTCTCTGCCTGCAATGCACATTCCGATCAGACCGCAGATCAAAAAGCTGCACACCGGTGCAAAAAATGCTCCACATAAAATTGTCAGGCTTACCCATAGTATTCCCCATATCCATACTGCTGCCGTATGTCCTTTTGTTACCATGAACCATACCAGCTGCCCGATAAATACAGATAACAAAAGGCAAAACGCCTGCAGATCGTGCTCTGTCATACTGCCGCCAAACAAAGCCATCCCGCCTTCATGCATCTGATTCCATCTGTTGATTATTCCATTGATCCAGGATTTCATTCCGCCAAAATACCCATGAAATCCGGTAGCTGTCAATACAACGATCCACGGTGCAGCCAATGACAACCACCTGGCCTTATCCGCTTCATTCAGATTCCACTCAATCTCACAACTGATCATTCCAGCCAACGCACCGATTATAATCCCCGTCATTCCCATCCTGTTTTCAATTCCAGACAGGGTTCGGTAAAAAGCACCGATACTCCCGCACAGTACCATTGCAGTCACAATGAGCAGGTTCACCCGGGTCCATATTTTATTTTGCAAATTATTTACTCTTACCTCTTTCATCCTTATTCCTGCTCCATCAACATATGATCCGGTAATTTCCTTCCGGATCTGTTACCGGCATTTCTATCATTTCACAGTTTTCTGCTATATGACTGCTCCTTACTGTTGTTATTTCTGCAAGAGCACTTACGATCATCGTACCAATCCTGCCATTTATGTCTTCTATACTTTGTTCATACTTTCCAGTCGTAAGAAGTACCAGACGAGTGAATTCATGATCCAGTCCCTGCTTCATAAAATACCGGTACCCGGTTCCTTGTTCTCGTTTCATCGGCATACGCATCCACTGCGTCAGGATATGTACATAATCCTGACGATTTTCTATTTCAAATATCTTAAGTCCCTCTGTTCCCGGAAAAATCATGCAGAACTTTTCACCTTTTTCTATCAATCCTCTGCAGATAGCTGTTCCTGCTGCAATGATCGTATTCCATTCCTGTTCTTTTTCTTCCCGGTCTTCTGTTTCCCATTGTTCTATTCCATAATCTGCAAGGACCGCAACGCGGTAATGGGATGGATTACTTGGCTCTCTTATGATCAGAGAATCTGTTTTACTTGATAATTTCCAGTGAATCGAGCGTACATCATCTCCCGGTACATATTCCCGGATATCGAACATCTCACTTGGATCATTTCCTTTCCGGTTCTGCATAATTCCTTCATTCTTAGGTGTGCCGGTAATTTTCTTTGACTGCTCTACCTGAAGATTCATCCGTCTCGGATAGCAGATACAGTTCGTCTTTGCCGTATCTGGGATATTCACACAAAATAAATGTAATAAATCCTGTACCTGAACACTCTCCGCCACAAAATTAATCTGCCCGCAGCATTTCATCGGAATTTCCAGATGATATTTTTTCTGTTTACTTGAAAATAATAATGATATCTGTTCTCTATCTGACTTCCCAAACATCCGGTTTTCCATCTTCATATTAACAAGTAATTTCTGTGTCACCCAGATTTTCCCACTGAGCGATACCGTTAACTCTAATGTGATGTTTTTTCCTTCTGTTGCACTTCCCGGTACAGATAATCCGATTTCTACCCTTGAAGCATCTCTTCTGATCAGCACTGCCACAAGAACCGCCAGAACAATCAATCCTGCTGCGATATACGCCATAAACAGCTGCCCAGATCCTATAAACAATCCGACCGCTGCGATAATCATTACCACATAACCTGTCCGGTTCTTCCACATAATTATCTCCTCTGCCTTGCAACAGGTGGTTTTACCTGTGTCATAATATTCATCAATATCTCTGCCGCTGTAATTCCTTCCACTTGCGCCTGTGCACGAAGTACCATTCTGTGTGCACAGACATCTACAAATACATCCTGTATATCTTCCGGTATCACATAGTTTCTTCCTTTTAGCACAGCACCGGCTTTTGCCATTCTGGTAAGTGCGGCAACACCTCGCGGTGATACTCCAAGTTCTATCATCTCATGCTGTCTCGTAGCTTCACACATACGGATCGCATATGCCAGAACCTGATCCGTCATTTTAACTGAAGACAGATAATTCTGAATCTCAATGATATTTTGCGCATCCGTTACTGGTCTAAGATCTTCCAGCGGGTTCTGATACCGCTGTGCATTGATGATCTTCATCTGATTCTCCAGTGTCGGATATCCAATCGACAGACTTACCATAAAACGGTCCAGCTGCGACTCCGGAAGCTGCTGTGTTCCGGCTGTGCCTGTCGGGTTCTGCGTTGCTATACAGATAAATGGGAGCGGAAGTACATGTGTATTTCCATCAATTGTAATCGTATGTTCTTCCATGACCTCCAGAAGTGCCGACTGTGTCTTTGGTGAAGTACGGTTGATCTCATCTGCCAGAAGGAGCTGACAGTTTGCTGCTCCTTCCCGGTATTCAAACTGATTAGTCTCTCTGTTAAACATTGTAAATCCGGTAATATCTGACGGCAGCGTATCCGGTGTGAACTGGATACGCTTACTGCTTAAACCAAGTACTTTTGAAAAAGCAAGCGCAAGCGTTGTCTTTCCTACTCCCGGACAATCTTCCAACAGAACATGCCCGCCTGCGTAGATCGTCATCAACACCTTTCTTACTATCTCTTCTTTTCCGATAAATGCCTGATTCACTTCTGCAATGATCTGTTCGGACTGCTCTACTATCATTCGTTTATCTCCTTCCCACTCCCGGTTATACTCTGTCCGGTATCTCCTTCTTCTTTCGTTATATTACTCTGTTCTGTATTGTCATCCTCTTGTGGTGTCTGTGTATTCTGATCTGCATCGCCGCTTTCCTGCGGCATTTGTATATTCTGATCTGCATCGCCACTTTCCTGCGGCATTTGTGTATTCTGATCTTTCTTTGTCTCTTCTGTCTGATCTGGATTCTGGTCTTTGCTGTCAGTTTCCGGCTCTTTCGCTTTTTCTGCTTCTTCCTGAACATTCAGGCCAAAGGCATCCGTGTCCAGTTTTTCAATTTCTTCCAATCCCATCATCTTACGCAGACGGTTCACCTGCAAAAGAAGACGACCTGCAATCTCTGTATCTACTTCCTCGTCGGAAGGTTCTGTTCCTTTCGCTGCAAGTTCTGCCTTTACCGCTGTCCGCATAGATTCCAGATCTTGATAACCAGCCAGTCTGTAACTCCATTCCTTTATATATTCATCCTGCATCTCTTCCGGTACTTCAAGATGAAGCACAGAATCATCCACTCCGAAAGAAAATGGCTGTCCATCTTCCATTACAAGATCGATAGCCCAGTATTCATCAAATACAACGGTCAGGCTGTCTGTCTCTACACCGGCAAATGCATTATTCGAAAGCTCAGACAGATTATACGGAAGTGTTATCTTCTTCAGATTCTTTGCTCCTGCAAACGCATACGGTTCAATTCCATCATAATACCATCCTTCCGGCAGTCCCATGAACTCCGTATCATAAAGATTTACTTCGGTTACATCAGATGGTACACCTGCAAGTCTGATATATCCATTTTCATCAACATGATATGGATAAAAATCTACCGGTTCTGCTTTTGGTTCTTTTCCAAGCATTGTCCAGATATAGTTCTCATAAATCAATAATTTTTCTTTCGTCTTCTCATCCACAACAGAATCTTCCGGCAGTTCCCATGTCTCCCAATTGACATTCTCCGTCTGTACGTCCTGCCACATTCTTAAATACGGAGGATTCTGTCCCTGGAATTCCTCATACCCTACATAATCATATCTCCATGCTTTTACATACTCTTTTTCTGTTCCTTCCGGTACATGTATGTGCAGATTCTGACTTTCCTCTTCTATTGTCCAGTCGTAATTAAACCTGTGTCCGGAATAAAATACACCAGTCAATCTCGGTGGTGTCTCGTTTTCAAAGTATACATCCGTCAATTGCGGACAACCTGTGAAAAGTCCTGTATACATGTCTCCATCCATAATTCCGATCTTCGCAGTCTTCAGATTTGTACATCCATTCACGATGGCCTGTCCAAGATTCAGATCACCCGTTCCCGGCAATTCTATGGACTCTATTTTTTCACATTGTTGGAATGCATAGTCGAATACATAGGAATCTGTATTCAATACAACATCCTTACCAATATCCGACATATAGAATGCCCCTTCATCCAAGGCCCATGTCATTGTGTTTTCAAAATCAATGGTATAAAAATCGCCTTTTTCTGCTTTTGTATCAGCAAATGCATAACTGTAGATTTCCATGGTTGTTTCCGGAAGGAGCGCATTTTCTGCAACCGTTTCCCCCGATCTTAATGCAAGCCATGGCTCCCCCTCTGTATCCATACCATAAAGGATCCATCCATTTCCACCATCTGAGATTACATCATAAGACGCAACACCTGAATCTTCAGTAAATGCGACACAATTTTCATTATATCCGGCCGCACCACTTGGAACATAAAAATATTTCATTTTATTTCTGCTATCCGTCACCATCGGACTGTAGCCATCCAGAAATTCTCCATCCATTGCATTTGAGCCAATAAATCTTAAAGAATCACATCCATCAAATGCCTTGTTGCCTATTGTTATCTTTTCTGTATTACGGATCAGGATACCCTGAAGATTACTGCATCCAAGGAATGACTGACTGCCGATCATCTCTACACTTTCCGGGAGGAATGCCCATGTAAGATTCTCACAGCCGTTAAATACATTCTCTCCAAGTTCTGTGATCTGAACCGGTGTTCCATCTTCTGCTGTCACCGTCCCGTCAAAGAATTCTACATCTTCCGGAGCATCTATCAATGTACAACTCTCAACTCCGTCTATATATTCTACGCTATAGCCATATCCTTCTTTTGATTTTTTCAGTATTTCCACAGTAATATTGTCAAGACCAAACTGCTCCAGCCGGGTCTTAACAAACTCGTACTGTTTTTCCCCATAACATAAAATAGTATTTACACCGCTGTTCTCAAGCGCTTCCTTTTCAAACTCTACTTTCTTTCCATTTTGCGGCATGATAAGAGAAGTAACATTCTTATTCTCTTCAAACGCAGATGTCTGTATATACTGAACATCTTCCGGAAGTTTGATTCTTTTATTTCCGGATTCCAGAACTTTTCTTAAGTTTCCGGAATCATCAACGATCATTCCATCTTCTACATAGTATTTCACATTCTGATTCTTGGAAGAAACTACTGTATTTCCAGTCTTTTTCGTAAAATATTTCTGGTTATTTGTCAGGACATCTTCCAGATGTTCTTCATCAACTACAATTTTACAGTTCTTTAGATTCGTATAATTGATTTCAGGAAGTTCTTCTCCCTGTGTCCGCTTTATAATGACCTTCTTTAACTGATTATTCTTTTCAACCTTGAACTTTGTTACGGTATCCGGCACTGTGATCGACGTCTTACCGTAAGGAATACTTAAAATCTCTGTTCCTTCTTTGTTCATCAGAAGTCCTTCTGATGTAGATGAATAGTTCAGATTATCCTTGTCAACAACATATCCCTTATTTACACGCATTCCACTTTTCTGTGTCTCTATGTACAACACTGTATCCGGTATTTTAAGATAATTTACAGAAAGTCCCGCCTGTTCATCAATCATAACAGCCTGCACATATTTTGGAACTGTTAGTGTATCAAATGAGCTGAACGCCTGCCATCCGTCATCACTCCAGCTTGCTTTCCATGGAGTATCCATATCCGTAAGCGTCTGTAAATAGCAAAGATTATCATAACGGTTTCCATCTACTTTATAGTCCTCAGACATCCAGACATATTTTAATTTCACAACGTAAGATGAATCCAAATCGACCATTTCCGCCGGTTCGAGTATATGTCTTCCATCCGTTACAGGATAGAATCCCTGCACCAGTGTTCCATCTTCCATCCATCCAGGGAACAACTTTGTCAGTCTGTCAGTTCCCAGATATCTTTCCTGAAATCTTAACAGATTCACTTTTGTTCCTGCATCCGGATATTGGCTTTCTCCATTTATGATCGTCTCTGGATCAATCTTTTCTTCTCCTTCCCGTACATCTCTGGACAGTATAAATAATCTTGTATTCTTCGGATCATAATCAATATCTCTGACGCCCCATTTTTCCTGTTTAAGCGATGTCCTAAATTCCATCCGGATCTTCATCTTTCCATCTTCCAGATTTTTAGGAATAGTAACCGGAAATTCATCAATCCAGCTTGCGCCTCCATCAAATGAAATACCACTGACCCTGATATACTTTCCATAGGATTCCGTTCCCCACACATAAGCAGATCCGTCTTTTCCTGCCACAAAAGTATCAAATGCGTTATAAATAATATTTTCATCCACGGACTGCCCTTTATAAAGCATGTTTGCATCATATTCAGACACCGGCAGAATAATGACACTCACATTTTCTCCTTCAGTATCAGTATCCGTTTTCGGTATGATACCTTCTACAAATGGCTTATAATCTACGATTCCGCTGCTCGGTGTATTCTTCCTAGTCTCCGGATCTTTTGCATTCGCAGATGGTCTTGGTTTCGAAGGAGCCGGATTATCATTTTCTTCATCTTTTTTATTATCACTTTCGTTGTGCTCCCTGTCTTTTGTACCTTTTTCATCTTTTTTCTGATCCGGATCACTTTTTTTATCCGGATTTTCGTTGTTACTCCCAGAAAAGTTCTCCTTTAATCCATTTCCCTTCGTTTTGCTGCCGCCATTTATCAGCATATCGGCATTAGAAGCATCCCTGGTCAGATTATATACTGTTCCTTTATTAGTACCTCCTGCATCTGCAATTCCGGTCCCTTCTGCAATTATTGAAGCTGTATTCTTCTCCGGCATCAGCATGCTGCTGTTTTCAAAAAGATATCCCTTGTTATCTTCCTGTTCTGCACCATTTTTTTCTTTCTTATCTTTTTTCAGAAGTTCACTGTCTTCTTTGTTCTTATCCTTCTTATGACCGATCGTATCATTATCCGAAAATACAACCTGATTATCCTGTATATTTCTTTCATTCTTGGATGGTTTATAATCTTTTCCATTCTGATAAGCTGAGACAATCCCCACTGCACCGGCTGTCAGAACAGAGACGGAAATCGCTGCAATTCCTGCTTTTTTTAATTTTTTTTCATATTCCTTATCCAGTTCTTTCTTCAACCTTTATCTCTCCTTAAGAAATGCTCCCACTTTTTGCTCCAGCATTGCAAAGTCAATCGGTTTTGCAAAATGTCCGTTCATTCCGCTTTCCAGTGATAACCTTTCATCCTCTACAAAAGCATCTGCCGATAAAGCAAAGATTAGAATCTTTCCTGCATCTTTTCTGTCCATTGCACGGATAGTTCTTGCTGCTTTACGTCCATCCATCACCGGCATCTGCACATCCATTAAGATAAAGTCATAATATCCTTCCGGATGCATCTTAAACGCATCGACTGCCTCCTGTCCATTTTCTGCAATTTCTACCTCTGCACCCATATTCTGCAGGATTTCCTGTCCGATCATGGCATTAACTTCATTATCCTCAGCCATAAGAATTCGACATCCCCGGAATGTATAAACATCTTCTTTCGGATGCTTCTCCTCTTCCGGCTGTACCATCTGTTCGTTCCAGTCTGCTGCCGAAGCCTCCGGGAGATGAAGGAATACTGTAAAATCTGATCCTTTTCCGATCTCACTTTTTACTACGATCTCACCGCCCATCAACTTCACAAGCTGATCTGTAATCGCCATTCCAAGTCCGGTTCCTCCGTATTTCTTCGATATATCTATGCCTTCCTGCTCAAACGGTCTGAAAATACGGTTCACAAATTCCGTCGACATTCCAATCCCTGTATCGTGTACGCACACCATAAGGTCCACAATACCATCTCTTTGCATCATCTGCCGAAATGTTACCGTAATTTCTCCCTCTTCTGTAAATTTCACAGCATTAGAAAGGAAATTGATAATGATCTGACTGATCCGCAATTCATCTCCGATTACATAATCCACCGTCAGATCTTTACAATCAACTGTATAATCAATTCCACGTTCTTTTAAATTTTTTGCAAACATATTGTACAGGCGTTTTCCTAATTCACACAGACTGAACGCCTTTTGCTCCAGTTCTACTTTTCCCGCTTCAATTCGTGACATATCAAGGATGTCATTGATCAGCGACAGTAAATGATCCGAAAGTTCATCTACTTTACTCAGATACTGCATTGCCGGATGTTCCGGTTCCATTTTTCCTTCTGCCAGTGTGACCATACCGATAATACCGTTCATCGGCGTTCTGATCTCATGGGACATTCTTGATAAAAACGTTGTCTTAGACTGGCTTTCTTCTTCCAGTTTTTCAATCTTTTCACGGTAGTCTTTCATCATGCGCTGGATTTCTGTCACATTTTGGAATATCAATGTATCATATTTTCTTTCCTGATCTCGTTCTATCGTCATCTGTAACCACTGTCCGTTTTTGATCTGGAAACCATACTTCAGCATCTTCTCGCCGTTCCATGCCTGATAGTCTTTCCAGATTTTTTTACCTTCAGTCTTACTCTTCAGAATATTCCATAATTCTGTCACATCTTCCTGCAGCTCATCCAGCGTTACACCCGTCACCCGTTTCAGATTCTCTCCTGCATATACAGGCATAAAATCTTCCACTCGCAGAACCAAAAAGGAACCTTCGCTTTGTCTTCCCAATTCCTGCAGTGCTGTTTTTTCCGAAGTTTTCAACGCTTTCTTTTCTTTCTTCTGTTTACTTTTCATAGTGCTTTTACCAAGAAGAATCGCCCCGGCAACAGCTTCTGCACATCCGACTGCAACAAGTGGTAAATGCTCCCCCATTGCAGTAAGGATGGTTACTAAATTGGTCATATACATCCATGCCCTTTCTTATATTTTGTTTGCAAGACACTTTTCACGGTTTCATTTCCTGTTTTTGAGCGTACAAATAGTAATTATATTTTAGCACATTAAAGTGATTTTGTCGAATTATATACCTGATTTTCCTGCTACATTAACACAGGAACCATATCCGACTTTATTATACCATTTTAGATATTTTTTCTCTTCCATTTTGTTTCCCCTTTAATTAAATAAGTGCTTCTTCCGGTTTTTCTTTAAACGGTCCTGGCAGAGCTGTAAGATTTCTGTGATTTCCGAAATAATCCTCATTAAAGATAATTTCTCTTCCATCCAGTCCAAATGTTTCATTGCAATTTTCTGCTGTAAACATTGCAAAATATTCTTCCGGAGTCGGATAACCATCATATGGCTTTGTTCCGCAGGTAAATTGGTATTCGGACAACTTATGATTACCTATTTTATCTGTAACCGCAATCAAATCTTCTCTCTTTTCTCCCTGTATGAAAAGGTTATTATAAAATCTGGCATCGCCATGCATAAATGTCATAATTCCTGCTATATCTGTTTTATGAGGTACATGATACGGCGTATAACGAGGTGTCGGGCAGTCTTTTCCGCGTTTTCGGTTCCCTCGCCAACCCAGGTAAATGATCCTGTGATCAGATTATTTACAAACGCAAGTCCCTGTGCACTGATTCTGCATGCACATGGTGACAAAAGAATATTATTATCAACAAGCGACAGGCCATGTGAAACTTCAATAAAGAGATCTTCTGCAATGGAAAGGTCACTCGTAATTTTCAGTCCCTTCGGAGCAACATTATCGTGGAAAAGGTTCTGTGTTACTCTTGTTCCCTGAACCTGCCAGTCAAGCCAGATACCTCTTGTGCAATGATGGATATGACACTTCCGTACAATATGTGAACCGATATTCTCTTTTGTCCATCCTTCATTAAATGCCTGGAATATACATTCACGTTCTGTCTGTGTACCATCTTTCAGATATTTTACAGACCATTTATTATCATTTTCTGGCTGAAAATATTTGCCAAGAGAAATACCTGAACACTTTGAATTAGAAATATCGCAGTTTTCAATAATCCATCCTTTTGCCCAATGTGGTCCGATCATTCCATCCTGATATGCTGTTGGCGGTGCCCAGTTTGTTGCTGCCTGCGTAATTGTAAAGCCAGATACTGTAATATAATTGATTCCCGTCTGTTCCGGAAGGAAACAATTTTTTCTGACAGAAATCTCCACACACTCTGTATTCGGATCCTTATCCTGGAAGTTTGCATAAAATACAGTAGCTCCTTCTTTCTGTTCAACCATCCACTGATATCTGCTGAATTCGCCTTCCCATGACGCCTCTGATTTCTCCGCCTTTTCAAGTTCTTCCATCGTGAAAACCTCATACATTGATTTTCCATTCAGGAACACTTCTCCGGTATGTCTTGGTGTCAATGAGTAATACCAGTCCCCAAAAATCCTTCCTCTGGTTCATCTCAAAAAAACAACACAAAAAAAGGGAAACATGTCTCTTGTTTCCCAAATTACAACATATTTATACAGTATTTAAATTTATTGCGCATTGATCACGCCGTTGACCTCATGCAAAATACAGACCTTACATTAACCCAGATCTGGATCCAGTCCGGATTTCAGACTCAACGCAGCTTTAACCGGGCATTTGTTCAGGTTCATGGAACCAGTCCCAGTAAATACAGGAAATCAATGGCACAAATAAATTCACATCCTCAAAATTTTAATTAATAGGGACTGCCCTTCTATTCCCCTTATAATGCTTCTAACGCTTTGTTTGATCCCACCAGGATCAGAACCATATCTTCTCTCAGCACTTCTGAAGGATCTGGATTGACTTCTACATGCGGCCCGCTTTTAATTCCCACTACATTTACTTCATAATTCCGGCGTACATCCAGTTCCTTGAGTGTCTTTCCTTTCCATTTTTCAGGCATAGGTGTCTCTACAATACTGTAATCCGGAGACAATGCAATCCAGTCTGTAAAACTGGCAGACATCAGATTCTTTGCCAGGCGGAGTCCCATTTCCTTTTCCGGGAAAATGATAGAATCTGCACCTATTTTTTTCAATACCGTTGCATGGCGTTCATTTTTAGCTTTTGCGACCACATTCGGTACTCCGATCTCCTTGCATACCAGTGTTGCCATGATGCTTGCTTCCAGGCTCTCTGCTTCCGCGATCACAACTCCGTCCAGATTCCTTGTGCCCAGTGATCTGATAAATTCCGGATCTCCGATATCTGCCTGCATTGCATAGGATACAGAGTCTGCAATTCCTTTTACATGCTCCATATCTTTATCTACTGCGACTACCTCACAGCCAAGCTTCTGTAATTCCAATGCAACGCTTTCCCCAAAGCTGCCCAGACCAAATACTGCATATTGTTTCTTCATGTCTTTTTTTTCCTCCTTGTTAACCGATCATAATCTTTTCTGTCGGAAGTGTACGCAT
>ERZ808240.2267-NODE-2267-length-21605-cov-5.799722_pt1 | contig 21605 bp, 20 predicted proteins | sample MGYA00521084_ERZ808240 | MGnify/ENA primary metagenome ERZ808240 (study PRJEB31516, sample SAMN03275571) | gut metagenome | biome: mammalia-associated habitat; material: feces | host: Papio cynocephalus | place: Kenya | collected 2012-08-06 ...
GCATTCGCCTTGCGCTATCTTTGCATAAGATAGGCTTCGGCTCAGCATAATCAAAGCAAGCTTTGTTCTGCATTCGCCTTGCGCTATCTTTGCATAAGATAGGCTTCGGCTCAGCATAATCAAAAGCGGAGGCTATCTTATAATGTAGCATTCTACATGAGTGAAAAAGCAATCTTTATATATTCCTTATCTCCAATTTACACTTTATGGATACATTTAAACCAAGTTCTCAAATGCAGACTTCGCAATTGCAAGAAGATAGTCAAGAGAGTATTAATATAATGGACTTTTGCATGACCTTGTTGTCGCATTGGTACTGGATAGTGCTGACAATGGTTGTTGCACTTTGTATTGCTGTGATAAAGATCAAGAGCACTACGCCTACTTACACCCGCAGTATGTCGTTGCTGATCAAAAGTGATGATGGAAAAGGTAGTAGCTCGTTAGGAACTTCTATGTCGCAAGAGTTTCAAAATTTAGGCATTATACCTTCTAATACAAATATAAACAACGAGATACAGACCATCAGCGCTGTTATGATGATGCAAGAGGTGGTTAAGCGTTTGCATCTTGATGTACAAATGAATGTAGATGAAGGTATGCATAAGGTGCCGTTGTATGATAATTCACCTATTACTTTGTTGCTACCCAAAGCATCAGATGACTATATGTGTCAATTCAAAATGGTGCTACACAAAAACAAAACGGCAGAGTTGTGGGATTTTGAAGACGAAAGAGGTCTTATAGAAAAGCATATAACTGTTAAGATGGGACAACTTGCTCGTACACCTATAGGCTATGTAATTATTCAGCCTACTCAGTATTGGCAAAGCAATTTTACAGATAGTGAAATCTATGTAAGCAAGTTTTCTGCCGATGCAGTGGGTAATATGTATGCAAGCAGACTTAACGTTGCTTTGAGCGATAAAGAGTCTACAATTATCAATTTGTCTATGGCCGACGAGAGCATGAAGCGTGCTGACGACATATTGTTGAAATTAGTTGATGTGTATAACGAACAATGGCTTAAGGACAAAAATCGTGTTGCTGAAAGCACATCAGAGTTTATCGTAGATCGTTTGAACAACTTGTCAAAAGAGTTGAGCGATGTTGATCAAAAGATTTCAGATTATAAGAGCGAAGTAAAAGTGCCAGATGTTGATGCAGCTTCAACGTTGTATATGAGCGAAAGTTCAAGAAACAACGACCAAATTTTGTCTTTACAAAATCAGTTGGGCGTGGCTCGCTATATTCGTGAATATTTGTCAGACCACACAAAGGCTAATCAGTATTTGCCTACAAATACAGGAATTGGTAGTACGGGTATTGAAAAAATGATTGCTGAATACAATAAAAACCTCAGTGCACGCAACGACCTTCTGATAAATACAAACGAAAGTAATCCGCTTGTACAAAAGTACAATACAGATTTGGCAATGCAACGCCAAACAATTATGCATTCTCTTGATAACTTGTTGGCGCAATTGAAGTCGCAAGTATCTTTATGGGAGAATACAGAGTCTCAAACCAATCAAAAGTTAGCTACAGCTCCACAGCAAGTTAAGAAATTGCTTTCTGTTGGTCGTCAGCAAAAGGTAAAAGAGGCACTTTATATATACTTGTTGCAGAAGCGCGAAGAAAACGAACTTTCAAAGACCTATACAGCGTGGAATACACGCATTATTCAGCCACCAATAGGGTCGAATGCTCCTTCTTCGCCTAAGAGTAGTATGATATTGTTGATAGCTATTGTGGCGGGTGCTGCTATTCCTATTGGCATTTTATTCTTGCGCGAATCGCTCAATAAGACAGTGCGTGGTCGTGCCGACTTAGATGGTATGCAAGTGCCCATGCTGGCCGAAATACCTGCGCTTGCAAAGAAAACACCTTGGTTTAAGCGTGAAAAGAAAGATATGATAAGAGATATCTACGTGAAGGAAAACAACAGAGATCTTATCAACGAATCTTTCCGCATTTTGCGCACAAAACTTGACTACTTTATGGCCAATAAGGGCAAAGTAGCAATGCTCACAAGCTTTAACCCTGGCTCTGGTAAGAGTTTTATTGCAATGAACCTTGGTAAGGTGCTTTCATTGAAGAAAAAGCGTGTGTTGGTTATCGATTTTGACTTGCGTCGTGCTTCGTTGAGCGAATATGTTAATTCGCCCAAGCATGGCTTTACGTCTTATGCATGCGGTATGGTAAGCAATATAGATGATGTGATTGTGCATGATTGTATTGCAAAAGGGGCAGACATTTTGCCTGTGGGTGTAATTCCACCCAACCCAGCCGAGTTGCTTTTGAACGATAAACTAACGAGTATGTTCAAACAACTTCGCGAGATGTATGATTGCATCATTATTGATTGTCCACCTGTAGACATTGTAGCAGATACAAACATCATTAAGCAATATGCAGATGCCACATTGTTTGTAGTACGTGCGGGCTTAATGGATAGAAGAATTTTGAAGGATGTAGACGAGCTCTATTTGTCTAAGACCTATAAGAATATGGCTATCTTGTTAAATGGTGCTCCCTATGTAAGTAGCAAATATGGTAGTTATCGTTATGGATATGGCTATGGCTACGGCTATGGTTACGGACATAATTATTTTGAAAAAGATAAGCGATAAGCATAAGCAACCAAGCAATGTTGTTTCTTTTTAAAGGGATAAACATCTTGGCAAATCACAATACTTAGGTTATAAGCAACCTGTATGTTATTCTTTCACCCACTATTAACGAGAATAATATACAGGTTGTTTTTTTGTATAACGATATAAGCAAAAAACGTATGTTCATATAGCATTTATGAGCAAAAACAATAGCTAAGTTATTCATTATTACAAAATAATACAAGAATATGAATTTCAAATAGAAATAATATTGTACTTTTGCATTGAGTTTTGGCAAATACATGTCGAGCACAGTTCGAATAACTTCTCCACTGAGGGCCGAGTGCCCACCCCATTCCTACTGTAGTTAGCTTGTATAGAACCAAAGCCGTTATTATTCACTTTATTATTAACTTATTAAATGGAGAATTTAAAAAACATTGCACCCCTTGCGGATTTCGACTGGAACGCATTTGAAAATGGTACAGTAGAATCAACTCAAAGTCACGACGAACAAGAGAAGGCTTATGATAGCACTCTCGGTCGTGTAAATGAAAACGAAGTTGTTGAAGGTACTGTAATCTCAATCAGCAAGCGTGAGGTTGTCGTTAACATTGGTTACAAGAGTGATGGTATCATCCCTGTTAGCGAATTCCGTTACAATCCTGAACTCAAGGTAGGCGACAAGGTAGAAGTTTACGTTGAAAATCAGGAAGACAAGCGTGGTCAACTCGTATTGTCACACAAGAAGGCTCGTGCAAGCAAGTCTTGGGAACGTGTAAATGCAGCTCTCGAGAACAAGGAAATCATCAAGGGTTACATCAAGTGCCGCACTAAGGGTGGTATGATTGTAGACATCTTTGGCATTGAAGCTTTCTTGCCAGGTTCACAAATCGACGTTAAGCCTATTCGCGACTACGATGTATTCGTTGGTAAGACAATGGAATTCCAGGTTGTTAAGATCAACCAAGAATACAAGAACGTTGTTGTATCTCACAAGGCTCTTATCGAGGCTGAACTCGAGGCTCAGAAGCAAGAGATTATCTCTAAACTTCAAAAGGGTCAAGTACTTGAAGGTACAGTTAAGAACATCACTTCTTATGGTGTATTCATCGACCTCGGTGGTGTTGACGGCTTGATTCATATCACAGACCTCTCTTGGGGCCGCGTAAACGATCCACACGAGATTGTACAGCTCGACCAAAAACTCAATGTTGTTATCCTCGACTTTGATGAAGAGAAGAAGCGCATTGCTTTAGGTTTGAAGCAACTTACTCCACATCCTTGGGATGCACTTGATCCTAACCTCAAGGTAGGTGACAAGGTTAAGGGTAAGGTAGTGGTTATGGCTGACTATGGTGCATTTGTAGAAATCGCTCCAGGTGTTGAAGGTCTTATCCACGTAAGCGAAATGAGTTGGAGCCAACACCTTCGTTCAGCACAAGACTTCCTTAAGGTAGGCGACGAAGTAGAGGCTGTTATTTTGACTCTCGACCGTCAAGAACGCAAGATGTCTCTTGGTATCAAGCAACTTAAGGACGATCCTTGGAAGGATATTGAGGTTAAGTATCCTGTAGGTTCACGTCATCACGCTAAGGTTCGCAACTTCACTAACTTTGGTGTATTTGTAGAACTTGAAGAAGGTGTAGATGGTCTTATCCACATTTCAGACCTTTCTTGGACTAAGAAGATTAAGCACCCATCAGAGTTTACTCAAATTGGTGCAGACATCGAGGTTGTTGTTCTTGAAATAGATAAGGACAATCGTCGTCTTTCACTTGGTCACAAGCAACTTGAAGAAAATCCTTGGGATGTATTTGAGAACGTATTTACTGAAGGTAGTGTTCACGAAGGTACTATCGTAGAACTCATGGACAAGGGCGCAGTTGTTCAGCTCGAATATGGTGTTGAAGGCTTCGCTACTCCTAAGCACCTTGTAAAGGAAGATGGTTCTCACGCAAAAGAGGGTGAGAAGCTCCCATTCAAGGTTATTGAGTTCAACAAGGACAGCAAGCGCATCATCCTTTCTCATAGCCGCACATTCGAAGACGCTAAGCGTGGTGCAGAAGCTCCCGCAGCTCGTAAGCCTCGTGCAAACAAGAGCAAAGCTAACGAAACTGCAGCTATCCAAAACCAAGCAGCTACAACTTCACTTGGTGAGAACGATGCATTGGCAGCTCTCAAGGCTAAGATGGAAAAGGGTGAGTAATCCTATTATAGGATAGGAAAACTTATCGCTAATCCTTAAAAATAAATAGAGAATGTACGTAAAAGTGCATTCTCTATTTTTTTTTGTAATGCCAGCGTGCTAAGCCAATGCGCATGTGCAATTTATAGAAACACATTTTAGCGTATTGATGAAAGATGGTAAGTAGGTGTTCTGCATGATTTTGTTATAAACGAAAACCATTTGGTACAATGATAGGCATACAATGATAGGCATACAGATAGCGGGTAGTTTGGCCCATAATCTGTATGCCTATTGTAGTGTTAGCGTTAGATGCAACGCTAATAAAAATCAGAGTTCTTTAGTATTCTCTTTCGCCAAAAATAGCTGTACCAATTCTAACCAATGTAGCGCCTTCTTCCATGGCTATAGTGTAGTCGTGCGACATACCCCATGAGCGTTGGCAGAAGTTGCTGTCACTGGTAAAAAACTGCTCTTTCACTTTTTTGAAATACTCATTTGCCGTGCGAAACTCGTGTCTGATTTGCTCTTCATCGGAGGTGTTAGACGCCATACACATAAGTCCGGCTATCTGTACATTCTTAAGTTCTCTCCATTCTGCTGTTTCTAACAACGCTGTGCACTCGTCAATAGAAAAGCCATATTTGGTAGCCTCTTGTGCAATATGCAGTTCGAGCAAACAAGGTATTACGCGATTATTTTTGGCTCCTTGCTTATTGATTTCAGCTAGCAATTTGTAGCTGTCAACGGCATGTATGAGTGAGATGTACGGAGCAATATATTTCACTTTATTAGGTTGTAAATGCCCTATAAAGTGCCATTGAATATCTTTGGGTAGCACATCGTGTTTGCCTTGAAGTTCTTGAACTCTGCTCTCACCAAATATGCGTTGTCCCTCGTCGTATGCTTCTGATATGAGACTTGCGGGATGAAATTTTGATACAGCAACAAGTTCAACACCTGGTTTGATGGTGCTCTTTATTTCCTTAAGATGAATGTTGCACGCAGTAGTTTCTTGTGTCATTTTTTTTGTAGAAAAAATTACTTCAGACATACTTTTGTTTGAAGAGTTCTTTTATAAATCTTCTTTCCGAAAAATAGAGTTAAAAGCTACAATTATGCTCTGTGCTTACTCTGCGCTATGCTTGTGGCTCTTGCTCGTATTCGGGTTTGTCGTCGTCTTTTTTATGATGAACAGCGTAATGGAAGATGTCCATGATAGCCGTTTCGGTTACAGAGGCAATGGTATAATCCATCATTGAGCCCTTCATGCCTTCGTCAAGACGAACGATAGAGTCGCGTAAGTCGCTTGCTTGTATAAGCACGTTTTGCGAGCTTTTCTTTTCTTTTCCGCTCTTTTCGTCGAGTGTGATAAACACCAATTTAGCACGGAAAAACTTGTCGGCGCTATCGTCGGTTGGAGCTTCAAATAGCTCTGCATAGTGTGCGCGCTTAATGTCGCTAACCTCAAAGCTACCAGTCATAAAAGGAGTAATCTCTTCGATAATACGGTTTTCAGCTTCAGTAAAGTTAAGTGCATCAACCAAGTAAGGCTCAGTAACTTTCTTTACCAAACCATTCTCCATTGTTTTTTCGTATTTAACTTTACATTCAAACCATTCGTTGTTCATTGTTGTGTGTGAGTTATATTTTAGTATATAATTGAAATATCAAATGTCTCTGTGCAGCAGTAGGCAAGGAGCCTATGCAAGCGGTCGGCAAAATTATAAATTAATTTTCACTTGACCTTTTCCTTTCGTAAAAAATCCGTATTCAATGGCGTGATTGGGACAAATGTGGTAGCAGCGTAGGCAATGTGTGCAATGTCCATTCCATTGTGGCATGCCCTGATTAAGCGAAATGTTTCCCAACGGACAAGTTCGTTGGCATTTACCACAGTGTGTACAAACTTTCTTGTTTACATGAAAATGTTTGTCGTTAATCAGCAACGAGTTGAACAATGGTCTTATGATATAACTCTTAATCCAAGGAATGCTCCCATGGTTTAACTCCTTACATTTTATGTCGTAATCGGTTTCAGAGACAGACGTATATTTTTTGTCCTTTCTTTTAGTATTGATGTATTTTGCTATAGCTTCAGCCTTGGCAAGAGCAACTTCAAGTTTTTTATGCTCCACCTCCTTTGTGTCGATTTCAAATCCCGGTAGGCAAATATACGTTTCGCGCATAACGACAGAAAATATGTCGTTAATCTGCCACCCTCTTTTGCTCAGAGCATGCATGAGCACATGGTCTGCCATGCCAATATCGTCGCCGCAGGTAAAGATTGCATAGGTGTAGTGAGGCCTATCGGTTGGAGCCAATTTTGCCAAGAAAGCATCTACCACTTTGGGCAGTCCCCACGCGTAAACCGGAAAAATAAAGCCTATAGGCTCGTCATCACGCCACTCTTTTGCTGTAGCATCGGGGTCGGTCATTTTGCACAATCTGTCGTTGGAGCTTTGTGCAATGTGTTGAGCTATGCAAAGCGAGTTGCCTGTTCCAGAAAAAAAGTAAATCATCGGATAAGCTTTTGTGTAAATACAAAGTCCTTATTGAACACGCTCTTTGCCTCGGGTACAGGGCGATCAAAAATGCCGAATATCGTGCTACCGCTGCCGCTCATTGCTGCATAGATGGCCCCCATGTCGTATAAAGTCTGTTTGATAGCAGGCAGTTCAGGATGCAAGGGGAACACCGACGCCTCAAAGTCGTTTACCACCATATCTTTCCAATGTTCCATTGGCTGCGCAATGGCTTTTAATAATGGTGTGTCGGCTGCGTGTGGATGTATATGAGCGTAAGCCTCTTTGGTCGAAACAAAAACGTCGGGTTTAACCAAAACGATGAATTTGCCTTTCAACGATAAGTTGATGGGTGTTAGCTCGTCGCCGATGCCGGTGGCATAGGCTGGAGTGTTTTGTATGAAAAAGGCGCAATCGGCACCAAACTTGGCAATGCGCTTTTCCATTTCGTATTCAAGCATCCCCAGTTCATAAATCTCGTTGAGTCCGCGCATCATAGCGGCAGCATCGCTACTACCACCCCCCAGTCCTGCTCCCATCGGAATGTGCTTGTACAAGAAAATGTCGAGCGGTGGCAGTTCAAATTCATCTTTAAGCGAAAGGTATACTTTTACCACAAGGTTGTCCTCGGGCCTTCCCTCTACCTTAACCCCTTCTTGAGTTAAGCGGAAAGCGCAATCCTCTTCGTCTTTTATCTCTTTAAACTCCAAATTGTCGCGGAGCGGAATAGGGTAGAACACGGTTTCAAGATTATGGTAGCCATCAGTACGTTTTGATACGACGTTGAGACCGATGTTTATTTTACAATTAGGCATTAATAGCATAATAGAATGTATTTGTGGTTGTTAATGAATATGTCAGAGCATAAGGAGGTATCAAAAAAGAGAGTCAACATAAGGGCACATCCCATATAGATTTTAGTCACCTACTTATATGCAAATATACTTCTTTTTATTTTAATTTAATGCACTCTGTTTGTTGATAAAGCCAATCACTCATCAGCCAAAATAAGTAAGTTCTCTCTTGCTATGCCTATGCACGATTTGTTAAATGGCAATGATGAAATTTTTTTTATACTCTAATGCTATACTCTTGATAACTCGTAAACCGTTGATAATCAGTTATAAAACGTTTGCTCAGAAAACTATCTTACGAAAGGTATTGGCGTATCACGCCCGTGATACGCTCGTATCACGCTCATGATACGCTCGTATCACGCCCATGATACGCTCGTATCACGGCCGTGATACGCCAATTAAAAACGCACACTGTTATTAGTATAATCGTAAGATTGAAATATCTGAATGCGTATGTAGCTTGTAGCACCTTACAACATACGCTGCAAATCTCTAACAAATTGTTGCATAATGTCAAAAAGTATATAAAACCTTTGGCAATTAAAAGGTCATTTGCTACCTTTGCATAAAATAGGTGACATAACTTCATAACCGAGTTGGCTGCTATAAAGCACGCAATGTCACGCTGTTTTATTGTTTAAATCAAAAAATATGGGATTATTTTCAAAACTATTTAAACATAAGGTTCAAACAAACGAAGCTGGTTGGCGCGTTGGCGGAATGGAAGATTTTATGATGCTCATACGCGTTTACTACCAAGCAGTTATGGCTGCCAATTTGGGAATAAGCAATCTTGCTGCTCTGCCAGACTTGCGTGTGTTTAAACAAACCTTGCATGTAACCACCGTAAATAATAAGTTGGGATTGGGCGAGAAAAACAAGTGCCGCAAAATGTTGATGGAGATTTATGGTATTGAGGACTTCTTTTTTAAAGAGATAGACCAAAGCATCAAGCGCCATTGCCGCAATGTGAATGAGGTAAGAAATTATCTTTTCCTTTTCCAAGGCTTTTCGCAAGAATTGATGATGTTGATGGGCAACATTATGAAGTGGAAATTCCGCATTCCCTCAATGTTTCAGCAGGCACTTCGCAACCTTACAGCTAAGGCCGTAAACGATGTTCTAACCAAAAATACATGGAAAGACGAGGGAGTACGCAAGGCTTGCTTATCGGTTCGCCACTACCAACAACAATTGGGTTATAGTGCCGAATGGATGACAACTTACGTATATAATGTGGTGATTTTGGCAAAAAAAGAGCCCAAACCCAGCGATAAGGAAAAAGACGAAAAGTAAGACGTACGGAGATTTGCTCTAAAGTGAGGTAGTTGCAGCCGTTGATGCTGATAAGAGGAACATGCAACAAATGTTTATGATTTATGCAAAAACAATAGTAAACCAAACTCGTTGCTACCCCAATAGCCTATGCTCAAACAAAAAAGTAAGCATGTGAGCATCAACACATAGCATGTAGCTATGAAGTTTCTTAACCTTATGGGTGACGAAAACACTCAAGGCAAGTCACTTATTTCAATAGTTATAGAATTGACAAACGAACAAGAAATAAATCTGCATAATTTTGAAGCTCGCGTACGCCAACTAATGATGGCTTATGCAGAAGAGAAGCAGAAAAATGCAGCCCTTCAAGAGCAATTAGACGCGTGTCAGCAGCAATTAGCTGATGCGCAGTCTTCTGTTGATCGTTTGAAACAAGAATATAGCACGCTTAAAATGGCGCGAATGATTGAGGTGAGTGGGGACGATGTTAAAAATTCGCGTATGCGTTTGGCACATCTTATCAGAGAAGTGGACAAGTGTATAGCATTATTAGACGTTTGATAATAAAGCAATAATAGGGATATGCCTAACTAAGGTGTATACCGCAATTTGCATAGCTGCACAATGCGGCACAGACAGAGTGCTATTGTAGATACGCTGACTTTTACTTTCGACTGAAAAACACGTGAGCAACCTTTGAGTGTGTGCGTCTTGATTCAAACAATACAAAACGTATTCAATGAATAACACTATGGAGGATAAAAAAGATAAACTTGTTATTCAATTGCTGATTGGTAAACAAGTGTTTCCTATTACCATACGACGCGATCAAGAAGAAATTTATCGCAAGGCGTCAAAGATGATTACCGACAAACTGGGACGCTACGAGCAGTCGTACCCTAACTTAAGTTACGAGAGATACACCTCGGTAGCCTTGCTTGATTTTGCTGTACAAGTAATTCAGCTGCAGCAGCAAAAAGACTTATCGCCTTATGAGACGATTGTAAATCGTTTGAATAAAGAGCTCGAAACTATTTTGGCAGATAATAGCGCAAAAAACTGATTTTAAACTAATTAGGACACTTAATAAAATTCAAAATATAAAATAATAAACATGTTAGCGACATTACTACTTTTGATAGGCTTGATAGTTGGTGGTGGCGTAGGATATAGTTTCTTTCGTTATGTACTTAAGAAGAAATACTTACGTATGATAGACAATGCCAACCGTGAAGCTGATGTTATAAAAGAAAAGAAACTTCTTGAGGTTAAAGAGAAATTCTTAAATAAAAAGGCAGAACTCGAAAAAGAGGTGCAACAACGCAATCAACGCATCTTGCAGGTTGAAAACAAACTTAAACAACGCGAGTTGGGACTAAATCAACGTCAGGAAGATTTGGGGCGCAAAAAGCAAGAACTCGACAATGCTCACAACCGCTTGAACAACCAGCAACAAGCTCTTAATAAAAAAGAAGAAGAACTTGAAAAACTGCAATTAAAAGAGCGCGAAAAGCTTGAGGAGTTGAGTGGATTGTCGGCAGAAGAGGCTAAAAAACGTCTCGTTGATTCGCTAAAAGACGAGGCACGAAGCAATGCGCAGAGTTACATCAACGACATTATGGACGATGCTAAACTCACAGCCAACAAAGAGGCAAAACGCATTGTTATCCAAACAATCCAACGTGTGGCTACTGAAACTGCTATTGAGAATAGCGTAACTGTGTTCCATATTGACAACGACGAGGTAAAAGGCCGTATCATAGGTCGTGAAGGCCGCAACATACGTGCACTCGAGGCTGCTACTGGAGTAGAAATCGTGGTAGACGATACACCCGAGGCAATTGTTATTAGTGCTTTCGACCCCGTTCGTCGTGAGATATGCCGTTTGGCTTTGCACCAACTGATAGCAGACGGACGTATTCACCCAGCACGTATCGAAGAGGTGGTTGCTAAGGTTAAAAAGCAAGTTGAAGACGAGGTTATTGAAACCGGTAAACGTACTGCTATTGACTTGGGTATACATGGTTTGCACCCCGAACTTGTGCGCATCATTGGTAAGATGAAATATCGTTCGTCGTACGGACAAAACCTCTTGCAACATGCACGCGAAACCGCAAATCTTTGTGCTGTAATGGCTGCCGAATTAGGACTTAATCCTAAAAAAGCAAAACGTGCAGGTTTGCTTCATGATATAGGCAAAGTGCCCGATGAAGAGAGCGAATTACCACACGCACTCTATGGTGCAAAGCTTGCCGAGAAGTATAAAGAAAAGCCCGAAATTGTAAATGCAATCGGTGCTCACCACGACGAAATGGAGATGACCACCTTGTTGGCTCCTATTGTTCAAGTGTGCGATGCCATAAGCGGAGCACGCCCTGGTGCACGTCGTGAAATTGTTGAAGCCTACATCAAACGTTTGAACGACCTTGAACAAATAGCTTCGAGCTACGATGGTGTTACAAAAACGTATGCCATTCAAGCTGGTCGCGAATTGCGCGTAATTGTTGGCGCAGACAAGATTGACGATAAGCAAATTGAAACTTTAAGTTCAGACATTGCACGTCGTATTCAAGACGAAATGACTTACCCTGGACAAGTGAAAATCACCGTAATACGTGAAACGCGTTCGGTAAGTTACGCTAAATAAAACATCGCTTTTTAATAAAAAATAGTGCAATTGCATGATTTTGCATCAACACTCCTTAAGCTGAGAGAGATGATGTTTATTTATGCTATTGCACTATTTTTCTTTCATCCTAATATTTGCTTTTTATAAAGATGAAAACATCCAAACACAGTCCTTGGACATGGATACCAACTTTATATACCGCCGAGGGTATTCCTTATGTTATCGTAATGTCTGTTGCAACGGTTATGTACGAACGTATGGGGCTTACAAATGCACAGATAGCACTTTATACCTCATGGCTTTATCTTCCGTGGGTAATTAAGCCTTTTTGGAGTCCTGTGGTTGATTTGCTCCGAACCAAACGATGGTGGATAGTCGTTATGCAACTATTTATAGGTGCAGCCTTAGGCGGCTTGGCCTTTAGCATGCAGTTGCCCTCGTTCTTACAATGCTCCTTGTGTATGTTATGGCTAATGGCTTTTAGCAGTGCAACACACGATATTGCAGCCGATGGCTTTTATATGTTAGCACTCACACCGCAAGAACAAGCTTTCTTTGTGGGCATACGTTCCACCTTTTACCGCATAGCCAGCATAGTGGGGCAGGGACTGCTCATTATGTTTGCAGGCGTATTAGAGTCGCGCTTCAGGCCGTCGCAAGCGTGGAGTATAACTTTTGCTATAACGGCAGTTGTATTCCTACTATTGTTTTTGTATCATGCCAAAATGCTACCGCAAACAAAGAACGATTGTGCTCATAATCAAGTGGATTGGCATAGCGTGACAGCAGAATTTTTAGACACCTTTGTTAGTTTCTTCCGAAAGCCTCAAATAGCCATAGCTCTATCCTTTATTCTCTTGTATCGATTGCCCGAGGCTTTGTTGGTTAAGATAGCTCCGCTCTTCATGCTCGACAACCCTACTAAGGGGGGATTGGCCTTAACCACTGGCGAATTGGGTTTGGTGCAGGGCACAGTTGGCGTAATAGGCCTTACTTTAGGGGGCATCATTGGTGGTATTGCAGCAGAGCATGGTGGACTGAAGCGCTGGTTATGGCCCATGGTACTGAGCATCACATTGCCCGATGCTGTATACATTGTTTTAGCATACTTTCAACCCGAAACGCTCTTTTGGATAAATGCTTGTGTGTTTGTAGAACAATTTGGCTATGGCTTTGGTTTTACTGCTTACATGCTTTATCTTATATATTTTTCGCGCGGTGAATCCTCTACAGCACACTATGCCTTTTGCACAGGTTTCATGGCTTTAGGCATGATGTTACCAGGCATGATTGCAGGCTATTTGCAAGAGCTGGTGGGCTATCTTAATTTCTTTATTATAGCCATGACTTTATGTCTTATAACGTTTGTTGTTGCAAGCCTTATAAAGATTGACAAAGACTTTGATGCCGATGAAACAGATTATGATGATGCTGAAGACGACGTTATTTTATAATAAGTAGGTATTCAAAATTAATTCATATAATTATGTCCTACATAATTGATATACCTTCTTAGCACATTGTTTTCGCCAGAAACACATGCATATCGGTCGCGTAGCCCGCTACGCTCCCTCTTCAGCCTATACTTCTGACAAAAACATGCACTAATTCATATCAATTAATTTTGAACACCTACTTAACAAGTGATACTTTTGATTATATGCAAGATGCATTTGCAACAAATATACTCAAATGAACTGGCAAATCCATTAAAACGAGTTATGCAATATGTTAATCTCGTTTTAATGGATTTGTTGTATTTTCTTTTTTCGCCTTCTAAAGCGTATAGGCTTTATGGTTAATAAAAAAAACGAGAAAGGCATATCACCTTTCTCGTTTATGCAAAACTTATGGAAAGTTTTATTTTGCTTTTTCTACGATAGCTTTGAAAGCTTGTGGATTATTAACAGCGAGGTCTGCAAGCACCTTACGGTTGATTTCGATACCAGCCTTGTGAAGTCCACCCATCAATTGTGAGTAAGAAAGACCTTCAAGACGAGCTGCTGCATTGATACGTTGAATCCACAATGCGCGGAAGTTGCGCTTCTTGTTACGACGATCGCGGAATGCATAAGTTAGACCCTTTTCCCATGTGTTTTTGGCAACGGTCCAAACGTTTTTGCGTGCACCATAATAACCGCGAGTGAGTTTTAGAATTCTCTTACGCTTAGCTCTTGAAGCTACGTGATTTACTGATCTTGGCATTTTGTTTTTACATTTTGGAAGTTAGCGTCGGCTATTTTGTATTGTTTAAGTAGTCGATCTTTGAAGCTAAACATCCGGTTAGACTTTAATGTGAAAGATTAAAATGTTTCTTGCTGTTGCTACAGCTAACACATTTCTACAAAGAAAGTGTGATTAACGGAGGCAAAGGAGTTCGCGAACTTGACGAAGGTTTGCACCATCAACGATAGCTACGTGGTCAAGGTTACGCTTTTGCTTCTTAGTCTTCTTTGTAAGAATGTGACTGTGGTAAGCGTGACGTCTTTTAACCTTACCTGTTCCAGTGAGAACGAAACGCTTCTTAGCACCAGAATTAGTCTTTACTTTTGGCATTTTCTTTTGTTTTTATTTATTATTAATAATAACTGCGGCTACGTGAGATACCGAACATAGCGCGCAAGTTTTTTATGCTTATTTTAAAAGTCCTCGCCTTCAACAAATGGACCTGTGTATTCCTTCTTTGCTTTTACTTGAGGTGCTTTCTTTACGGGCTTAGGCTCTTCTGTCTCCTCAGTTGTAGCTTTAGGTTCGGCCTTTTTAGGGGCTGCAGTTTTCTTAGGAGCAATAAAGAGTATCATTCTCTTACCCTCGAGCACAGGCATTTGTTCAACCTTTCCATATTCTTCAAGGTCGTTGGCAAAACGGAGCAAAAGCACTTCGCCTTGGTCTTTAAACAAGATAGAACGTCCGCGGAAAAACACGTAGGCTTTAACCTTATTGCCCTCTTGCAAAAATTCCATAGCATGCTTAAGCTTAAAGTTGTAGTCATGCTCATCTGTTTGCGGTCCGAAGCGTATTTCCTTTACTTCAATCTTAACCTGCTTTGCCTTTAATTCCTTTTGACGTTTTTTCTGTTGGTACAGAAACTTTGAATAGTTAATTAAACGACACACAGGTGGTGCTGCATTTGGCGAAATCTCAACAAGGTCTACTCCCTTTTGTTGAGCAAGCTGTATAGCCTGTCGAGTAGGCATTACTTCTGATTCTATATCATCACCAACGATGCGTACTTCGCGACAGCGAATTTGCTCGTTTACACGATATTGTGATTTGTTTTGATCACGACGATTTTTCTGTGGTGCTGGCATTAATTAGCTATTAGTTTATACTTATAATCGTAATGAATAGTAGGTTTTGTTTGTTCTATTTAGCGAACTATATCCTATTGCATTTCTATACGATTTTCGTTCTTTTTCTTTATTTTCGGCTGCAAATTTACCTTTTCTTTTTTGATAAACAAAATAGATAAAATAAAAATTAGTGTTCTTGATATTTTATTGCATTAAAGTGTGGCATTTTTTACATAAAAAAGGCTGAAAAGGGGGTGGCGAAAGTGCATAAGCTATGTGTTTATCTGTTATGCTAAAATTTTACAACGACCTATAAAAAGCAAGAGTGGTTCTAAATAATGCGTATTTAGAACCACTCTTAGTATTGTTTAGAAGTCCGAAAAGATTAGTAATCTTTTGTCATTTCTTTTACTTCTTCAGTAACTTTCTTTGCAAATTCTTCTACCGACATCGTGCCTTGGTCTCCTTCGCCTTGTTTGCGCACAGCCACGGTGTTAGAGGCAGCTTCTTTTTCGCCAACAACAAGTAGGTAAGGGATGTGCTTCATCTCGTTGTCGCGTATTTTACGACCAATCTTTTCAGAACGATCGTCTACAAATGCACGAACATCCGAAAGCTCTAATTGCTTGCGAACCTCTTGTGCATAGTCGTTGAACTTGTCTGAGATTGGTAGAATTGCTACTTGGTCTGGAGTTAGCCACAATGGGAAGCGACCTGCTGTATGCTCAATAAGTACTGCAACGAAACGTTCAAGCGAACCAAATGGTGCGCGGTGAATCATTACAGGACGATGCTTTTGGTTGTCGGCACCTGTATACTCCAATTGGAAACGTTCTGGCAGGTTGTAGTCTACTTGAATAGTTCCTAATTGCCAACGACGACCGAGTGCATCTTTCACCATAAAGTCGAGCTTAGGGCCATAGAATGCTGCTTCGCCATATTCGATGTGCGCCTTCAATCCTTTTTCCTCACATGCTTCAATGATGGCCGATTCTGCACGTTCCCAATTCTCTTCAGAACCAATGTATTTTTCGCGGTGAACCTTGTCACGAAGTGAAATCTGTGCTTCAAACTTATCAAAGTTTAGGGCACGGAATATAATCATGATAATGTCCATTACGCGTAAGAATTCACCCTTAACTTGGTCGGGGGCGCAGAAGATGTGGGCATCGTCTTGAGTAAAGCCACGAACACGAGTAAGTCCATGCAACTCACCGCTTTGTTCGTAACGATAAACTGTGCCGAACTCTGCTATACGCAAAGGTAGGTCTTTATATGAACGAGGCTTCCATGCGTAGATTGCGCAGTGGTGAGGGCAGTTCATTGGCTTAAGCATGTATTCTTCGCCTTCTTCGGGAGTATGGATTGGTTGGAATGAGTCCTTACCATACTTAGCATAGTGTCCAGAGGTTACATAGAGATTTTTTGAACCAATATGTGGAGTCATAACTTGAAGATAGCCGTAGCGCTTTTGAATTTTCTTTAAGAATGCTTCAAGTTGCAAGCGCAATGTAGTGCCTTTAGGCAACCAAATGGGAAGGCCCTTACCTACTAAATCAGAGAAGGTAAACAATTCCATCTCACGACCAATCTTGCGGTGGTCACGACGTTTAGCTTCTTCTAACATCTGTAAGTATTCATCAAGCATTTTCTTCTTAGGGAAGCTGATGCCATATACGCGTGTCATCATTGGACGCTTTTCGTCGCCACGCCAATATGCAGAACTTACAGCTGTTACTTTAACTGCCTTAATAGGTGCTGTGCTCAACAAGTGAGGACCACGGCAAAGGTCGGTATAGTTGCCTTGTGTGTAGATGGTGATGTTGCCATCTTCAAGGTCGTTGATCAACTCGTTCTTATAGGTTTGGCCTTTTTCGGTAAATAACTTCAAAGCATCAGCTTTTGAAATTTCTTTACGTACAAGGGCCTCTTTCTTCTGAACGAGTTCTTGCATCTTCTTTTCTATTTTAGGAAAGTCAGCATCGCTTATTGCAACACCCTCTGGTGGCATTACGTCATAGTAGAAACCATTTTCTATTGCTGGACCTATGCCAAATTGCATGCCTGGCCATAGTTCTTGCATAGCTTCAGCCATTAAGTGAGCTGATGTGTGCCAAAAAGCATGTTTACCTTCTTCGTCGTCCCATTTATAGAGAGTGATAGTGGCATCTGTTGTAATGGGGCGATTTAATTCAACTATTTCGCCATTCACGCCGCATGCAAGCACATCTTGAGCTAAGCGCGAAGATATGCTTTCTGCTATTTGCAGACCAGTTACGCCTTTTTCGTATTCGCGTACTGAACCATCTGGAAATGTTATTTTTACCATAACAATCTTGTGTTATAATTTTTTAAGTGCCGCAAAGTTACTGCAAACCTTTATAAGTGCAAAACGAAAAGACAAAAGTTTTTACTGCTTTTTTATATTATGCCTTCTTCATTATGGCTATTGGATAATAAGTAGGTATTAAAAATTATGAACGCCTATTTAGCTATTTGACATTATAAAAATGAATGGATTGTAGAAATTTTACTACGTGGGCTTCGTATGCACTTGGATATTTGAGGTAGCTGCGTGCATGCTCTGCATTTGGTGCAAGCCACAGCGCTTTTGTGCCTTGCTTGGCTTTATATAGGGGGAATACCATGTGGGTTGGTACAAATTTGTCGGCTGTTCCATGAATAAAAAGCATGGGTTTTTTACATTTTCTTACTTGACTTAGAGCCGAAGCTTCAGAGAAACTCCATCCATAGCGCCATTTGCTTATTTGAGATGCCAAAGGTATTAATGGCCAGCGAGGAAGGCCGAAACGCTCTTTTAGTTCTTTCTCAAATTGCTCTTCAACGCTTGTATATCCACAATCTTCTATATATGCTTTTACGTTGGGCGATACATCGTCATCACCAGACATCATCATGGTTGTTGCAGCTCCCATAGATATGCCATGTACAACAACTTTTACTGAATCGCCAAATAGTTTGTTACATAAAACAGCCCATTGCTTAATGTCGTTTCTATCCAACCATCCCATTTGGAAATGGTCACCATCAGATTGTCCTGCATTTTGTAAGTCGGGTAATAATATATTCATTTTTAAATTGCGATTATACATTCTGCCTAATGGCATCATGCGTATTCCGCAGTCGGTATAGCCATGTACTAATAGAGCGGTAGCGTGAGTTTTTGATGGTGCGTATGCATACCAAGCGTGTAGTTTTACTCCCTCTTTGTTTATGATGATAGTATCATGGAGTGCATGGTTTGCTATGAGCGAATCGTGCCATGCTTTCATATTGGGATAGGTGCTATATATGTCGTTCCATGCCAGTTGCTCTTTACGAGCTCTGTCTTCAGGCTTCAGAGCATAGTTTACTAAATACCATGCACCACCTAAAAACATGCATATAGTGAGTGCTATAAAAGCTAAAAGAACGTAGAAGCTTATTCTTATCCGATGAGTAATCTTAATCATATTGTGTGGATTTTTCTTATAAAGTGAATGATATTGTAAGTTGGTATGGTAGCATAGGGTTTATAATATTTGCTTAGAATGCAATATGGAATAGAAAGGAAACGGCACGTTTCTCAACGTGCCGTTTAATGTTTTTAATAGGTATTAGTTCTTTAAGATAAAAAGATTGTGTTTAGGATAACACTGCAAATGTAGTTTGTTCTTTTTACTTTACCAAGGATTTAGTAAACTTTTTAAACATTTCTTTTGCTTTTTGTAAAAATGATACTTCTAACAAGCTGATTGCTATTGCCGAAATATAAATTTTATATTTTGCTTAATGATTGATAATCATAGCATAATATGCTAAAAATGTAGAGTAATGGTAAATTATAACGTTTAATTGCGTAAAAATATATACCATTCTTATTATGTTTGCATAATCTTACATGTTGGATACTAATGATAAAGATGGGTGGAATACTGTGCAATGCTTGTTAAGATGGACAGGGGAAGGAGAAATAGTTAATGAAGATTGCAAGCAGAACGGAATCCAATTTAAAATCAAAACAAAATATTTTGGTGTGTACAAGATGATATAGTACCTTTGCCATCATAATGATAAACGAACAATATCCATCCAAATTATTAGAGCATGCGGTGCAAGAACTTTCTCGGCTGCCAGGGGTAGGGAGAAAAACAGCACTGCGTTTTGCATTATATTTGCTTAAACAAGATAAACAAATTGTTGAAGAGTTTAGTAAAAGTTTAACGACTTTACGCAATGATGTTAAACATTGCAAGGTGTGTCATAACATATCGGATACCGATATTTGTGATATCTGTAGTAATCCGCAGCGTGATAAAACAACGATATGTGTTGTCGAAAATATTCATAGTGTGATGTCGATAGAGAATACGAATCAGTATCATGGACTATATCATGTGTTAGGAGGTGTAATATCTCCTATGGATGGTGTGGGACCATCGGATATTGAATTGGAATCTTTATTTAAACGTGTACAAAATGAAGATATAAAAGAAATAATATTGGCCCTTAACCCAACGATGGAGGGGGATACAACTAATTTTTATATTTCAAGAAAGTTGGCAGACTTAAACGTAAAGCTCTCAGTGCTTGCGCGTGGCGTTAGTGTTGGCGATGACCTTGAGTATACGGATGAGGTTACGTTAGGTCGCTCTATTTTAGGACGTACACCACTGAAATAATTTACTTAACACTTATATAACTTTATGAAAGAAAATAACGATAGAACAGTGTGTAATATGAAAGTACCTCGTGGTATATACTTTGCTTTTTTGGGGGTAGTGCTTATATTTGCATCCCTCTCAGAACTGGATGTGTTGCCAACTGCTTATCTTGCTTTAAATGCGCAATCGGCATACGCTATGAATATGTTATGCGTGTTGCTTACCCTTGGAGGAACTTTTGTATCATTACGTTTGTTTGCAATGAATAAGGTAAAACAAAATATAAAAAAAAATCATAGTTGTATCATTGAATGGAACATTATTAGAACTCTTATTTTGGGTGTATGCATGATAATTAATATCATGGCATATTATGCTTTATGTAATGATACAACTCCGCTATACTGTTTTTTAATTGCAATAACGGGATTCGTTTTTTGTTGGCCTAAAATGGATGAAGTTGCAAGTAAATAGAATTTTAATGCAGTAAAACAAAGCACTCGCTTTTGCACAAAACCAATAAAACATAATGCACCAAAATATATTATCGTTAAGAGCATTAGAGCCAGAGGATTTAACTTTACTCTATACCATAGAGAACGATCCTGAGATGTGGGATTCATCAAGTGCCAATGGGCCTTACTCTAAGTATGCGCTTAAACAATATATAGCTTCTTCTGCTACGATATATGAGTCTGGCGAACAGCGTTTTGTTATTGAGATGTCGTTGGCAGAAGAGGATGCAAAAATTCCAATAGGGGTTATTGACCTAACTAATTATGCTCCGTTAGATTCGCGTGCAGAAGTTGGTGTGGCATTGCTAAAAGAGTATAGAGGGAAAGGATATGGACAACAGGCTCTAACGCTTATAGAGCAGTATGCAACAAGGTGGTTACGTATGCACACTTTGTATGCTCAAGTACTTGTTAGCAATACGTACTCATGCAAACTTTTTGAAAGAATGGGGTATATAAATATAGCTAAATTACCAAGTTGGCACTATGCAAATGGCAAATATGAAGATATTTTTATATTTATGAAAACTTTTTCTTCTTAAATGTTTGGCAGTTTAAAATAAAGTTGTACCTTTGCAATCGCAATTCAGAACAAGATGTTATAATCTTTCGGTTTTGAATGGTGTGTTAGTTCAGCTGGTTAGAATACATGCCTGTCACGCATGGGGTCACGGGTTCGAGTCCCGTACACACCGCAACATTCACTTATTGGTACCCTGACCGAGTGGCTAGGTAGCGGTCTGCAAAACCGTGTACAGCAGTTCGAATCTGCTGGGTACCTCATGTAAGAGCAATGAATATAAACCATATTCTTTGCTCTTTTTATTTGTGGCTTGTTGTAAGAAGATGTAAAGAGTGGAGAAGGAAGGAGAAAGTATGAGAGCATTATAATATTACACTGTGATATGGCAATACTATAATGCTCTTATATAATTTATAATTGAATGGTATATAAACAAAAAAATCAAACAATATCTCTTTTTGTATTGTGACTCCTATAGGATTCAAACCTATAACCTTTTGATCCGTAGTCAAATGCTC
>ERZ808240.2268-NODE-2268-length-21547-cov-4.354504_pt1 | contig 21547 bp, 20 predicted proteins | sample MGYA00521084_ERZ808240 | MGnify/ENA primary metagenome ERZ808240 (study PRJEB31516, sample SAMN03275571) | gut metagenome | biome: mammalia-associated habitat; material: feces | host: Papio cynocephalus | place: Kenya | collected 2012-08-06 ...
CCGTCACCCTGGCTTTGCAGTTCGGCTTCAAGCGCGGCATCTTCTCCAACGAATCGGGCATGGGCTCGGCTCCGTTGGTCGCCTCTTCGGCCACCACGAAGAACCCCGCTCGCCAGGCTTTGGTTTCCATGACCGGCACCTTCTGGGACACGGTCGTCGTCTGCCTGATCACCGGCCTTATGCTGATGACCACGCTTCTGGCCAACCCCGAGCTCTCCACCGCAATCGCCGACGGCACGATCTCTTCGGGTGCCGGCCTCGCAACTGCCGCTTTCGAGAAGATTCCCGTCTTCGGTCCGTTGGTGCTGCTCGTGGGCCTTATCACCTTCACCTACTCCACCATCCTCGGTTGGAGTCAGTACGGCAACCGTGCCATCAGCTACTTGCTGGGCAAGAAGGCCGTCCTTCCGTACTACATCGTGTTTCTGCTGTTCGTGTTCTGGGGCTGCATGATGGTCGGCGACGCCGCCGGCAGCACGGTGGTCTCGAACCTCAGCTCGGTTGTGTGGAACTTCGCCGACGTGATGAACGCCCTTATGGCCATCCCGAACTGCATCGCGGTTTTGGGCCTGTCTGCGATCATCGCCCGTGAAACCAAGCACTACGTCTACGACGGCAACCTCGAAGAGGTGGACACCACCGAGATTCCCCAGTACGACGAGAAATAACCCTTCTGCGACGCAGCCATGCATGACGGGAGGGGGTGTGAAAGCCCCCTCCTTTTTATTTTGAGCAACCTGCCAGCGGGGCGGGGCGGCCGAAACGGGACTCCCCGAGAGCTGCAAGCCCCGCGATTTCCAATGCGACCATCGAAAGGAAGCGCAAGGCACATGGAAAACCTCGGCTATTACAACGGAAAGTTCGGCCCCATCGAAGAGATGGCCATTCCCATGAACGACCGCGTGTGCTGGTTCGGCGACGGCGTGTACGACGCCGGCCCGGCGCGCAACTACAACATCTTCGCGCTCGACGACCATCTCGATCGCTTTTACAACAGTGCGCGCCTGACGGGCATTCAAATTCCCATGCCGCGCGAGGAGCTGGCCGAACTGCTGCGCGACCTGGTGAAAAAGGTCGAGGCACCCGAGCATTTCGTGTATTACCAGTGCACGCGCGGCACCGCTCCCCGAAAGCACGACTACGTCGAGGCCCCGGGCAACTTGTGGGTTACCATCACGCCGCAGACCATGCCCGACGGCACGAAGCGCATCAAGCTGCGCAGCGAGCCCGACACGCGCTTCTACCACTGCAACATCAAGACGCTGAACCTGATGCCCGCGGTGATGAGCTCGCAGGCGGCCAAGCGCGAAGGCGTGTTCGAAACGGTGTATTACCGCGAGAACATGGGCAACCGCGTGACGGAGTGCGCGCACAGCAACGTGTCGATGATTCTGAACGACGAGCTGTGGACCGCGCCGCTTGACGAGCTCATTTTGCCGGGCATCGCGCGCAAGCACCTGATCGCGGCGGCGAAGCGGCTGGGCATCGGCGTGCACGAAGAGCCGTTCGACTTGGACACGCTGCGCGGCGCGCAAGAAATCATCGTCACCAGCTCGTCGAACTTGTGCCTGTTCGCCGAGGAATTCGAGGGCAAGCCGGCAGGCGGCGGGTCGCCCGAAGTGGCCGAAGCGCTGCGCGCCGAAGTGAACCGCGAGTTCACCGAGGCGACGGCAATCTAAGATTTTGCAGGTGGGTTATGCAAGCGATTGAAGATATCATTCTGCGCCATTCGGCGCGCGGCATGACGCGTTTGGCACCTGAGCTGCCATGCGATTGGTGCGCGGCCGCCGCGCGCGAAATCGTGTCGTGGAAGCGCGGCACGGTGGCGCTGCTCACGGGCTTCGATGTGGGCGGGGCGCCGGAAACTGATGGGCCCACGGGCACGTATGTGGTGGCGAAGGCGCTTGCCGAGCTGGGATTTTCTCCGATTATTGTTTCCGAGCATTCCACATGCGCGTACTTTTCCGAGCTTGGCATGCGCACGTGCGAGGTATCGCCCGGCTGCGACGCGGATTTCATGGGGCTTCTGCTCGATACGCTGGCGCCGGTGGGCATCGTGTCGATCGAGCGGTGCGGGCGCGACGCGCGTGGAAGGTATTGCAACATGCGCGGCGTCGACATAACGCCGCGCACCTCGCCGGTCGACGAGCTCGTGATTCAGGCGGCGGCGCGCGGCATTCCCACGGTGGGCGTGGGCGATGGCGGAAACGAGATCGGCATGGGCAACGTCGCGGGCGCCATCAAACAGCGCCTCACGCTCGAGCCGTGCGCGGTGCAGGTGAATTGCCTGGTCATCGCCACGGTGTCGAACTGGGGCGCCTATGGCATCGTGCGCGCCATGGACAAATGCACGGGCCGCGCGCTGCTGCCTGGGTTCAAGTGCATGAGCGATTTCTACCGCTTCATCGTGGAACGCGGCAGCGTGGACGGCACCACGGGCCGCTGCGAGCTGTCGGTCGACGGCTTCGGCTTGGAAGTGGAGCGCGAAATCGTCGAAGCGCTGTTATGCGCGTAGCTGCGACGAGGAAACGGGCTTCCGAACCGTCGAAATGGCAGGAATCGCCGCGGCGGGGTAGTCGCATGAGGGCCAAGGTTGAAAAATAATCGCGATGCGCACGTTTCCTTCTCGATGAAGGTTGCTGCTGCCCATTCCTGCTCTTCTACTCGATTGGTGAGGCTTCTTTCGAGCCCTGCCTAATACCCCATGGCGACGATTCTTGCTAAAAAGCGGTGTTTCCCGAGGATTTTCGAAGAAGGTCGCGCTTGCGGGTTACTTCTTCCTCACCTGGCAGATGTTGGTGTGCTGCGGGTTGCCTTTGGCGAGCGGCGACGGGCGGTATGTGGCAAGCGTGTTGATGTTTCCGCCGACGTCGACCTCGCGGCCGTCTTCAATGCGCGCGTTGTACCAGGCGCCCTGCGAAATTGCCGCGGTCCCTTCGACGATGCCGCTTGTGAGCTTCGCCGGCAGGCGCAGCGCGCCCCGGTCGTTTTCCACGAGCACCTCGTCGCCATCGGCGATGCCCCGCTCGGCCGCATCGCGTTCGTTCAGGTATATCACCTGGGGAAACATCGATTTCAGTTTCTCGTCGAAGCCCCAGCTCGAATGGATGCGCGCCCGCCCGTGGAAGCCCGTCAGCCGCAAGGGCCGCTCTGCGTTGGGAATGCCCGCGTCCGTCCACTCGGGGATGAAGACGGGTATGGGCGCAAGCGTGTCAAGACAGGCCAGCGTGTCGCCTTCGCGCAGCCGCCAGCCGGCCGTGTCGTGCAGAAGCTGCTCGCTGAACAGCTCAATCTTGCCTGATGCGGTGGCAAGCGGGTGCTTCGCGGGCGATTCGCGGAATGCCTCAAGCGCGATGCGCGGACCGCGCCATACGCTCACGATGCCGGCGTGCTCGGCCTGCTCGTATTCCGGCAGTCCAAGTTCGGGCTGGCTTTCGCGCGTCTCGTCGTACAGCGCGCGAATCCATTCGCCCTCGGTTCGGCCCAAGGTGAATTCCTGCTCCACGCCGAGGCGCGCGGCCATCAGGCGCGCCATCTCGTAGGCGCTTTTCTGTTCGTCGCGGGGCGTGGGCACAGGCCGGCCCGTGACGATATGGCCCCAATCCGCGCCGCCCGAGGTCTGCGATTGCTGTTCGAACCGCAGCAAGTCGGGGAAAATGACGTCGGCATATTTCAGCGAATCGGTCATCACGGTATCGATGCCCAAAATGAATTCGCATGCGGTTTCGTCGGCCAACACCTCGTGGGAATGTCGCACGTCGGAGTGCTGGTTGGTCAGGCTGTTGCCCGCGTAGTTGATGAGATATTTGATGCCGTGCCGCAAGCGGGCCGCGCCCCGGACGCCGGCGTTTTCGGCGGTCATCGCTTCGCCGTGCTCGACGGCGTGAATGGTCTCGAACACGGGGATGCTCGCGGCGACGGGGTTGCGCCCTTCGGGAAGCGAGCTCGAAAGCACGCGGTGGTGCCACGGGTACAGGCCGTTCGACGTGCCCTCCAGGCCGACCTGGCCCACCAGGCATGGCAGCGCCATGGCAGCCCATGCGCTCCATTCGCCGTTGCTTCGCCGCTGCGGCCCCCAGCCCGACAGCACGTGCAGGCGTCGCGCGCTTGCTATATGGCGCGCAAGTGAGCGAATGCGCTCGGCGGGGATGCCGCAGATGCCTTCGGCCCATTCGGGCGTTTTCTCGATGCAATCGTAGCCTTCGCCCATCACATAGTCGCGATACGACATATGCCTGCCGCGATAGGCCGCAGGCATGGTCTCCTCGTCGAATCCGACGCAATATTCATGTAGAAAGCCCAGGTCAATGGCGTTATTGCGAATCAACTCATGCGCGATGGCCGCCACAAGCGCCGCGTCAGTTCCTGGCGTTATGGGCAGCCATTCGGCGTTGCCCATCACCGATTCGCTTTTGCGGGGGTCAATGACCACCACGCGCGTGCCCGCCTGCTTCACGAGGCGCCGCCATTGCGCGCCGACGTTCGCGCCGCCGTCGTTGGCAACCACGGGGTTCGCTCCGAACGCAATCGCCAGATCGGCCGAGAACGCCTGCGAAAACGAGCTGCCGTCGTCGGGCTCCATGCCGTAGCAATAATGGGCCGCCCACGTCGCCTGCGCGCACGAATAATCGTTGTAGCGCGACAGGTAGCCGCCCAGGCAGTTCATCAGCCGGTTGAAGGGGCGGGCCGTGGTGCAGTTCGCGTTGGTGCCATAAGCGATGAATACGGCTTCGTTTCCGAAGCGGTCGATGACGCTGCGCAGCTTGTCGCATGCGATCTCGATCGCCTCGTCCCACGAAATGCGCTCGTAGAGGCCCGACCCACGCGGACCCGTGCGTTTGAGCGGCCATTTCAGGCGCAGCGGGCTCTCGGCCCAAGCGAGCATGCGCCGCCCGCGCACGCACGCTTGCGGCAGAGGCGCGCCGTCGGGCGTTTCGGCCGCGCACGAGTCAACGCATGCGGCTCGGCCGTTTTCGATGGTGAACCGCAAGGCGCATCGCCCGCCGCAATTCGCGGCGCAATGGTTCCAAATGGTTTGTTCGGCGGCAATGGCGTTTCCATGGGGCATCCTTGGTGCTGGCTCGGGCAATGCGGGGCCCATTGTACGATTTCGCCGCGCACGTCCGCATTCGACGCGCCATATTTCGAGAAATTCAACTTTTCTTGCCGGCTTGGCAAGCGGGATGCAAGGCATTTCGCGCAGCCGGGAAGGGGCGTTGCTTGCGGGCATGCCGATTCCCGTAATCGGCATGCCATTTCGCCGCGCGTTCTTTCGGCCTTAGAGGTTGTCCGATTGGATTTCGCTCGCGACGCGCTTGCATATGGCGACGAAATCGGCGACCTTTTCACGCGCGGGGTGCTTGCGATACATGACATAAATCGGGTAGCGGGCGTTCCCGTCGCCGATAAGGCGCCCTTCGAGCTTCGCGGCCACGTTGCGGTCGAGCATGTTCGCGGCATTGCCGAAAACGATCTCATCGTCTTTCAAGATGAAGCCGACGATGTCGAAGTCGGTGAAATCGCGATAGCGGCATTTGGGTTTGACTCCGTTGCGGCTGAATGCGTCTATGGCTCCTTCGAAAAGGGTTTGAAGTTTAGCATTCGACGAGCAAAGCAAGTATTGCCCGGCTAGGTCTTCGAACTGAAGGACCTCTTTTTTCCCGAGAGGATTGTTCTTGCTGAAAAACACCGCCAAGGGCAATTCGGCAATTTTTTCGCATACGCAATCGGGTGGCTCGACGTCTGAGCGTCGGAATACGATTCCGACATCTGCCACGCCCGCTGCGATGGACTGCTCTATCGACGAGAGCTCATCGTGGATGAAATAGGGTTCGACGACGTCGGGGAACCGCCCCATGAATTCGGGAACGGCCCGATAGAATATGTCTCCCCAAATGCTGTTGCCGGAAAACGGCATATTGAGCCTGATTCCCTCAGATGATTTGCGGGCGATCGCGCCGCATCGCTCGACCAACCCGTCGTATTGCGACAGGATCTCTTCGCATCCCAAAAGATAATGCCGGCCCTGGGCGGTAAGTCCCATCGGATTGCGCTCGAGCAGGCGGAACCCGAGCTCTTGCTCGAGCGACGCGATATGGCGCGTGAGCGTTGGCTGGGAGATGTGCAGTTGGTCGGCGGCGGTATTGAAGTTCAGCGTTTTTGCGAGAACCTGGAATTCGCGCACATTCTCAAACATGGTCTCGTCCCCCTCTACTATCCGGGCGGCCTTTCCCCTCGGCCTCCGAATGCCCCGTCATCATACCCCTTCCTCGTGATTCTTTGGGCTTCATGCGTGATTCGGGAGGCTTCGCTTCATGGCTCGAATCGCGTATTCGCGAGGTGAATCGGCGATTTGGAATACGAAAGGCCGTGCCACACGTTGAACGTTACGTTTCAGCAACGTGGCTGTTTAATGGGGTCAAAGCCCAAGAAATGGGAAAGAAATAGGGGATCAACAGGGGGTTGAAATGAACGAGAACATGGCTATGCTCGGCCGCCGCAGCTTCTTGCTGGGCATGGGCGTCATGGGCGCGGGCATCGCCGGCGTTGGCATGGTGGGCTGTTCGCCGAAATCGAAGGAAAGCGATCATGCCTCGGACGACGCCAAAACCGCGGAGCCCGACGAAATCACCGCCGACACTGTCAACATCATAAACACGCGCGACCTTATGACGCTCGACGAGCTCAACGCCAAGCGCAAGCAGCTGGTGGATTCGAAGACCGACGACTATGTGAAAGCCGACGGGACCGTTATTCCCAACGTGTACGTGAAGTTGCAGGCCCTGCTGAACACGTACGGAAACGGCGTGGGTTCCGAAATCCACGACAACAGCTTCAACGAGGTTATGTACCTGTTCAAGCCCGAAGAGGCACAGGCGTATCTCGAGATGCCCATGGGCGTGATGTTCACCGCAAAGCAATTCGCCGATGCGTCGGGACGCGCCGAGCAAGATTGCACGGCGCTGTGCGACGAACTGGCGTCGCGCGGCCTGCTGTTCCGCACGGTGTCGAACGGCGAGGCCCAATACCATCAGCTCGCCGAGGCTCATGGCATTTGGGAATACAACCTGAACAATTACGAAAAGAACAACGGCGAATACGTGCAAATCCATTGGAGCCAATGGGGCACCGACATCGCGAACCAACTTTACAACGCGCGCACGAGCTTCTATACGCCGGTTCCCGTGAGCCGCGAGGTCGTCGGCGACAGCTCGATTGCCCTCGAATTCGACGATTACGAAGCCGTGATCAAGAAGTTCGACACCATCGCGGTATCGCCTTGCCAGTGCAGGCTGAGCCACAAGGCGCTTGGCAAGGAGGACCCGGGCGACCATCCTCTTGAGACGTGCATCACGCTTGGCGAAGAGGCCGAATACTATATCGCCAACGGCATCGCACGCCAAATAGACCAGCAAGAGGCCCTCGACATCGTCCACCACAGCGTCGAATGCGGCATGGTGATTCAAATCTGCAATTCGAAGAACACCGAAGTTATTTGCTCGTGCCACGGCGATTGCTGCGACATTCTGGGAAGCTATGTGACCATCGCTCAATCCGAGGACCTGAAGCCTGAAGACTTCAACGTGTTCGAGCATTTGAGCCACTACAACTTGCGCCACGACAAGGATACGTGCCTGAAGTGCGGCAAATGCGCCGAGCGATGCCCGCTGTTCGCTATCACCATGGACGAGGAAACGGGCTTCCCCACCGTGAACGGCACCTGCGTGCGCTGCGGGCAATGCGGCACCGTGTGCCCGGTAGGCGCCCGCACGCTTCATTTGGCCGATTCGATTCTCGAGTTGCCCGACGATTTGCTCGACGACTACAACACTAAGGCGAAATATCGTTTCGCCAATGGCATGGTCTATTAATAAACGACCTTCCAGCCCCTCCCATCCGGGCGTCTGCCGTGCGGCCGACGCCCGGTTTTCCCACAGAACAATCGAATAGGAGCGATCCATGCACGAAATGGCTTTGTGCCGCAACGTTGTCGATATGGTTTCGGAGGAAGCCGACAAGGTTGGAGCCGAGCGCGTGACCGGCGTGTATTTGACCGTGGGATATTCGCGAGACATCGTGGAGAGCCTTTTCGACGACGTTTTCAAATGGCTTGCCCGCGATACGAAGCTCGAGGGCGCGAACCTCTATATCACGCGCGTCCCCTTCACGGTTGAATGCCGGGAATGCGGCTACATCTATCACGTCGACGTGCACGATTCCAACACGCTTCCATGCCCGAAGTGCGGCAAGAAGCGCTACACGCTTCACAGCGGAATGGAGTTTTACATAAACGACATCGAAGTGGTAATGCCAAGCGGGTTGGCAAAGGAGCAATGATGGAAGAAAAACGAATCATCCAGGTCAAGCGCGACATCCTCTCGGCCAATGACAACAAGGCCGATGCGTTTCGCCGTTCTTTGCGCGAACGCGGAACGTTCTTCATGGACATCATGGCCTCGCCCGGCGCAGGCAAGACGACGCTGCTTTTGGCGCTTATCGAACAGTTGCGCGCGCTCGGGCAGGGAGATTTGGCGGTAATCGAGGCCGACTTGGAATCCGACGTCGACGCATTGAAAATCAAGCAGGCCAATGTGCCTTCGATCGAGTTGAACACCCGCGGCGTGTGCCATGTCGAGATGGGCATGGTCGAAGCCGCCTTCGAGCCCCTCGCATCGATGGACCTCGACTGGCTGTTCTTGGAGAATATCGGCAATTTGGTCTGTCCCGCCGAATTCGACACGGGCGCGCATTGCCGCGTCATGCTGCTCTCCGTTCCCGAGGGCTACGACAAAGTCTACAAATATCCGCCCATGTTTTCGCTCGCCGACGCGCTTATCGTCACCAAGAGCGATTACCTGCCGCTGAATCTCGATTTCAAGATGGACGCCCTGCGCGAGCAGGCTGCGGTGCTCAATCCCGACATAGATATCTTCGTCACCTCGGCTCGCACTGGGGAGGGCATTGAAGACCTCGCGCAATGGCTTATGGCCAAACGCGCCGAGACGTTGGGCTAGCGGGGCTGTCGGAAAGGAAAAAGATATGTGCACGAATGGAATGAACACCGGTCAATTCGCCACCATGATCGAGCAGATAGACGACCACATCAAGCTCGAGCGCCGTTGGGCCCACACCTTGGCGCATCGGGCGGAAGATGCCGGATATGAGACGGCCCATCGAAAGCTCCACGAAGCGCAGCGCATGCTCGATGACGTGCGCGCCATGCTCGACGAGGCGAAAGACGCCCTTGAAGAGGACGCGACGCGCGCATCGGTTTTCGACGTGAAAGTCGTGTAGGCGTCGCCTTCGCCGAAAACGCCTGATAAAGATTCGCAAAGATTGGAGCAATGATGGGTTTGCCGCAAAATGCGCGTCTCGCCGATTCGGACGCCGATTTCAAGAGATTCAATGTCGTAAGGAACCGCCCGCATCCGCGCGAAGACGCGTTGCGCACGAATGGCGACAGGGGGTCGTTCGAATGGTGGTACACCGATGCCGCCTTCGAAGATGGCACGACGGTCGTGGTGATTTTCTTCGCGAAAAACTATTTCGACGTTTCCGGGCCCGCATGGCCTACGGTCGATTTCGAAGTGACCAATAAAAATGGCGAGCGCGTCAACGTGTTCGTCCAAGGCGAGAAGGGACACGTCGTCAGCAGCGCTGACGGGGTATGCGACGTGCGTATAGAGGAGTGCTTCATCCGCTGGCAAGAAGACGGCAGCTACCTCGTTCGCTATAAAGACGACTCGATTGCCTATGACGCTGTCATGAAGCCGAAGGTGCCCATGTGGCGCCCTGGAACCGGTTATTGGCTGTATGGGGAAGGACGTCGCGAGAAGCAGTTCGGGTGGTTCGTGGCACTTCCCGAAGCGCAGGTCGACGCATCGCTTACCATGAATGGGACGACGCGCACGCTTTCGGGCGGCCACGGGTACCACGATCACAATTGGGGCAATGTGAGCCTCGAGTACGTTTTCAACCACTGGTATTGGGGTCGCGCAAAGGTAGGGGAATACAACGTCATCATCAGCGATATGATTTTGCATAAGCGCTACGGAAACAAGCGGCTCATGTCATTCATGTGCGCGAAAGGCGATGAAATCGTGTCCGACGATTCCCATATCACCAAGGCGGAGCGCAGCGGCATGCATATTCATCCCAAGACGAAAAAATTCCTCGACGACTCGGTAAAGATCATCCAGCGAGTTTCTGACGATGAGGAATATGTCATCAGCCTCGATCGCAAATACGACATCATGTATCGCAGCTTGCTCGAGGTGGTTTCGCCCATGAAGCGCAAGCTCGCGCAATTGGCGGGGATCAACCCCACCTATTTGCGCATCGGCGGCGACGTTACGCTGACGGTCAAAAAAGACGGCAATGTCGAGTCGCATACCCAAGAAGGCCTGTGGGAGCAGTATTTCACGGGCTCGAACAAATACCCGACCATTGAAGGCGTGACGTATAAGCCTATGGAGTAGGCTTTCCCGATTGATGAGCTCTACGGGGCGCCGGTCGTCTTGAAGGACCGTGATGAATGCCGTGCGTTTTGCCACACGCATCCCTAAACGCACGGCATTAATGCGCTTGAATCGAGCAACGTGTAGAAAGACTGGGCGGTTTCTGGGGAGTCGTTTCTAATTGCGGTGTTACGAATTCTAAATTCGTGTTACTATCGATTTCGCTGATTTTGTTATCTATCGCGCTGCGGGAAAGCGAGAATCTCATGTTCAAAAAGCCTAAGGCCTTCGCCGTGTTGGTGGCTGCGTTCTGTCTTGCCGCGTGCTTGGTCGTGGTTGCTGGGTGCGCGAAGTCGGATGACGCCGCCCAGGCTTCGTCGAGCGAATCTGCCACCAAGACGGTGACCGATGCATATGGACGCGTCGTCGAGGTGCCCTCGAACGTCGAGAGCGCGGCGACCGTCGGCAGCGGCGCGCGCTTTGTCGTGTACGCCGGTGGCCAGGACAAGCTTGTGGCGGTTACCGAGATGGAAACGCAGCCCGCAATGAACAGGCCCTATGCCATGGCCTACCAAGACCTTTTCGCAAATCTTCCCGCGACGAGCAATGGGAACCATCTGCTCGAGACGAATGTCAACGAAGAGCAGCTTATGGGTCTCGCGCCTGACGTGATCATCTCGAGTCGAAGCGCCGAGGAATGCGACGCCCTGCAGTCTGACACGGGCATTCCCGTTATCGGCATCACGTATCAAAACCAGCTGTTTAGCGACAACGTGTACAATTCCATCATGTGCGTCGGTGAGGCGCTCGGCACCGAAGACCACGCGCAAGGGGTCGTTTCCAAGCTGAAAGAGTGGGATGCCGACCTCAAAGCTCGCACGGCCGGAATTTCAGACGCCGAAAAGCCAACCGTATATGTGGGCGCCGTGAATTACAAGGGCGCGAAAAGCTTTACCGGCACCTATGCAAACTATGCTCCGCTCGTCGAGCTTGGGGCAAAGAACGTCGCCGACGAAACGGGCCAGAAGGCGGCAGTCGACGTCGACCTCGAGCAGATTGGCAATTGGGACCCCGACTTTATGTTCTTGAATGCCGGCAATATGGATCTTATGAAGGCCGACTACGGCAACAACGAGGCTTTCTTCGACAATCTGAAAGCTTTCAAGGACGGTCATCTTTATACGCAGCCGTTTTTCAATTTCAATGGCACCAACATCGATACGGGCATCTGCGATACGTATTTCATTGGAGCGACCATCTACCCCGACCAATTTGCGGATGTCGATTTGAGCGCGAAGTACTCCGAAATCTACACCACGCTTTTGGGCGTCGATTTCTACCAGGCTATGAAGAATGCGGGGATGGACTTCACGACGCTGTCGTTCAAGTAGGCAAAGAATCAGATGCAAGAGGACAAGATCACAACCGCGAATCCGCTTGGCGATGAGCCGGCGGCGTCAGACGCATACGCGCGCTACATCAAGCACAAGCGCTTGGCGATCGCGGTGCTCGCGGCGGTTGTTTTGGCCGTCGCCGTATTCTCGATGACCATGGGGTCGCTTCAGATTCCCGCGATCGATGTGGTGCGGGCGATCTTTGGGCAGGGCGATGCGCGCGCCGTCGCGGCCGTGCAGAACATTCGCCTGCCTCGCGTGGCCACGGCCATCGTCGCCGGCGTGGCGCTTGCGCTCGCCGGCTGCGCTTATCAGAGCGTGCTTCGAAACCCGCTCGCCTCGGCAAGCACGCTCGGCATTTCGCAAGGCGCCGCGTTCGGGGCCTCTCTTGCCATTATCGTTTTCGCGGGCGGGGCAGGCGGATCGGCGGCCTACGAGGGCATCTCGACGGCCGATCCGATATCGACGGCCCTGTGCGCATTTGCGGGCGCGATGCTCTCGACCGTGGTCATACTGCTGTTGTCGCGCATTCGCGAGATGACGCCCGAGAGCATCGTCTTGCTCGGTGTCGCGCTCTCTGCGTTGTTCACTGCGGGAACCACGATAATTCAATATTTCGCGGAAGATTCCCAGGTTGCCGCCGTCGTTTTCTGGACATTCGGCGATTTGGGCCGAGTGAATAAAAGCCAGCTCGCCGTGATGGCGGCTGTCACGGTGTTCGCGGCGGTCTTCTTCTTTGTGAATCGTTGGGCCATGAATGCCATTGAATCGGGCGAAGGCCTCGCGCATAGTCTGGGCATTTCGGTGAACACGGTGCGTCTTTCGAACATGCTCGTCGCAAGCGCGGCGGCTTCAACCGTTATCGCTTTTTGCGGAATCGTGAATTTCGTGGGGCTTGTCGCGCCGCACGTGATGCGGCGTTTGCTCGGCGCCGACTATCGCTTCCTTCTTCCAGCCTCGGCGCTTGCGGGGGCGGGCATGTTGCTCGTGTCTGACATTCTGTGCCATGTCGTGGTCTCGCCTCTCATCTTGCCCATTTCTGCGATCACCTCGTTTGTCGGGGCTCCGATTTTCATCTATCTTTTGTTCCGAGGGGTGAGCCGCTGATGCTCGAGGCGCATGGCGTTGAATTTTCCTACCATTCTGGAGCCCCTGTTTTGCGGGACGTGTCGCTCGAGCTGCCCCGGGGCTCGTTTGCGGCGATTCTCGGAGTGAACGGCTGCGGCAAGTCGACGCTTTTGTCGTGCCTTATGGGGCTGCGCAAACCCAGTGCTGGCCAGGTGCTGCTCGACGGCGAGCCGATGCAGAAGGTTTCTCGTCGAGCGAGGGCGCGCAAGATCGCGCTCGTCGCGCAGCACAGCCATGCAAATCGTCTTACGGTGTACGACTCGGTGCTTGTTGGACGCCATCCCCATATGCAGGGCGCCCCTGCCGCCGCGGACCATCTCGTGGTTCGCGAGGTGCTTGGGCGTTTGGGCCTGTCTTCGTATGCGCTGCGCTACACCGACGAGCTTTCCGGCGGCGAATATCAGAAAATGGTCCTTGCGCGAGCGCTCGTGCAGCAGGCCGAAACGCTTTTGCTCGATGAGCCGACGAACAATCTCGATCCGGCGAACCAGCAGGAGGTTATGCGTGAGGTCAGGCGCGAGGTGGACGAGCAGGGCATTGCCGCATGCGCTGTCATGCACGACATCAACCTGGCGCTTCGCTACTGCGATCGGTTTCTGTTCCTGCGAAATGGCTCGGTTGACGCTGCGGGCGGCCGTGAATGCGTTACCTCCGAGCGCATAAAGCGAGTGTACGGAATGGATGCGGATATTATCGAATACGGCGGATCACCTGTGGTCATTCCGCGATGAAAGGACAGGCATGAACGACGAGCTTCACAAGGTCGCAAGCTATTTCAACGAGCGGGCCGATGAGTGGGATGCGAGCGGATGCTCGGGCGAAAGCCGCGCGCAAGGGGCGGTGCTGTCTCTTGTGGGCTTGAAGCCAGGCGATTCCGTGATCGATTTGGGTTGCGGAACGGGGGTAATGGTGCCTTTCTATATCGCGGCTAATGCGGGGCGCATCGTCGCGGTCGACGTATCGGAGAAGATGATAGCCCGCGCGAAGGATAAATTTTCGGGCGTGCCGTCTGTAGAGTTTCGCGCTTGCGATGCGCTCGATATCGCCGAAAGTGAGCTTTTCGATGCCGTCGTCATCTACAACGCCTACCCGCACTTCTTCGAGAAGCGGGCTTTGGTCGAGAAGGTGTACCGCCTGCTCAAGCCCGAAGGGCGTTTCGTCGTTGCGCATGGCATCGGCAGGGCGGCTATCAATTGTCATCACGAGGCCGTCGCTGCGGGAGTGAGCAACGGTTTGGGGCCCGTGCGCGAGGAATCCGCTATTTGGGAAAAGCGCTTTGACATAGAGGCGCTTGTCGACACGCCGGGCTTCTATGCGTTTTCGGGAGCGAGCAAGCGGCGCAGTTGAGCGCGTTTTCCGCAACTTCCGCCAATAGCTGGAGTTGGCTCGAAGTAAAAGCATTGCGCACCCGCCGAGAAAAAAGCCGAAGGAGAAGCGATGGCTTGCGAGGGCGGCCGCATTTCGCTTTCGCCGGGATGCGATGCGCCGTCTTGCGGGAAATTCTCCGTTACTTCTTTCGTTTTCGTTTCGAGAAACGCGCTGACGTGCTATTTTGCCTCTGTCGAATTGCAAAGAAAGGGATGCAGATGGCACAAGATACCAAGAAGGATCATCCGCAAGCCCCCGAAGAGCTTGCGGATGCTCCTTCGACGGATGCGTCCAGTGGCGTCAAGTCGCTGGGCGTGTTCTCGTTCGAGGCGGATATTCCGTTGTCGCAGGCCATTCCGTTGGGCCTGCAGCATGTGCTGGCGATGTTCGTGGGCAACCTCACGCCGCTGCTCATCGTGACGGGCGCGTGCGGCCTGGCGGGCGGCGATTTCGCCGACGTGCAGCTGGCGCTGCTGCAAAACGCCATGTGGATCGCGGGCGTGGTCACGCTCGTGCAGCTGTTCGCCATCGGCCCGGTGGGCGGCAAGGTGCCCATCATCATGGGCACGTCGTCGGGCTTCATCGGCGTGTTTAACTCCGTGGCGGCCTCGATGGGCGGCGGTCTGGTGGCGTATGGCGCCATTATGGGCGCGTCGCTGATCGGCGGCTTGTTCGAGGCGGTTCTGGGCTTCTTCCTAAAGCCGCTGCGCAGGTTCTTCCCGTCAATCGTCACGGGCACCGTGGTGCTTTCCATCGGCTTGAGCCTGATCAGCGTCGGCGTGAACGCGTTCGGCGGCGGCAACACCGCGGCCGACTTCGGCTCGTTCGAGAACCTGTGCCTGGCGCTTATCGTGCTGGCCGTGATTCTTGCGGTGAAACACGCCACCACGGGCTTCGTCAGCGCGTCGTCCATCTTGGTTGGCATCATCGTGGGCTACGTGGTTGCGGGCATCATGGGTTTGGTACTGCCTACAACGGCCGTCGATGCGAACGGCGTCGAATACACCAAGGCATGGGTGCTGAACTGGGATAAGGTCGCGGCCGCCGCATGGTTCGCCATTCCCGACCCGCTGCCCGTCGCGCCCGTGTTCGACATGCGCGCCATCGCGCCCGTGCTGGTGATGTTCATCGTCACCGCCGTGGAAACCGTGGGCGACATTTCGGGCGTCATGCAAGGCGGTATGGATCGCGAAGCCACCGACAAAGAACTGTCCGGCGGCGTGGTGTGCGACGGCGTCGGCTCGTCGTTCGCTGCGTTGTTCGGCGTGCTGCCGAACACGTCGTTCAGCCAGAACGTGGGCCTGGTGACCATGACCAAGATGGTCAATCGCAAGGCCATGGCGTGCGGCGCGATTTTCCTCATTCTGTGCGGTTTGTGCCCGAAGCTGGGCGCGGTGGTTTCCATCATGCCGCAGTCAGTTCTGGGCGGCGCGGCCGTGATCATGTTCGCGTCCATCGTCGTAAGCGGCATCCAGCTGATCACACGTGAGCCGCTCACCCCGCGCAACCTCAGCATCGTGTCGGTGGCGTTGGGCCTGGGCTACGGCATTGGTGCCAACCCCGCCGTGCTGGCCGGCGCGCCCGAGATGGTGAGCCTGATTTTCGGCGGGTCGGGCATCGTGGCGGCGGCCGCGGTGGCCATTTTGCTGAACGTGGTGTTGCCCAAGGAAGAGAAGACCTTCCAAAAAGACGCAAGCATCTAAATATGCCGCTTTTGGGACACTTCCCTCGAAACTGTCCCTAGAATGGGACAGTTTCGAGGGAAGTGTCCCACGCCTTGAGCGCACCCGCTCGAGGAAGGCTCGCAAAGGCCCGAGTTCGCTCGGGCCTTTTTTTGTACGGAAGGGGAGGACGGTACTGGATTGGGAAACGGCTTCTCGCGTTGCTGGGTCGGTAGGCTGCCCTCCCGATCACGCGACTCGGCGCATGTTTTCGGGCGGTTTTTGTGTCTCGTCGGCTCAGCGAGAAGATCGATATGATTTTCGATCTGGGGTTTTGCAAAGTGGTTTCCTTCTGGAAAACCTCGCTGGCAGGAAAGCCGTCCCTTGGGACATTCTTTCTGTCAAAACCGGCGGGAAATCGTGCGCGAGCGCCCCTTGAACGGCGTTTTCGACCATTCCCAAACCGAACAGAACGAACAGGACGAACAGGCGTAAGCGTCGACGTAGCTATGCAGCTATCTGGCTCCGTCGATGTGTTGCGCGCTTTGGGCGACATGCCGCCGAAGCGCTTGCAAGTTGGCGGGCGTGTCCACGTCGAACATCTCCCATGCGCTTGCGGCTTGAACCACGCGCACGCGATTGGCGTGCGCCTTCGCGACGAACCCGCCGCCTTTGGCAGGCGGAAGCGAGCGAAGCTCGTCGAACGCCCACGAGGGGAATACCACGGGCGCGCCCGCCACGCCGCCGAAGCTGGCGCGCCATATGAAGCCGGGCTCGTCCGCGACGGCGCGCAGCAGTGCGGCGATGGTGCGCGGGTCGATAAGCGGTTGGTCGCCCTGAACGAACATGACGGCGTCGCAGCCGCGCAGGGCCTCCATGCCCAGCAAAACCGCGTCGTTGCGCAGGGGCTTGTCGTGCAGAATCGCCGGGATTCCCATCGCATCGCACAGTCTTGCGACATCGGCGTGGCGCGTTACCGCGACGCGCTCGCCGAACAGATTGTCGGTCGCCCGAATGGTGCACGCGATCAGCGGCTCGCCGCACAGGTCGGCCATGAGCTTGTTGCCGCCGAAGCGCGTCCCTGCGCCCGATGCCATGACGATGCAGCCGTGTTTTCGCTTTGTCGGTTCTTCGGCGTTGCCATTGGAATGGCCCATATGGGAGCCTCCTTTGCGAATTCGATGGTTGAGCGGGCGTTTTTCGCTGGCGTTAGGCGTCTTGCGTCCGTTCGACAGTATAATTGGACCGTTTGCAATCCTTCGAAAAACGGAGCGAGAACCATTATTACCTTCCAAAAATATGTGCGCCCCCGCAGCCTTGAAGAGGCCTGGGAGCTGAACCAGAAGAAGCGCAACCGCATAGTGGGCGGCATGCTGTGGCTGAAGATGTGCACCCGCGCGTGCGGCACGGCCATAGACCTGTGCGATTTGGGGCTCGGCGAAATCGAGGAGACCGAAAACGAGTTCCGCATCGGCGCCATGGTGTCGCTGCGCCAGCTCGAAACGCATGCCGGCCTTGCCGCGTATTCCAACGGCGCCGTCGCCGAAGCGCTTAAAGATATCGTGGGCGTGCAATTCCGAAATGGCGCCACGGTGGGCGGAAGCCTGTGGCGACGCATGGGCTTTTCCGACGTGCTCACGCTGTTCATGGCCATGGACAGCTACATCGAGCTGCACCGCGGCGGCATTGTGGCGCTGGAGGAATTCGCGGCAATGCCGTATGACAGCGACATTCTGGTTCGCCTGATCGTCAAGAAGCGCCCGGGCGCGTTCGCCTACGGCGCGGTGCGCAAGCAGAGCACCGACCTGCCGTCGCTGAATTGCGCGGCGTCGAAATGCGGCGACGAATATCGCGTGGTGGTGGGCTCGCGCCCCGCCCGCGCTGTGGTGCTGCGCGATGAGCAGGGGCTTCTTGCGGCGGGCGTCACCGAGCAAAGCGCTGCGGCGTTCGCCGACTATGCGGCGCAGCGCATCGCGGTCTCGGGCAACATGTGGGGCAGCGCGCAATACCGCCGCGCCCTGGTGCCCGTGCTCGTGCGCCGTACGCTTGCGGCTTTGGGGGAGGCTCTGTAGTGGACATCAAAATCAAGCTGAACGGAAAGCCCGTTGCGGCCGACATCCCGGCCGGCATGCTGCTGATCGATTTCGTGCGCGAGCATGGATGCGCCAGCGTGAAGCGCGGCTGCGAGACATCGAATTGCGGCTTGTGCACGGTGCTGCTCGACGGCGTGCCGGTGCTGTCGTGCTCAACGCTGGCCGCCCGCGCCGACGGCCGCAGCGTGCAGACGCTCGAGGGCCTGCAGAACGAGGCAAGCGAATTCGTGGGCTTCATCGCCGACCAAGGCGCCGAGCAGTGTGGCTTTTGCAACCCGGGCTTCGTGATGAACACCATCGCGCTGCTGCGCGAGAACCCCGACCCGACCGACGACGAGATTCGCGCGTACCTGTGCGGCAATCTGTGCCGCTGTTCAGGCTACGAGGGGCAGCTGCGTGGCATTCGCGCCTTCCTAGACAGCCGAAATGCGGAAGGGGAGCGCCATGAATAGGCCCGACTACCAATCGGTGGGCAAATCCGTCCGCAAAAAAGACGCCATGCAGCTGCTGCTGGGCAAGGCGGTGTACACCCAAGACATCGCGCCCGACGCGCTGGTTGTCAAGCTGCTGCGCAGCCCCCACGCCAACGCCATGGTACAAAGCATCGATACGCGTAAGGCGAAGAAAATCGCCGGCGTAGTGGACGTGTACACGTGGGAAGACGTGCCGAACCTGCGCTTCAGCAATGCGGGCCAAACCTACCCCGAAACAAGCCCCTATGACAGGCTGATCATCGATCGCCATGTGCGCTTCGTGGGCGACGTGGTGGCCATCGTGGCCGCCGAAACCGAGGAAGCCGCCGACAAAGCGCTCGCGCGCATCGAAGTCGCCTACGACGTTCTGGAACCCGTGCTGGATTTCCGCACGGCGAAAGACAGCCCCGTGCTGGTGCACCCCGAAAAAGACTGGTGGGCCCCACCGCCGATGCCGGCGGCGACGTGGAGGCGGTGCTCGCCGACTGCGACGTGGTGCTCGACCGCACCTACCACACCAAGGCGTTCAACCAGGCCATGATGGAAACGTTCCGCACGTTCACCGAGCTCGACCCGTATGGCCGCCTGCATGTGATTTCATCCACGCAAATCGTGTTCCACGTGCGCCGCATTCTCTCGCATGCGTTGGGCATCCCGAAAGGTCGCATTCGCGTGGAGAAACCGCGCATTGGCGGCGGGTTCGGCGCGAAGCAAACCGCGGTAAGCGAAATGTATCCGGCGTTCGTCACCATGAAGACGGGCCGCCCCGCGATGTGCGTGTTCACGCGCGAAGAATCGCAGACGTGTGGCTCGCCGCGCCACGAGATGCAGGTGCGGGTACGCTTGGGCGCCAACCGCGATGGGCGCATTCGCGCGCTGGACGTTACCACGCTGTCGAACTCGGGCGCGTACGGCGAGCACGGCTGGGCCACGGTGGGTCTTACCGGACACAAGTCCATCCCGCTGTACACCGGATCGCTCGAGGCGTTCAAATTCGACGCTGAAGTGGTGTATACGAACATGCAGCCTTCGGGCGCGTACCGCGGGTTCGGCGCCACGCAGGGGCAGTTCGCCGTGGAAAGCGCGGTGAACGAGCTGGCCGAGACGCTGGGGGTCGACCCGGTGGCGCTGCGCGAGCGCAACATGCTGCGCGAGGGCATGGTGATGCCCGCGTATTTCAACGAGGTGGCGAACGCGTGCGCGCTCGACCGCTGCATGGAGCACTGCCGCGACATGTTCGATTGGGAGGCCAAATACCCCGTGCGCGACATGGGCAACGGCAAGGTGCGCGCCGCAGGTGTGGCCATGTCCATGCAAGGGTCGGGCATTTCGGGCATCGATGTGGGGTCGGTCACCGTCAAGCTGAACGATGACGGCACATATATGCTGCTCATCGGCGCGGCTGACATGGGCACGGGCTGCGACACCATTCTGGCGCAGATGGTCGCCGAGCATATGGATTGCTCGGTCGACGACGTGTCGGTGTTCGGCGCCGATACCGACGCCTCGCCGTACGACTCGGGTTCGTACGCGTCTTCCACCACCTACGTCACCGGCATGGCCGTGGAAAAGGCATGCGGGCAGCTGAAAGGGCGCCTGTGCGAAATCGCCGCCGAGGCGCTGGGTTGCGATGCGGGCGAGCTTGCCTTCGAGGACGGCCGCGTGGTGCGCGAGGCCACGGGCGAGGAAATGTCGCTGGTCGACGTGGCGACGAAAAGCCAGGTGAGCAATTGTCTGTCGCCCGAGGCCACTGCCATGCATTCGTCACCGGTGTCGCCGCCGCCGTTCATGGTTGGCATGGCGGAAATCGAGCTCGATCGAGAAACCGGCGTGGTGAAGGTGCTGAACTACGACGCCGTGGTGGATTGCGGCATCGCCATCAACCCGGCGCTCGCGCGCATTCAGGCCGAAGGTGGCATCGTGCAGGGCATCGGGCACACGCTGTTCGAAGACGTCACGCGCACGCCCAAGGGCAAGATTCGCGAATCCAGCCTGTTCACGTACCGTTTGCCGACGCGTTTGGACACGGGCGACATCCGCGTGGAGTTCGAGAATTCCTACGAGCCCACCGGCCCGTTCGGCGCGAAATCCATCGGCGAGATCGTGATCAACACGCCGGCGCCGGCCATCGCGCACGCGATTTACCGCGCGACGGGTGTGTGGCATCGCGAGTTGCCCATTCTGCCCGAGCATATTCTGCTGGCGAAGCCGGGGGAGTAGCCATTCTCGCTGAGTTGCTGCATATAGAACCAGGCGTGACGGCCGTCATGGGCGCGGGCGGAAAATCGACGTTGGTGCGTGCGCTGGCTGGCGAACTGTCGGCCGGCGCGCGCGTAATCGTGGCCACCAGCACGAAGATGTTCGTGCCCGATTGGTGCCCGGTCGTGCTGTGCGCCGCATCGGGCGAGCCCGCTGCGCGGAAGGGCGGTTTGGCACTTTCCGCGGACGAATCGGGCTCGATGGCTTCGACGCTTGCTTCGGTCGAGGCGGCTTTCTCGGAAAGCGACGTGGTGTGCGTCGGCTCTGCCCATGAGCCAACGGAAAAGCTGCAAAGTCCCGGCCTTGATTTTTCTGAGTTGGCTGGCATTGCAGACTACGTGTTGGTCGAGGCCGACGGCGCTCGGCACTTGCCGTTAAAGGCGCATGAGTCGCGCGAGCCGGTGATTCCCGAATGCGCGGCGCGCGTTGTGTGCGTGGCGGGAGTCGATGGCGTGGGCGAACCTATTTCGCGCGCATGCCATCGTCCGCGGCGGTTCGCGCAGCTCGCGGGCGTCTCGGAAGATGCTCCTGCAACGGTGGAAGCGGTGGCGGCGGTTTTAAACGCCGAAAGCCTGCACGACGTGGTTTTCATCAATAAAGTCGAGTCGGCCGAACAGCGCGAAACGGCTGCGCACCTTGCTTCGCTCTTGAATACGCCCGCGGTTGCGGGAAGCCTTTGGAGGAATGAATTTCGATGCTTGCGGTAATTCGCGC